>Ga0307376_10001899_pt1 | contig 21422 bp, 18 predicted proteins | sample TR2MG_FD_202536 | JGI IMG/M metagenome (GOLD analysis project Ga0307376, IMG submission 202536) | Soil microbial communities from Risofladan, Vaasa, Finland - TR-2 | ecosystem: Environmental > Terrestrial > Soil > Coastal area > Acid sulfate soil | place: Finland: Risofladan, Vaasa | collected...
ACACAGGACAGGAGAGGCTCGAACTCCCGACCGGCGGATTTGGAATCCGCTGCTCTTCCAACTGAGCTACTGTCCTAGATGGTCGCCCCGGATCCCGCCCCGGCGACCGTTGGGGCTCCAAAACTCCAGCGAGGCTAGCCTGCCGCTGGACTGGGGGAGCGGAGATGGTAGGATTTGAACCCACGTCGGTTTGACCCGAACCGGCTTTCGAAACCGGCGGCATAAGCCAGACTCGCCCACATCTCCAACAATCGGGACGGAATACGGAGGAGTCGCTTATCGGCCTATCCCCCTGCATTCAGTATGGACCATACGCTGATCTGTGATCTCTGTTCGCAGCCCTTCCAGAGATCCAGGGCCGATATCTGTTCCGCTTCCCGGCACGGGACAAAGCATGTTTTCTGTTCTCGGGATTGCTACAAGTTGTTCCAGAATAAGCGGGTAACTACTACCTGCGCTTGGTGCGAGAGCACCGTTGTTCGACAGCGCATGGAGATTCGAAAATCCAAGTCAGGACGGAGCTTCTGTAACAGGTCTTGTGCTGCGAAGTTCAACAACCGGGCAAAGGACCATGGGTGCCGGGTCTCGCAGTTAGAGGAGTACATCGCAGAACACCTAGATGTTGACATCCCCTCCCTGGTCGTCATCAGAAACGACAAAACCCTGATCGGGTCTGAGCTTGACTTCTACTTCCCGGATCTCCGATTAGCCCTCGAAATCAACGGGATTCTCCACTACGAGCCCATCTACGGGGAGGACAAGTTTGATCGTATCCAAGCCAGCGACCGTCAGAAGGTTGCTTGCTGTGCTCAATTAGGTGTTGAGCTTGCTGTGGTCGACACCTCTGGATGCAAGCGACCGAAAGATCACCCTCGGTTCTATGCCATAGTCAAAGACCTGATAGTGTCCGTCCTAGGGCGTCAGGGTAAAGACCCCAAGATACGGTCATGCCTGACACCCTCGGACCTAGCTCTTTAGATGTGATGCACTCGGCCGGATTCGAACCGGCACGCCCTTGCGAGCGGCAACCCCTCAAGCTGCTGGGTCTACCCAATTCCCCCACGAGTGCGAATCGGACAGGAGAGGGATCGAACCTCCGGACGCCTCTTTAAGACGCCACCCGCTTTCCGGGCGAGCACCTGGCCCCAACGCAGGACGGCCTGTCCAAGTGATCGGAGATTGAGGGATTCGAACCCACGCAGACGTTTCCGCCTGTAGCGGTTAGCAGCCGCTTGCCTTACCTGACTCGGCCAAATCTCCATTTGGGTGTACCCCTACACGGCCTTTTGGGGTACCAGTCTGACTCGTTGGCTCGTAGGTGCCTGCTGCCTCCCGAGGGAGACCCGCACTTTCCTCCAACGAGGCCCGTCGTGCAAACGGGCAGCCGCCCAGACTCCGGACGGAGCAGGAGGGATTCGAACCCCCGGTACTTTCGCACTCCCGGGTTCAAGCCGGGTACCATCAACCTGACTCGGCCACTGCTCCTCATGCCACCGGAGGGATTCGAACCCATCACTGTTCCGGACCTGAACCGGACGCCTCCTGCCAGTTGGGCTACAGTGGCATTTCGAATGGACAGGGGCAGAGTCGAACTGCCAAAGCGTTAGCGTCCGGGTTACAGCCGGGTGGGCTCGCCAGTGCCCAGCCTGTCCATGTTGTGCTGAGGTCGGTAACTCCCCAGCACATCGAAAACGTATTCGGTTGTCAGAGATCCAGGCTTTCGTTTGAGCAAAAGCCCTTAAACGCCGAAAGCCCCCCGGTCGCTTGCGCATCCGGAGGGCCTCGTGAGGTCTTAGGTTTTACCCTTGGACTACACGCCACCTCCGGACGCAAAGGTAAGCGAATACAAAGACGACCACGTCAGACTGGCATCCCACGTCGTCATCGTCTGCATCGCTGACTTCGCAGCGGTTGTGGCGGTTGTGCGGTCCATTCAGAACTCACCCCGTAAGGGGACTTGTTCGCAGTTTGCACACCCCCTAGAAGCGTGTCAACGCTCTTTTTGTTTTTTTTTGCGACTTCGTTTTTCCGTCTATCCGGCTGTCTCTGGTATGGACACACAGCTCCGTTCGCGTTTGATCCGCCTCGCCAAAGCAAAGCCGGAACTTCGCTCACACCTCCTACCATTGCTCCAGAAGACCGCCACGGCCTATGGGACAGGCCCTAACGGGTACATCGCTTTCTATCGGGGCAAAAAAGTCGAGGTGAAAGCGAAGACCACCTACGAGGCGCAGCAGATCGCCGCCCGTGTGCTCAAGGCCCGACGACCCGGAGAGGTCACCGTCATGTTGGCCGAAAAGGGTGGGCGGTCGGTGATACACGACCCCTCGATCTTGGCTTCTCGTCAGGCTGCTTCGACCAAGTACCTCACCACCTACAGCGTGGCCCTCGCAAAAAGGGTGGGAAAAACTCGAAGCCCGGTGATGATTTTCATGGCGTTGCAGCAGGTGCTCAACGAGTACCTGTCGATCATGCTCAACCGGAACCTTCTTCTGGATCCCAAACTCGGCGCATCTATCGAGGTTCTGCTCAAGAAAATCGCTATTCTCGTAGCGAGGACCAGGGCCGACTACGATGCCGAAGCCCGTGTGTCCCCACCTGTGCAATCGCCGGAAGAGCAAGCGGAATCGGCGATCTACTGGCCTGAGTAGTCCCGTTTCGGGGCCATGTCCATGAAATCCCTAGTACGACGTATCTCCCAAAGATACCGGGCAGCCCACGCCAAGCGGGCTTCGATACCCGATCTCATGTGGGGTGTCGACCAGATGGAGGGTGTTGCGACGACCCTGCAAGACATCGTGCAGGTCTGGGAGGGGCGCGGTCCCAGTGTCCCCGGCGGCAAAGTTGGGGAATCCTTGGCGGACGTGTACAGCCAGGTCGCCAAGGCGTCCAACATACTCAAGGGTATGACCAAGGCGCTCGAACAGCAGGCACGGACGCTCCGGAATGTCCACGCCAAGCCCCTCCCGGCCGTGACCGAGGCCAAGCGGGCAGCGACTCGGCCGGGCACGCTCGACCAGAAGACCAAGACCGCCGTCAACCGGGCACTGGAGAAGGCCGGGATGGGGGGCAAGAAGAAATTCGAGAAGGCCCAGCACGCCCTCGGGATCATCCAGGAGATCCTCGGCCAAGTCGGGATCGAATTCGACGAGATCGTAAACAGCCACCATTTCAGCTTCCCCTTCGGGGAACTGGGCAGCGGGCATTTCACGGTCCGGCTGGCTTTCTCGGATTCGTCCGGCCAGGATCGGACGGTCCCGATCCGGAACTCGATGCTTTCGTTCTCCTTCGAGGAGCTGTCGAAGTACAAGTTCGAGGTCATCGCCTACTTGTCGTGAATTTCCTCCGGCAGATCCAGGTGGCGCTCGAAGCCGCACCGCCGCTGAACATCCATCAACACAAAGTGCTTTTCGGTTGCTGTCGTCGGCTCACGGCCCAACAGCTCCGGATCCGGGTCAAGCAATTCCTCCGCCAGTACCCGGTCTACAAGCCCTTCCTCGACCCTGTCCTAGAAAACTACCAGCCCACGTAGCCCTTTTCGGGTAGTGTCCGGTAGATGTCGAACCCCAAAGCCATCCGCTTCGACGCAGCCGCTCAAGGACCGATGCTCCGAGGGGCGATGACCCTGGCGAGGACCGTCGCCGTGACCTACGGGCCCCACGGTCGGACCTGCATCCTCGACCGTCTCGCCGGGATGCTGGCGACCAAGGACGGCGTGACCGTCGCCCGGGAGATCGAACTCGGCGACTCGTTGGAGAACCTCGGCGCAGAAACCCTCAAAGCGGCCTGCATCAAGGTCAACGATGACGTAGGCGACGGGACGACCACGGCGGCTATCCTCGCAGCGGCCATTCTGGAGGGCGGTTGGAAAGCCATCGTCGCCGGGGCGCAGCCGAAAGAGATCGCCCGAGGAATCATGGCGGCCGGTGACGAGGTGGTCGCCTACGTCCAGGAACAAGCGCACCCCGTGAAGAACCAGCAAGGGCTGGAGAAGATCGCCCTGATCGCCAGCAACGGTGACCAGGAGGTCGCCTCTTTCTTGGCCGAAGCCTGCATGGCCGTCGGCCGAGACGGGGCGATCGTGATCGAGGACGGTCGGGGGGTCGATTCCACGTTGACCTTCAAGGAGGGGATGGAGATCAACCAAGGGGCTCTGTCCCCCGCGTTCCTCGTCGGGTGCGGGATGGAGCGGATCATCGAAGGCCCTCTCGTTGCCGTCGTGAGCAACGTCCTGTCCAAGATGGACGACGTGCGGGAACTGATGGAGGTCGCCTCCCAGTGGCCGCAGAACGAGCTGATCGTCTTCGCCCCGGACGTTGTTGGAGAGGCCCTGGCGACTATGGCCTTGAATAACTCCAAGGAGATCGTGAAGTGTATCGCCGTTCGGGCTCCCGGGGGTGGCGGTCGTCGGGAGGACTACCTCAAGGACATCGCCGCTCTCGCCGGGGCGGACTACGTGGACCCGGTCGCGGGCTACGATGTCAAGGCGTGGGACCCGGAGTGGTTCGGTTCCTTCCGGCAGGCGACCATCGGGATGAAGTCCACGGTATTGAAAGCCTACGAGGAGTCCTCGGGGGGCATCGAGCAACGTCTGGCCGAGATTCGGGGCGAGGAAGATCGTTGCACCTCGGACTACGATCGGGACCGGCTCCGGGAGCGCAAGGCGAAGTTGACGGGTGGCCTGGCGATCCTTGAAATCGGTGGTGTGACCGAAGGGGCGATGAAGGAGCGGAGGGCTCGGGTAGAGGATGCTCTCAGCGCCGTCCAGGCGGCCCTCAAAGGCGGCACGGTGCCGGGGGGCGGCATAGCATACATCATGGGCATCGAGACCCTGGACGGCACCCGTGTGGACGAGACAGACGACTTCGTGACGGGGTGGGCTGTTTGCCGGAATGCTCTAGCTCGGCCGACCGAAGTCCTGGCCCACAACGCGGGCAAGAATGGCAAAGCGGTGGTCGAGAGGGTCCGCCAGATCCGGACATCCACAGGTCATCGGATTCACACCGGGCGTCACGACCTGGGGGACTACGGCTGGGACGCCATGCGGGATGAGGTCCGGGACTTGACGCAGGACCCGGCCATCATCGACCCGGCGCTGGTCGCCGCTTCGGTCGTGGAGACGGCCTGCTCCGTTGCCGCTACACTTCTGACGACTGGAGCGTCCATCGTCTCGGCCAAGAAAGAGGAATCCTAGTCATGGAGTTTAAACCCCCGCCCCTCCCCTGGCCGTCGGGTAAAAACGAGGGCTACTCCGCTTTTACCTTGGAGGTACACATCTGCCAGGACGAGACGAACAGAGTGTGGTCATTCCATGACTTTCAGACCCCGGAGGATCAGGCCACCTCGCTGACATTTTCCCATGGGGGAGCACAACAGGTAGCGTATGCTTTGTTGACGGAAGCCTACAGGAGGGAATGTTTTGTCACCGCTCTAGCAGAGATGTCCCACAATTCCACCTTTCTCGACGACTACCGGAAAAGCACTCCGGAGGAGAAAGAGGCACTGGAATTCCGCATAGCGGGGGTAGCTCAGGAGGTCATGCGCCGGACACTGGCAAAAATGAGCACAGGCGTCCCACGAGAGATTCTAGCCATGCTCCTCAATACAGGGTAACAAATATCTAAACATTTCGGTTATTTTAGAGTAGAAAAGAAGGGTGAGGGACAGCACATGAGAGCAGCCATCCTCAGTCTACTTGAGGCCCACAAGATGCCAGCGTTCGCTAGATTCCTGCGCAACTACCGAGCACGCAAGCTGGAAGGCGTACCCGTTCCTCCGTCGCCAGAGGATGCGCTGCGGGTGGGTTTCGACATGGGCTACGAGCAAGGTTACGGCAAAGGGCTCCGTGCGGGAGTCGATCTCGGCGTGGACGTAGGCATGGGAGCCGTAGCAACTGGCAGTGGGCAGCCCTTCGACCCAGGCAGTCTCATGTAACAGGCTTCTTCAGACTGACCTTCTTCTTCAAACGAGCACTCACCCCCAGCCGTACCTGTAGTCTCTCCCTCAACAGGGCCCTCTTCTTCTTCGAGCCGGGGAGATTCACCTTCCGGCGATTCTTCCGTACCATCTGGAAAACCCCTAGGGGAGTCCTCACCATGTCGCCTTCGGGTATTTCCATAAGGGCGGTGGGGAGTTTGGACAAGACCTCACGGACAGTGACTTTCGGACGTCCCGATAGAATTGCAACCCTAGCAATCAAATGGTCATACAACATGGTGCTTCCGAACTTTACCGACGGATCCCGTTGATCGTTCTATCGCGGTTCTCCAGTAGAGTCCGGGATCTACCGGGCACACAGGAGAAACCATGCACAGAATCCGTCAGGCGCTTATCAACCTCGGTGCTGAGAACCCCGAATTGCGGCCCACGCTCCGTCCGATCATCAAGTCGGCGGACGGTTGGGAGACGCTCCCGAAGGGCTGGACGGATGATTCGGTCAAGAAGTTCTGGAAATCCCTGACGGGCGAGAACAAGCACAAGGTGACCAAGTGCATGAAGAAGATGGAGGGGAAGTTCGACGACCCCGGGGCCTTCTGCGCTTCCCTGGCGGACAAGGTCGAGGGGACGACCATGTGGCGGGGCAAGAAGGCGGCGGTGGACCCGAAGTTCGCCGCCGACATCAAACGACTTCTCTCTCAGGTATTCGCTGGGTGCCAGCCCTACGTGAAGGACTGGGGGCGGTTCCTGCGCTCGGTTCAAAGCGACATCGCGGTGTGGCCTCACAGTTGGGCCACGCTTCAAGCGTGGGACATCGATGTGGCCGAGACGGACTCCATCCGTTGGCGGGGTAGGGAGACCAGTCGCGCAACGTGGGAATTGCCTCCCGAGTATGACGAGGGGTACGCCGATGTCGTCAGTGCCCTATCCCTCCAAACGGGAGCGGAGATTCTCTTCCGCACGTTCCCGAGGAAGTTCGCTGAGATACACAAGGCCCTGGTCAGCGACCGCAAGGGTTTCATGCTGGCTGTCGCGGAAATGCTGAACAACCGGGCAGCAGTAACCCTGCTGGGGAAACTCATGCGTGCTTCCCTGATCCATTGGATCAAGGAAGACCCGCAGAGCACCGCCGAGTCCTTTGAGGAAGTCTACGATGTAGTCGCGGCGCAAAACGGCCCCGATAGCAATTTCCGTTTCGACACAATGGATGCGTCAGACCCGCAATTCAAGATCACTGGGCAAGGGCTCTTGGTCTGGGCGGATGCGAGGATCGGGGTCACGACGGATGAGGTACCGGCTCCAGAGGAGTCACGATACGCCTCCCAGACAGGAAAGAAGGCTGTGATGAATCCCAAGACCGCCGTGAACATCAAGGGCATCCTCGCCCAAATCTTCGCCGGGGTGGAACCCTACGTGAAGGACATGGACAGGTTCATCCGAGTCCTTGCGGAGGACGTGCCCTCGTGGCCCCACACTTGGGAGCCTACCGTCAGGATGCAGGATGGCAAGGTGTCCACCCTGAGCAGTGCAGAGTACGAGGAGATGCTGACAGACGACACCTACGATACTCCTGCGGACTGGCAGACGATGGACCTCCCTGTCGCAGGCTCCGTTTCCCTGACCGTGGAGTGGGAGGTCGTCCTCAGGACTTTCCCGCGTATGCTCGTCAAGGACTACCGGAGCCTGATCTCGGACCCGGCGGGATTCATGCGGGCCATGGAGGAGGTGCTGGACGAAAACTCCCACGCCCTCGCGAGGCTGATGCGGGTTTTCCTAGGTGTCTACATCAAGGATGTTGGCGTTGATGCCATCAAAGGGCTCAGTGAGGAAATCTACGACCTGGCGGACAAGGTGGACGACTATGTCGATCGCGATGTCAGCGCCCCGCAGTATTTCCTCGAAGACGTCAAGCTGAAGGGGCGGCCAGAGTATTACGTCACTCCGACAGACCTCTCGGTCACGGCGGAGCTGGAGGTGGGGCTCGGGACAGAAGTGTTGGTTGGTCCGGACAGGTACGCCTCCACCAAAAGGAACGCCATGAACACCAAGCAAGCCTCGAAGACCAAGAAAACACTCGCGTATGTATTCAGCGAGGCCAAACCCTTCCTGAGGGACTGGGGTCGATTCTTGAACAGCATATCCTACATGGATGAGTGGACCGTAGACTGGGGCGAGCCGGGTGTCTGGAACATCGACACAAGTGAAGGGGTCGCCTCGGTACAAGTCGGGGACCACCACCCACATGACCCGGACTATAGGGACATGGATGTCGATGTGGTTAACGGCGTCAACGCCCAATTGGGAACTCAGATCGATTTCCGTGAGCTTACGAAACGGATGCTGGGGTGGTACGGGGGCAATATCACTGACCGCAAGGGTTTTGCTGCCGCCTTACTGCGCATCGGAAAAGACCGGGAGAAGCTCGTCCTACTGGGCAAGACCCTCGCACCTTTGCTGGTCGGCCAGTACCACCCGGACGTAAAAAGTCGGGTTGATGACGAGCTGTTCGCAGCCGACGCATTGCAACTCAACAATGATTTCGACTACGAGATCGAGGACGTAGATTTCGGGCGCGGTCAGTTCAAGATCGTTCCGAATGGCCTCCGCATTTGGGCCGATACCAGCGTGAGTTTCGATGTCACGGAATCGGGGCGGAGGCGATGGGCTTCGTCCATCGCCTCCCGAGTGGCGAAAACCTGGATGAGGAATCATCGGAGCTGATCTATGACCACCCCCAGGATCGCCAAAGCCAATGTCCGGCCCCGTCGCCAGGCCAATCAGTACAACTGCACGGTCACGTCCCTGTCGATGGCCCTGGAGGCCGTGGGGATCGCTCCCGAGGAATGCTCGGCCGAATTGGTGAACAAGGTGCTCGGAGCCTTGCCTCTTCGGGGGGCATCATGGGAGCAGGTCGCCGGGGCGGCCTCCCACTACGGTTGCCGGGCGACTCTGGTGGTTCCTTCGACCCTTCGACAAGTCCGGGCCTGGACAGACGCCGGGACGCCGGTCCTCATCGGGTGGAACACAGGCAACGAGTGGAGCCACGCTTCCCTCATCTTCGACGTGACCGACGATCAGGTTTTCATCGCCGACCCCAACATCCCGAACCCAGATGCCACCGTGCGGATTCTTTCCCACGAGGACTTCTACGAGAAATGGTGGGAAAAGTCTGGTGAGGGCTACAAGGTGCGGAGACCCGCTATGGCAATCGAGCGAGAGATCACCCCCGACGGACGTCAGGTGATGGCGTCTGCGGATCCTGACTTCCAGAAGTTTTGGGATGTCGAACTCAAAAAACTCTCCGTCAAGTACAACCTCTCGGACCCGAAAAGGCAGGTAAACTTCCGGATCGCGGTATCCTCCAAAACGGAAGACCTCAAGTTTTCGGGTCTCCGGGAACTCGTAAAAACATGGGGTGGTAAATCCCAAGGTAGGACGCAGCAGGATTTTGCATTTGCCCTGGCGGATGCTTGGATGAAGCGCCAAGGGCGTCAGGTGATGGCGTCTGGCCCCCCTCGGGATGCCGACAAGGTTCCGGGAACCGATCTGTTTGTATCCAAGGAGCCTTCCCAGAGTCCGTGGAGAGGCCAGAAACCCCAGTACAAGGTCTACAACCGGCACGGCGGAGTCATTGGAGGCAGCCCCGACCGAGCGAAGGCCATCTCCATGGCGAAGGCCGAGTTTTCCAAGACCGCAAAGTCCAAGGCAACGAAGCCTACGGTCAAACAGACCGCCGAGTTCCTCAAGAAAATGGGTCTCAAGCCGCCGTTCGACATCATCCCCCGGTCGAAGTCGGGGAGAAACCCTGTCGTGGTTGTCACCTTGGAAGAGGACGAAGCGGAGCGTGTCCGGATGAAGGCCAAGGCGAAGCGGTGGAACGTCCGGTGGGAGCCGCAGGACGATGACCAGATCCAGCTCGCCATCCGGACCGACGACCAGAAGCCCATCCCCGGCCTCGCCCGAGTGGCGTTCGAGAAGACCGCCGAGGCCGCTGACTGCTGGAGCGACTACAAGGCCGGTGGTCTCTCGTGGGAGGATTACCAGGAGTGCCTCAAACGATTCGGGGACGAAGATGACAGGGACGATTACCGGCCCAGCTACCGTCCCCTACGGCCCAGCTACGCCGTCCAAGCCAAGTGGTACATCGACTGGGCGAATATCGCCAAGTTGATGGGCCGAACCAAGGATGCCGAATTCATCGAAAGCGTGGCGGGCTACGTCCGGCGACGGTCGGCCCCTTCGCCAAAACAAGGTGTCATCCTCGACAAGATCCGGAAACGGTACATCCGCGAATTGAAAGACCCCCAGGCGACCATCCGCAGGCTGGAGGCCGAGAAAAAACGGCAGGAGAATGCCCCAAAGCCCCCCGAAGCTCCCAGGGCTCCCTCCGGCCCGGATGACCGTGAGAAGGTGAAGTACCTCGATCAACTAGCCCGGCGCGTATCGAGAATGCCCGGAGGCCCGCAACTCGTGGAAAAGGTCCGTGGGGATTACGAGAGCGGTCAGCAGCCCAGCTCCGACGACCTGAAGAAGATCCGGAACTTCATGTATCGGAGCGGCCTCAAGCCCATGGCGGACCACTTCCGGACAGCCTCCTATTCGGGAAACCCCAATGGCAAACCCATTTACCCGAACGAGATCGACCACGGCTACGACCAGGCTCTCTCGGGCGGAACGGATGTCATGCAACGGCTCGTGAACCGCTACAAGCACGAGCAGGGCGATGTTGTACCCCAACGCCCCGTGAACCCCAAGGTCGCATCCTTGGAAGCGATCTGGTGGGGCCGGTGAAAAGCCGATAGTCCTCGCCCCTGTAGAGTCCTCGAAGGAGCACCCCGTAATGTCGAAGCCCCAAAAAAACGCTCTCACGCTTCCTACTCTGCACCTGACTCCCATCCAGAAGGTGGAGAATTGGTTGCGGGACGTGTTCCTGTCCCAGGACGGGGTAGTTCCGGACACCGAAATCCAAAGGCTCATCAAGATGAATGCAGGAGTCTATGGCCGCCCCTTGCTCATCAGGGGCATCAAGGATTTGCAGGCCGGAGGATACATCGAGCGGCAGGAGGCGGATTGGGTGTGGCCCATGATGAAAACGGCGTCACTACGAACCGCCCTCAAGAAGCTCGAAGGCATCCAGGAGCTTGCCAACGGGGACGGGATGCTCGCCCGCTTCGAGGAAGGTGTCTCCGCCGACCCGACGGAGAACATGAGCCCCGAACAGGCGGCCGAGTGGAAGAAGCAAAACGAGGCTCACAAGGACGAGTTCACGAAGTCGGCAGACATCGATCCAATCGACCGTAGCGAGGCGATGGCCCCGGATATCGCGGCCGAGAAGATGCCGACGCTCAGTGAAGCTCTGTCCGACCTCGGCCAACTGGCCGTCCTCGATCCGGCCGCCGCCAAGGTGATACCAGAGGGTAAACCGAAGGTCGCAGATTCGCTCTACGAGGGGACGTGGCTCAGGAACCGAAAACCGTCTCAGGGTGGGGGTGAATCCTATTTCTACGGTCAGGGTGTCTCCGGTGGTAAATGGCGGGGGCTCCAGGTGGATTTCAACCCGAATACGGGGGGGATGCTCACCGCCAAGCTGGTCGACCTCAAACCGTCTACCATGTGGGACTGGAAACCCACCCCGAAGGTCCCAGGTGCCGTGCAGAACGCGGCTCGCTCGAAAGGTATCCGGGCGAGCCTCAACGCTTCCATTGATGACCTTGGGATCATGGCTGATGGCTGCCCGGATAACCTCGACGGTTCCGAATGCGACGAGTGGGAAGCCAACACGGACAAGTACGAGGACAAGTTCAAGGCCGCCGAAGAAGGGCTTGGTCTCCTGGCCGAGGGTTGTCCCGACAATCTGGATGAGTCCGAGTGCAAGGAATGGGAAGCCAACACCGAGAAGTACAAGGACAAGTTCGACAAATCCGCTGCCAAGAGCCAGGACTTTGCTCAAGGTTGGGTCGACGCTTTCACAGGAGCAAAGAGGCCCTCCAAGAACACCCCCCAGTACAAACAAGGCTGGAAAGCGGGCAGCATCGCTACCAAGGGAGGGCCTTCGGGTGCGCTCCTGATGAAGTACCGGAAAATGCTTCCGAAGGACCAGCACCAGGCCGGTCTCGACCAGACCGTAGCCTCGATGGAGATGCTCGCCAAGGAGGATTACCCTTGGGAGCAGTGCATCAAGGATAAGTCGGCCGACCCGAAGGTCCGTAACCCCGAGGCTCTCTGCGGCTGGATCAAGGCGAAGTCCGAGGGCAAGATCGCCGACGCCGAGACAGAGCTTGAGCGCCTCGCCAAGTTCCGAGAGGGCGAGTCAGTCGATGTCCCCGAGTACCTGAAAGAGCATGGGAACCCCGAAGCGGCCAAGGAATGGGAGGCAATGAACGAGGAGTACGGCGACAAACTCAAGACCGCCAAGCGACTGAGCAAGGTGTGGGTTGTCATGGACGGGGGCCCCGACGCCGAGATGGCCGACGTCATGTACGAGACGACCGTCGAAGGTCTCGGGGACTACATCCGAGGGACTTCTGATTGGAAACGCCTCAACCCCATGATGTTCGACAACCCCAGGGAAGCCAAAACGGAAGCCGGGAAACGTCTCAAGACGAAAAAGACCGCTGGTTTTCCCAGAGCCCCGACGCTGCCGAAGGCCCTCGATGAAGACCTCCAGCACGCAATCACCACCAATAAGGGCAAATCCGCATTCATGGTGGCACGGGCAACCCTCAAACCATGGCGGGTCGATTTCAACAACTGGCGGAAAAAAGTCCACGACGCATTCGAAAAGCGTCTCAAGGAGTTGCTGCCGGACGAGTCGGCGGTTCCGGGTCTGAGCGACTTCCTGAAACATGAGGTGTGGGGCGGCCCGTGGATGTTCGACTTCTCCATAACGGGAGGGAAAGCTCTGCAAGAGGACGCCCGCAAACTCCGCAGCGAGATACCCCCCGACGTCCCGAAACAGGACATGGGCACCCTCGCGACATACCTGGATGGACTTGCCAAGATCATCCTCAGAGCCGAGGCCAAACACGACAAAGAGGTGAGTTCCCGAAAGACCCGGATTGAAAAACTGGCCGACAAGATGGGCGTCAAGATGTCGAAAAGCGCCAGCGATGCGATCGGCCGTACCATCCTCCAACAGATGGGTGGGGCGGGGCGTCTGAAGGCTATGCTCGGGATGAACTACGTCCGATTCCTTCCGAGCGGGGTCGAGTTCTCATGGCCCAACAAGACCCGCACGAAGGGTAACCTCGTGCGTGTCATCCTGGAGCCATCAGACACCTACAAGATGGAGTTTTTCAACGCGACTAGGGGTTCCCGAAAGCTCGTCAAGTCCCTCAGAGACGTGTACGCCGAGGATCTTGTCCACCTGTTTGAGCACCAGACAGGTTGGTTTCTCCGGTTGGCGGCCAAGAAGATGGCCGGAGAGTATGTCAATCTCTGGGCGGCGGTTTCCGGTGGGGATAAGCTCATCGACGTCACCGACGAGGCCGCCGGGAAAAATCCGTCTTACTGGGCACGGGCGGTATCTGGCCGCCCGTTCGTCATCGTGCCCCTCAAGCACGTTCCGCTCGAAATGGCGCAGATGTTGTCGGATCAGGGGACCAAGGTCCAAGCCTTTCCAAACGGCTTTGTCGCATGGAAGGCCGCCCGGAAGTATGCCCCGAAAGGGCTGAAGCTCGCCGGAATGGAGAAGATCCAGGAGCCTTCGGAGGAAGACTCTGCCGACATCAAAAAAACCGCTGGGAAACCGGCGGGGCTCTACGGATTCACGAAGAGGGTTCAAACGGACTGTGAGTCGTCGGTCCGGAAACTCCAGAAGACAGCCCTCAAGATTGCCAGGGCCGCCTACAACAAAGACGCGGAAGTGGCCCCCTTTCTGAGTACGCACACCAAACGGGCGAATAGCTTGCCCGCCAAGATGCTCACCGCCGCGATGAAAGAGCTTGGGCCGAAAATCGCTTCCGAAACCGATGGCCCCCGAACGGCAGAGTGGAAAGGCTGGAGCGAGGAGATGCCTGTCCAGGTCGTTTCCGCCAAAGGCTCTGAGGTTTTCCAGAATCTCGTCATGGCGAGAAAGCGATATCCCGATCTCGACCCCAAAAAGAACGGCAAACAGTTCACATGGGCCATGAAAGGCGAAGTTGCGGGAAAACCAGCTACCCGCTTCGAGACCCACGAAGCCTACAAGATGTTGTCCATGTCCGCCAGCGATGACGGGGGCGGGCTCAACAAGGAGGCTACACACAAGTCGGATTGGGGGCTCTACGGCTTCAGGGCGAAGACGGCGGGCTTGGGACTGCAAGCCTGTAGGGATCTCCGCGAAGCGTCTGGGCACATCGCATCAGGGCTCCACGGCCGGAAGGCCGACAGCCACGAACACATCACGAGCTTCTTGAAATCACACGCCAAGGAGGCGGCCTGCATGTACTCCCGGATGCTGTATGCCAGTTATCCTGATGCGGACAGAAGGTGTGCATCGGCTGCACCCTCCAGCGTGTCTGGATGGCTCGCCTGGGAGGACTAGCTGGAGGATTCGGGGGGTTCGGACAGGTTGAAAGCCTGGAAGCCATCGGTACGGCTTGCCTGCTTTAGAACCTCACGAGCCTCCAGAAGAAGCACCGCTGCCCGGTTGCCTGACAATTTCATCTTCACCTTGATCTCCCCCAGGGAATTACCAGCAGCACGAAGGGAGAGGACTCTCGCATAGCGTTTCCACGTCACCGGCTTCTTCCTCTTGAGGGTCTCGACGATCTCCTCCCAGATCGCCGCAAACATGATCTCTTCCTCCGCCGTGGGGTTCAGATCGATGATCTCGTAGATCACATCGTCGTTATTGTCGGTTCTCCGGGCGACCTTCGAGTCCCCTTTGGAACCGGAGCAATTGATCTCGGGTTCCTTGGCGGCCACCTGGAGTTCTTTTTCGGTCCGAGCCCCGTACAGGGTTCGGCATATAGGGTTTCGGGCGGAGTTCCTGCAATCCGTGAACGCCGAACGAACCGCGAAGTTTGCGAGGTTGGCGTTCGACACGTCACCTTTGGTTGCCAACCATTTTTTCAGGGCGTCCCGTGAAACCAATCGCTGGAAACAGGTCTGGATGTGATCCTCGATTTGTCCCGATGACAGGCTGACGGGGAGCTTTCGGGAGAGGGTCGTTTTCATGGCCCGGTACAGATCGGAATTCTGGATCCCGTTCGGGGAGGCCAAGCGGGTAGCCAGGAATTTGGACGTCGCATTCGGGGTTGGGGCCGATTCCTTCTCGGGAAGGGATCGCACTCCCGCCTCGGTGAGACCCCACAAGCACGTCGGGCTCGGCTTCGTACCCTGGTTGGGATCCGGAGGCCCATAGACGCACAGCGGCTCCTTTTTCCGCCATGAGAGGTTTCGCATGGCGAACCAGATGATGCGATCCATGCCCGGAGGGGCATGGGCACCACCCCTTCGCCAGCCCATGTCTGGGTCCCCATACTGGGCGAGATTGTCGGGGTCGTAGCCCATCTCACGGATCGTCAGGGTCGTCACGTCGCGGTGCGACACGAAAACGCCGGGTTGCCGTTTGGTGAGGGTGTCGAGAGCTTTCAGGAGGGAGGGGTAGTAGTCGCTGGAAACGGGTGGGCGGAGCCGGGGGCTCAGAACGTCGCTCATCTCGATCTCCTAGACATCGCTGCTTAACGCAGGTGCCTTGAGTAGTTTTTCGCGGGGAAAAGACGTGCCGGATAGGCTGGTCAGACCCCGAGGAAGAGCAGCATACGGCCAGCAAAAAAGGCTGTCAAGCCGCGATCGGCAGATCGATCCCGATTTCGGCCGATTTCGGTTGCCAGGTTATAAGGCACCCCAAGGTAGGTGGCCTGTGTGCCTCCTCGGAATACGTGATGCATCTCAATCAGACCCTCCAGGCCCTCCAGGCCCTCCGTGAACTCCGGTCGTCGCTCCGCACGGCGTCAGGAAAAATGCTCTTGCAGCGTCGTATAGCTGTGAGGTGGTTGGAAGCGGGCCTGGCATCTACCTTCGATGTCCTGATCCGGCTGGCAGTCCTTGAAGGGGCCGCAGGGGTGCCTCAGGGGGCCTGGGTCCGCCAAAAGGAGGCTGGCCTGGCGACAGCCCAGAAGCACTTTGAAGAAAGCGTGGCGATGGACCCGGAGTGGTTTCAAAGAGGGAAGACGGGTGCCTATGACGTGGCAGTGTCCAAAGTCGGGGCCCTCGCTCGAAAGGCCGGGATGGATCCCTCCGAGCTGATCGCCAACGCGGTCTATGGCATCGGCCTCCACGGCGACCCCGTCAAATCCAAAATCTACACCGCGGGTGTGGCACTGGCAGAGAAAATCCTCTCGGGCGAGGAGTCCCCCCGTTCGGTCATGATCGGGAAGGGGGGTAAGTACATCCAGCACGGGGCCCTCAACGAGATCAAGTACAAACGACGCACGCAGACCAAGACCCGGGACACCGATGACGGCCCCGGGGATTACACCGAGACCGTAGCTGCCCCGACGCTCGACCGGAGAGACATCTGGCCGCTCCTCGCGAGAATCTGGCTCTCCAAAAGCGATCCCCTTGGGAGGACGCTACGGGCGCTGATGAAGAAAGCGTGGGAGGGTTGGAAACTCGCACCCGGCATGGAGCAGTGGCTAGACGAGTCCGTCAAACGAGGGCATATCCTGGACACCTCGGAAATCCAGGAAATCCTCGACATCAAGAAGCCGGTCTGGCTCACCAACTACTACAAGCCGGGATTCTCCAAGGTGGCAGCCCTACTCAGGAGTTCCCCACGCCTGTTCAGTGCAATCGTCCATCGTCTCCTGGGTGCTGGGTTTGATCTGGAGGACCTGGACTTCGACATCTCTCGGGTTCCCCCTCCCGAACACATCAACCCGAAACGGCTCCCAAGCGGGACTCGGGATATGCCCAAGGTGAAAATCACGGGCTCCGTCAGGGATTATCCAGACCAACCTCCGTTCTAACCCTCGCTGGGGAGTCTGCCCTCCGCCCCCCTACCGATACAAACCCAAGTTTCGCCCCATTGACAGGCGACACCGGCACCCTTTAGCTCAACACGTTCGTGATCGATCCATCCTCTCCGATCCATCAGGGCCGGAGGAGATCGAGCACCGTACCGCCCAGCTACATGATCAACCTCCGTCACAGGAAGCCGAACATGAGCCAAGGGGGCAGGTCGTTCTTCTCGAAGCCGGAGAAGGACGACGAGGCGTGCTATCAAGTAATTGGTGGGGAAACCGTTGAGTTGTGCGGACGCCCCCAGGATCGATCAGCCTTTTCAGCAAGCGGACAATCAGCACTTCCTTGCGGACTGCATCACGACGCGGATCTGGATCCTAACCAGAACGGACTGCGTTCAGGGGGAATGACCCCACGTCTCTCAGGAAGTCAGGTCACCACGGTGTTGCCCTACCTGTCGGACTCGGCAGGAGGGATCGAGAGGGAACCCCTGGAGGAAAAGGAAGCATCCTCCAGCAGACTGGCAGCAACCCTCATGGACGCTATGATCCCCTTTCATTCTAGCCCTCGGCTTATTAGATCCTTTGGATCTTTTTAAGGGCTTTAATGGATCTCATAGGTAGTTCCCGTAGCCTAGTAATCGTCGAAGTCTAAATGAAAGAGATAACCCTGATACTCTGAGTAGAACAAGACGTAGTAGGCATAGATACCATAGACCACGTAAACGTCGTCGTACCGAGAATCGTAGATGTAAGGGTAGTTACGTCCTCGTTACCCGGTAGACCGTATATCAAGCACTCCATGTAGAGTGTTTGTCTCAGATGCCGAAAATTTGGCGATCGGGTGCGCTTACGCGCTCCTGAACAGAGCGATCCCGGACTTCCCAGGATCGACAAGAGCGAATCCCTCATACCGAGTCTGGTTGGACTTGTCGGCTGATCCTCCCATCCGAGGAGGGGATGCTATTCATTTCCCGATGACTGTTGCTTGGGATCTTTGGCAGCAAGTCGTCGTACCTGTCTTGAGGGCATACGAAGTACCAACTCAAAAGCGGACGATCGATTTCGATGCCCTGATAGCTGGGCTAGACGTCGCACTGACGCAAAAGATGAAAGAAGAGGGTTTTCTCCCTCCGGATCCTGTCGAGCCTGTCCCCGCTAGCCCACCGAGCAACGGAGACCCGATTATTCGGAGTGCTCCGAGAGGCGACCCTCGGTATCCTGTTCTGGATGTGACGTCCATCGACTATCCCGAGGGTAATCCGAAACTGGTCTACCCAGAAGTCGATGGAGGTCCAAAGGAATAGGCCCATGAGCGGAGAGAAAGACACAAAAACGACGAATGAGGACTACTTGGATGTGGCGACTCCCCCACGACCAGGTAGTCCTCCCGCAGCACACAAGGCTTCTGATGCCCGACCGACGGACCCGAAGATGAGCCCTCATTTCAAAGAGGGGGAAAATCCGGTATGGATTTCTTGCCGTGCCACACCTGATTGCGAGGGGAAGTACGCGGTAGAGATGTTCTCTGGGGACATTTCGCTCGAAGGCGGTGGGGGAAACTGGATCCGCTACAAGTGTTTGACCTGTGGGGGCGCTTTCCACATCGTTCGCTGATCGGACACTTCTCAAAATCGAGTAGAGCAGGAAGCCATGTCCTCGTGCATCCTCTATCACGGACCTGGGGCCAGGGAGGCAGCTCTCTACGAAGCTGACAAGTTGGGACGCTTGCTGGCCCCTCCGTTCGGGGACTCCGGTTTGGATGTGAAAGCTGCTCGGGAGGTCGTTCACCTCCTGAGCTTCGTTCCGGTGGGCATTATGAAGGGGGTCGTCATTGTCGGCCCCCTGGATTCCTCTTACACAAAAAGCGTGAAGGCTCGGGACGTACTACTCAAACGGATCGAGGAGTTCCCCTCCTGCGTGCAACCTATCCTGTGGGCCCATGACCTGGGGGACGTGCAGGGGACGATCCAGTCTCGGTGCATCGAGCGTTGGGCTTCTGGCGAGGGGAACGTGGAGGAGGACGATGACATCCTCGAAGCGGCGTTTGAGTTGGTGAACGCCTCGCTCAAGAAAGAGTTTTGGTTGATCCCCGGCATCATATCGGAAGCCCTGAAGGCGAAGAAGGGTGAGAAGAAGGAGCGGCGGGAGGGGGCTCTTCTCCAGGCGGCAACGAACGTCTTGGTGGAGATGGACGACCCTGATCGGTTTGCTCTGTGGGATTCTATCCGAGCGGCATCCCGGCACCGGCTCCCGACTCCCGCCGAGGTCGCCCTGGCGTTCATGGGAGGTTTCTGATGGCGACGACTTTTCTACCCTCGGGGGCGATCATCGCCGGTTTGGATGCCGGTTTGGATGCCGTTGCCCCCATCCGGACGGTTCGGGATCTCCCTTCGGACTTCCGCCACCGGCCTGACTGGGGGCTGTTCAAATCCATCCTCGCGGAGCTGTACGATGAGGTCATAGGCCGCTACGTGAGGCGGGCGGCGACACTGGCTCTGATAGAGGCGATCCGCCGGGACTTGGCGGCGATCAACATCAACCTCTGCCGGGAGGCAGGGTTGGATCGGAGCCAACTGGCCCTCACGACGCACGTCGTTGTCGATCCTGAGCCCCCTCATCACACGGATCTCAGGGTCGATGCTTCAGGTGTTTTGGCGGATGCGTTCAGAGACGACCCTACCCCTTTGATTCGACTCCAACCGCAGCCGTTCCCAGAGGCCCCCCAGGAGGCCGAGGAGGCTCTTGAGTGGGGAGGGTGGCCCTTGGGTGCCCCGGAGGACGAATGAGCTGGGAGGGGCCTTCTAGGACGTTTGTGGGCGTCGATATGGCGCTCGATCCGGATGAGACCGCCATGGTGATCGCAGAGGTCGGGAAAAAGGCGGGGGCCATGGCGATCACGGACTGCATGGAGACCATGAACCAGGCGATGCAGGGCATCGCCCCTCAGTTCCAAGCGTTTTCCAATATGCTCTCGGACGATGCGGTGATGGCTGCGGCTCTATCTCAAATGGCAGCCAGGGAGCCAGGACCAGAGTTGGACTCTGAAGAGGATGACGGCTGGGGCGGCTGGCCGTTGGGGGGTCCGGATGGCGAAGCGTGAACCGAACATCCTGATCGTGACGGGGGACGAGGACTTTATCCGTCGTCGTACCGTGCGGGAGATCGTTGCCGCGAAGGCCGCCGATGGGTGGCGCACGGATCAGGTGGATGGTGCGGACTCTGCTCAACTGGATGCCGTGCTCGGCTCTGGGGGGATGTTCCTCCAGGTGTCGAAACGCTCGCTCGTCGTAGTGGAGAACCCCGAGAAAGCCGATCTCGAAATCTACAAGGCGCACGCTGATGATGAGGAAACCGACATAATCCTCCTTCTTCATTACGAGGGGAACCCGGCCGGAAACACGAAGTTCGGTAAGTGGGTTGCGACGCAGAAGGCGAATGTCAAAGAGTGCAAGACTCCTGCGAAGAAGTGGGAGATCCCAGAGAAGTACGCGGCTTTTTGCGTACAGGAAGCGAAAAAGCGGGGGCTAACGCTAGATGGGGGGTTAGCCGGTGCCATAGTGGAGCGGGCGGGGGCGAATCTCGGGGTTCTTTCTTTCGAGATCCTGAAGCTCGTCATGCTAGCCCAGGCCGAGGGTGTAACGGTCATTACGCCAGATAATGTGAAAGCGAGTTTGGCTGTGCTTCTCGAAGCCGAGGTGCAACCTGTCATTGTGGCACTATCCGGTCGGAACCAAAAACGATTGAGCACTACGCTTGAGCGTTTGCGCCAAACGACGCGAGATGATGCTACGATTCCTGTGTGCCGCAGTCTCAGTAGCTCGGTATTGCGGTGGTTCAGTGTGGCCGATTTGAGGGAGCAGGGGAAATCTCCTGACGAAGCTGCCCTCCTGCTGGGTCAAAACCCATGGTTTTATCGGAACAAACTGCTGCCTCAGGTGAGTCGCTGGTCTCGTCGCGATTTGCTCGAACTTTTCCGAGCTTTGGCGATTTCGGAGCGCAAGGCGCTCTCGGGTGCGGTCAATCCGTGGGTGGGTCTGGTCGGCCGCCTACTCAGTGTTTGTCGTAGTGAATAAACTGCGGCGGTAAACACAGCCACAGATAGTTACTGGCCTTCGTCCGGGGGCTCAAACGCAAAAAAATCATGGCTGCTATTCTGCCTATTGGTGGGTCTATTAGGACTGGAGGCTTGTTTCGGGCGGGAGGGGGGTGTCCTCACAAAACGCTCGGCAGGCTCAATCGCAATTCGCCTGATTCTGGTTTCCCACATGGAAGCCACGGGCTCTGATCCCGCATGAGGGGGAGTAATGCTGTTCGACCAATATCCGAGCGATCGTAAGGTGCGCCAATTCACTCTGTCCACTGAGTTCCTGTCCGAGTTCCAAGGGCGTCAGCCCAAGTGGGGGCCAGTCGGACATTTCACCTACGCTCGCACGTACTCTCGGACGAAGCCGGACGGCACCTCCGAGGACTTCGCGGACACCTGCAAGAGGGTGGTCGAGGGGACGTTCCACATCCAAAAGGTTCACTGCAAGA
>Ga0307376_10001904_pt1 | contig 21365 bp, 39 predicted proteins | sample TR2MG_FD_202536 | JGI IMG/M metagenome (GOLD analysis project Ga0307376, IMG submission 202536) | Soil microbial communities from Risofladan, Vaasa, Finland - TR-2 | ecosystem: Environmental > Terrestrial > Soil > Coastal area > Acid sulfate soil | place: Finland: Risofladan, Vaasa | collected...
ATTAATCCTACTAAAACAATACCTAGTAAATACATGTTTTCTGTTTTTTATATTAAAAAAAGTAATCCGAGCTTAGCCGCGATTCTGTTCTATCTCATCATTTATCTATGCCTCAACCCGACTATCATAGGACTGCTTTCCCCCTAAGTCTGTTTGAGTTGCACCCTCCGCGGTAATAGCGGCTTTCGCCTCCCGCGTCTAGCAGTGGTGTCGCGAACTTCCTCCAGTATTTCTACCAGCGATGAGTTCTCTTGATTACTCTACCATTGTTACCAATGAAATGTCTTTATGTAAAGAACGCCATGCTCCTTTTTCAAGGTCATAGTATCTAAAACTATTAGCATAATTTGTTGATGAATCCTTAGGTCTCAAATGCTCAGGAATAAGAGATTCATTCAAAGTTCCTCGTGCATTCCTTAGTTGTCCATCTTTTTTAAAATAAGAAAAAGATACAGGAGTTGATCCCTGTAAATTTTTTCTGAGTGTTTCTAGATCTACATCAAACATCATTGTAATTTTATTGGGTTAATATACGAAAAAATACTTAATCTCTTGTTAAATCCTCGTTAATTTTTGGAATTAGTCCAGATAAGATTTCTCTTTGTTTTAAAAAATCAGGTTCAAATATAGTCCATCCACTACTAAGTGGTGATTTTACGATAGTTCTACCACGTTTAAATCCTTCTGGTAGTTTATCCCAATTTTCTCCTTTAGCGTGTATCATATCATGCATATCACTCTGAGATTTGCCATGTAGCTCTTTATGAGAAAATAAAGATTGTGCGTGCATTGCAAGAGAATTTCGGACTGCATCTTTTTGTCTCCAAACAAAATAGTTTTCAACTTCAATTGGATCTGGAATAGTCCAAACTCTGGAATCAAAGAAAGCTAATTTAACGTCAGGCCAATCTTTCTTCTCAACTTGTATTTTATATAAAGCTGTCAAAATATTAAACTGAGCTGCAGCCATTGAAGCTGAAACAGAAGCCATCTTTTGAATTTGGCCATCAAACCAAGCATCTGTTGTTATTGTAGCAAAATCTGTAAGCAACAAAGAAATTTCATCTGACTGAACATAAGCCATTTTGCATCCTTGGATTTCAGAAGCTAAAAACATAGCAGTTTCATTCATCATGTCCATAAAAATTTCATCATAAGGACGTTTCATTCCACGAGTGAATGTGTGAAATGCTTTGCCATCAAGACGGATTAATGTGTATGTTCTTCGAGGTAGAAAATATTTAGTTCTACTTTCGTATTGCTCCTTCATTCTTTTTCCTAAATCATCTTTCATCTTCTTCGTATTTTTCAATTATTACTCTTACTTGATCTAAACTCAAGTTGTTTATTTTATCTTTCCACCATCCAGGATGTGCCCCAAATGGATCACTTCCGGAATTTATGGTCGGAAGAACCTTTGTCAGCTCATATAATCCGGCTTTCCCTGCCCATTCTCTACTAACAATGATATTAAAGTTTTTGAATTTCTTTAAATATCCGACATAATTCGCACAGCTTTCATCCTTCCAATCGCAGAAATAAAGATCCTCACTTAAATCTTCTTTAGTTTGGGGATAGCTATCTTCGAACATTTATACTTTTTTCTTTCTCTGAGCTGCTAAACTTAATTCGCTTTGACAATAATGGGCTATTTGCCACATATCATCCTTAGACAGTATTATTTTTACACCATCATTTCCTTCTCCATCATCAAAAGTGATTTCAAATTTTTCCCAAATACCTTGCTTAACTTTTTGAATATCAATTATTTCCATTTTAGTAATCTGTATTACCAGCAATTGTTATTTCTTCATGGCTATATTCCTTATCCATCATGGGATAATCTTCCATGTTTATCTCAAGTTTTTCCTGACTAAAATCTCCTAAACGAACTTCATCTAGGTGACAAGTCCAAGTTTTCGTAGTGGGCAAATAAAAATATTTAATCCCTCTATATGTTCCTACTACTAAAAAACCTTTAACCGTTCCCATTTTTTTGCCTTTCGCCTATTTGTGTTTCTTGTGCTATAAAAAGATTACGTATTGCAACCCATGCTTCCTGAAAAGGAACCTTATGGGTTAAAAACGTCATATAAGTAGGATAGTAAACATTTTTGAGTTTTTCTATCTCATCCTCTGTCATATCCAGTTGAGAAGTAAACAATGTTAAAAAATCTTCTCTTTCAAGGAGTTTTTTTACATTGATTTGATCTACTGTTTTTTTCATGATTTAATCCTTTCGAGATTTGAAAGCAGCAATTTTTCCCTCAAGTTTTTTTGCCATTTCGGGATTAACTTTTCTAAGGTGCTCCAATCTCTGGTTCATTTTACGAAGTTTAACCTCTTTTTTTCTTACAGCCATTTTAAAAATTATTTGAGTTTATATTATTTTAATTCAACTTCTGCCCCTAATTTTTCAAGATTTTCTTTTAGTTCTTTTGCCATCTCTTTCGAATGGTAATTTGTAATTTTACACGGAGCAGAGTTTACTAATTCCTTTGTTTCATCCAAAGTTAGGATAAAATGAGTTTTGAGGAATTTCATAACCCCTATTCTTTGCATTCCAGGGCTTTTAAGAATTACATCAAATCCTTCCCCACTTTTTCCATATTTCTTCTCATATTCTATTTCATCATCCGGATATGAATGAGTTTTTAGAAATTCTTTTATCTCATACATAGTTTCAACCTTTGTATGATTAAAATTTGGAAAATTCCCGCCATACTGAGCATCAATTTGTTTTTCAATTGGATCATATGTAATGGTGTCTTCAAATGATCCGCAGTCATTCATATGTCTTCCCATAACATAGACATCCTTTGGATTATCTTTCCAAGTAAAAGTTTTCTTCTTGAAACCAAGTTTCAAAAGTCTTTTTTCTGTGATATCTAGTGCAATGGCGATCTTAAATATAATTTTCATGGTATAAATATAAAAAGATGAACTAATAAATAACCAATTATTATTAGAAATAAACCAATGCCTATATTATTAAAAAGTCTTTTCATTAATCTTCATAATGATTTCTTGATATGAGCCATTCAAAATCCGGCAAAGGATAATTTTGTTTTTTAAGCCATAGATAAATTCCTTTTCCGAAAATAATATCCTTGACCCAATTCAAATTTGAAATTTCTTCAGGAGTATTACATGCTCCCATATATCCATATCCTAAACAGTATAGAGTTCTATTAATACCATAAAGATCATTTTCAATTTCTCTTCTGACATTATTCCATTCCCTATATTCTAATTCCCTTACAACTGTATCGACATAAGGAGCTAACATAGATATTATAGCTTCCTCAGTACGAATTTGATTCTCCAATTGATCTTTAGTATGATTGTTTCGAAGTTTCAACCTATGTTTAATTTCAGTCTCCATCCCATATCCTTTGTGAGCATGCGGATTGAAATCTGTAACAAATTTATCAAAATATCTCCAAGTATATTTTACAAGCCATTTGGAATGATCAATACCCCATTCATCTTTGGAATCTTCAAAAACAGCATAGTCCCAATATTTCTTTTTTTCTTCATCAGTTTTGCCTTTGACCATCGGTCCTTTTCCTTCCATCCATTGTTCTAAAACTTCCGGAGTACACCACATAGCATTAAAACAAAATTGATTATGAGGATTAATCCAAACCCTGAAATCGGGAGTTTTATGAGGATCCACATCTTCCCAAGGATCATTCATAGGACGAGCAATTGGATGATCTCTTAAGTCATCAAGAATGGTACGGCCAATACCTATTTGTCTTTTGGGGTCAATATTTCTTTTAAAGCTCATCTTAAATTTCTTTAAATTCGCCATATAATACAAGGACGGGTTCTCCCACTCCCATTACCCAATATCCCCTGTCCCCTTGTGTATATCCTTCTGCAGGTTCGCAGAGTTCATGAATCGATCCATGAGTGAGATTTTTAAATTGTGGGCCAAAAGCACGACAAGCTGTGATTTGTATCCTTTTTTTACCGTCTTGAAGATCAATTTCTTCCTGATTACTAAAATTCATTTCTTTATTGTTCCTGGTTACGAGAGCAATATACGAATAAATTCCCAAGTAAAAAAATTTTCAAAGAACTTTTTTCAAAAAAAGTTTACCCCTATATGAGATAAACTTCTTATAAATGGGGTGTAGGACGGGGCTCGAACCCGCATCCTCTTGAACCACAATCAAGTGCTCCACCAATTGAGCTACCTACACCATATGGGGTGAAACGGGAGATTCGAACTCCTCGCTACCAGATTCACAGTCTGGCGTGCTAGCCGCTGACACTAGAATCACCATTTTTCTTTAATTTAACTTTTGCTAATTTCTCTTTTAGAATTCTTATCAGATAGGTAACTGGTTTTTTACCTGATAACCAGAAATAGAGCCCAAAGAAGGACGCTGAGGCAAGGTAAAAAATACCAGTTGTAAGCCAATAAGAACCGGTCGCATCCAACACCATTTTGAACAAGATGTCGAATCCCAGAGGGTTGAAAAAAGTTGCTATCATTAGAAATAAAACTGCTAAGTTCTTTTTTCTGTTTTCGTTCAGGACCTTCATCATCCATAATTCTAATTATTTAATTTAACTTTCTAATAAATCTCTTCTATCCATTCCAGTCACATGAGATTCAATCCAGCTTTCTAAATATAAAAGCATCATTTCACAAAATTCTTCATCTGACTGGTTCTCATACATAGCTTTAAATCCTGCAATATCAGATTTAAATTTATTATGTTCCAGTTTATGCTCCTTAAAATTATCTCCTATCCCGAAAAATCCCTCTTCAGTAACAGTATGATAAACTGTATATCTTCCAAGTTCTTCTAAGATACCTCCAATAACTTCTTTTTCCCTATTATTCTCTACAGAGTCAATTAATATTTTTACAATATTAAAAAGAACTCTATGTTGAATATCGATCTCAGGAATTCCTAATTCATAAGAGTCGACCCACTTAATATGCTTCATAGACATTTTTATTATATCTATTCCGGCGGAGAGAAGGGGATTCGAACCCCTGCACCGTTTTACCGGCCTAACGGTTTAGCAAACCGCCCCCTTCAACCACTTGGGTACCTCTCCATTTATTCCATATGATGACATGGTTTCTTCCACTTATAAGAATCTAGGATTTCTTCTTTTAATTTTTCAGCTTTAATAACTTCTCCCTTTTTCTTAAGCTCAGCATGTTTCTCCCACCTTTCATCATCATTAATATTAATCTTCTTTCGTTTCATAAATTCTAATTTGTCCGGACGGTAGGGATCGAACCTACGTCGTGCAATGCACCCAGAATATCAGTCTGGTGACTAAACCACTCATCCACGTCCGGTAATTGTACTGATGGAGGGACTCGAACCCACAACCTTGACGATATAAGCGTCCTGCGCTGACCATTGCGCCACACCAGTATTTGCGGAGAGAACAGGATTCGAACCTGCGCCGCGAATGAACGCGGAACGGCTTTCCAAGCCGTGGCAGTACCACTATGCTTACCTCTCCAATTGAGCCGATGGAGGGATTCGAACCCCCGCGTCCTTGTGGATCCTGCTTACAAGGCAGGCGCTGTCGACCACTGAGCCACATCGGCATTTACTTTTGAGCTCTCAACCGGGATCGAACCGGTGAACCTCTTCCTTACCAAGGAAGTGCTCTACCTACTGAGCTATGAGAGCAAATCAAGGCTGCATCAGGTACAAATGCTTCATCTGGTGATCAATTCCAGAGCCCGCTTACCATTCGGGTTACACCAAGTGCGGAGAGCGAGGGATTCGAACCCCCGGAACGTTTAACCGTTCTCTAGTTTTCAAGACTAGCGCCATAAACCACTCGGCCAGCTCTCCAATTATTTCTTAATGTTTCTAGATTTATATGTTGGTAGTTGGGAATCGCAATTAGAACATACAAATCTAAGATTCTCAATCCTATTATCATTAGAGATTCCATTTCTATGATCAAGAATTAATGGCATAGGTTTGCCCATCCAAAAAGGTTTTTGCCCGCACTTATCACAAACATATGGAATCATATTTTCATTAATAATCCTAGCCTTAAGACGATGTCTTGGGTAAGTACTATTTTCAATGAAAACATTTTCATTAGGAAAACGATTATATTGATTATATCCCATTAAATATTATACATCCATAGTACAATAAAGTTTATATTTCAAAGAACTTTTTGCGGAGGATGAGGGACTCGAACCCCCACACCAGTTCTTCACCGATATCACTGTTTTCAAAACAGATAAGTTCTCTCTAGTACGATCCTCCAAGAAACAATATGTCAAAGTACGTTGTGTGCTTAGATGGACTCGAACCATCGGCCTTCTCGGTATCAGCGAGATGCTCTAACCAACTGAGCTACAAGCACAAAAAAAAGGAAGATCTTTTGGACCTTCCTTTTGAATATCAATAATAAATCTATTACGATTCAACACAAGAAGGTCGCCTCACCCTGGTGGATGAAATAATACTAATCGTATGTATCGAGGACCTTCTCATTTTATTGTTTCTTTATATACCCTTTTATATGCTTTAGATATTCGGGGGTTTCGTAATTATTTACTTTCTTTAATTAAATCTTCTCTAATTTCTTCCAGGTTTTCAAAGTTGTTCATTTCATACATCTGAATGCAGAAGGATTTTCCTATTGCCAGATCTTCCACTTTGTTCTTGAAAAATTTGCTGAGACCCATTGAGATGAATCCCAAACCTATCATTGAAATTCCAAAAATAGTTCCCAAGCTAACAAGCGAACTTAAAATCGAAACTCCTAAAAGAACCCAAGCTACAATCTTGGTAATTTCCATCCATGAAAGAGCAATATGAATCTTTTCATTAAATTCCGCTTTTGAAGCACGAACAAATTTAAAAGGACTTTCAATCAAAGCATTATCAAAATACTTATTGTATTCTTTCCTATTTTTAAATTTGAATTCCGATTTTCTGAATTTGAATCCTGTAAATTCCATTTCTGAGTTCATTTTGTGTTTTTTTGTTGGTTACAGAGTAAATGTACGACATTTATCCATAGAAAAAAAATATTTTCACAAAATAATCGTTAAAAATGTTGAATTATACCCCTCCCATTGAAGTTTTACCACCTGTTCCACCTGAAGTAAACTCACTTTTAAGTTTTCTTTCTGCAGCTGGTCTGTAAACAAATGAATCTCCGGATGGTCTTAGTTTTCCCCTGAATTTATCTTCAGAAGCTTTGACAAGTAAGTCTTTAAGACTATCAAATTTTGCTTTCTTAATAGCTAAGTTAATAGATTTAACCCCAGCATCAGATTTAGCATCTTTTCCAATAGCCATAGCAAATTTTCTTACTAATTCTTCATCATCCTTATCAATTTTTTGCCATTTTTTATAAAGACCTTCATTTAGTTGTTCTTCATTGAGCTCAACAGGTTTTTCAGTTGTATATTCCTGAAAGGATTCTGCTACTAATTTAACTTGTGCCATAATAATACAGATTTTTATTTTCTTTATATATCCTATTTATCTTTGAGATATTCAATCAATTTATTAATATTGGTATCTCCTTTTGGACCAAATAATCCTAAGTTCTTCTCAAGAAATTTTATTCGGGCCTTTTTATATGTATCTGTATCAATATGTGAGTATTCTTTTCTTATTCCTCTTTCCCATCTTAAAACTTTCATCCAATCGGTTCTAAACACTTGATTGTCTGCTTCCCAAAATATCTTCAATAAATGAGACGTAGGTTTTTTCCTATATTTTGTACATTCTATAGCATCATCAACCAGATCAAATCTTCGGTTCGTTCCTATATAAGAATCCCTAAATAATTTCTTTGACCAATCTTCATTTTTTGCTCTGTCTCTTGTTTCATAAATTGCATCATGAAAGAAAGCTGCCAAAATTAATTGTTCAAATTCATCCTGAGTTAATTGATGACGCCATTTTTCAATATATTTAATGACCTCATCTAAGTGAGTTAAATTATGCCAATATCTATTTGTTGCAGTCCAATTCTTATATAGAACAGGAATGGTTCCTGACCTGATATAGGTTTTAAGAAGATTTTGATATCTTTGAAATGGGTTATTAATCATGATCGAAAAAATCATACTGACATGGGTAGCAAATACCAGAGATCCTAAATTCTCTTAAGAAGATTTCCGGCTTGTCTTTAAAATCTTCTTCGCTAGTTGGTTTTCCGCAAAATGGACATTTTCCTTGTTTGACCATATCGACTTGTTCCCCGAATCCGGCCATTCTCATTAGGTCTTCATTCATGACTATAATTTTAGCTAATATACAAAAAAATCCATCTTAGAAAAAATGGATTTTGTTAATCTTTTGTTAAGAATAATATTTATCCACCAGGTAATTATATTGGTCAAAGGTGACTCCAAGTTCTTTTGCAATTTTCTTAGTCCTGCTTTTATTCATTAAGAAAGCAGGCAATGTAAAAATTAAAGTTCCAAATGGAATATAGACCCAAAGAAATGCGGTTGCAACTTCTTTCATTCCAAGTTGGTCAAATACGATTAAGCCAATAGTGGCAATAATCCATGCAATAACTGCAGTCCAAGTTCCGATAGGAGCTGGCTTTCTTTTGAGCTTGACATTATAATAAGTATACATAAACTTCAGAAATTTTGTTTCTGGGTGCTTAGCATAAGCAGCGTCAAATTGCTCTTTGGTAATTTTATTTACATCCATTGTTTTTTCTTTTTAGCTTGATCTTTCCAAGATCTTGATATAAACCATTTTCTATTACATCCTCTATGCGGAGGGCAACGATCACAATTTAGTTCTGGCAAAATAGCAACTGTTTTATAAACATGATTGCTAGTTGTTGTTTTTTCTAGAAATTTCGTTTTCATATAGCTTTGATTTTAGGTTATTCACCTAAACAAAGCCGCTCTTAATTTCCATTTTTCCATTGTGTTTTTCTATTATGCTTCCAAGATCTATACATTCTTACCTCAAATGGCGTTAATTCCTTCCTTCTTTTCCAATTACTATCAGTTCTTGGAGTTTTAGTATTGTGGAATTTCCAGTATCCCCAATCTGGGTAAGGATCCTGATCAATTGTAGTTAATATTTTATACTCTCTACGATTATTAGTTCTCTCAATTACTTGAGATTGTTTTAAAAAACGTTTTCTTCTCATGTTGGTCTTTATTTAAGTTAGCAACTAACTTAAAGACCATTGAATTTTTTCATGAAGTTTATTTTTAATAGAATTAATTTATTATAAAGTTTTAGGTTACGAAAATATATGTAAATAATTGATCCGCATAGCTGAATCCCTCCAAAGCCTGAATATCCCAAGAATCCCTGTTCGAAACAATATTTCCTGCAATTCCAGTTCCGGATACAGTTGTAATATCTATAATAAGGCCGCTAGGAGATTGAAAGTCCTCTACTCCTTCCCAGCTTCCACTAGTTTGATATCTTAGTCTTAATCTAAAAGTTTTCAACTGAGTTTCTGTGTAATTACCCTGAATAAATCCAGAAGTCCAGTTAAATGTATTATTTGAATTACAAGTTAAACTTTTTAAATTAGTCCAACCGATCCCACTATAGATATAATCAAAATACCAATACATATCCATTGAGGAAGATCCTTGATAATAAGTAATGGAAAAACTGCCAACATCTATTCTTAGGAATGTAGTCCCTGTGGATTTCATTCCTATAAATCTGGGGACAAACATCCATTCAGGGCTAGTCAGAAGATTACTTGAAGCAGTACTACCTCCAGTATGTTGAGTTCCATTTTGATCTATCCATGTAGAAACATCAGCTTTCACACAAGTCAATCCATAAAACTCATTCATCTGATCTGGGTTTGATGCTATATTGAAATTCGTAGCCATCCCACCTAGATCAATATTAGAATTGCTAAGAGGATAAGATTTATTCCACTCATATGCAATATCCCTCATTTCTAAAACTCCTGATGCTGGTAAGGTCATAATTCTTTATTAATATTTTTATATATTGTCAATAAATTTTTTTTGATCTTGAGTAAGTTCAAAATTGTTCATGTAAAATTCTAATGCTTCGTGTTCTTTTAATGTATTTAAATAATGTCTATGGCGAGGTAACCATTGATTATATCTTTCAAGAACCTTCATTTGTTGAGCTCTCCCTTGAAATTTATCTTCATCAAATGTTGAGTATTTTCCCATTGGTGTTACGAAATTTAATCGATTTTCATTAAATTGTCCTCCAATCTCATTACATATTTCTTTTCGGTATTCTTGACTTCTAAAAAAATCGTCGTAGTAAATTCTAGTAAATTCCGGCATATAATTTGTTTCTCCGATCCATTCCTTTCCCATTAGCAACCAGCGATCTAAAAAATCTATTAATCTCTCTGGGATTTCAATTATTTGATTTTTAATGCTCTCTATAAATTCTTCTTTTGTTATATTATCTGCGATGATTACTGTGTTTGGATCCTTTCCATAGGGGTCAGTTGTTAGTACATCTTTCGCATGAACTATGTTTTTAAGTAACAAATTGGCATCATGTCTTCTTCCAGTTTCTAAATTTCTAAATAAAAAATGACTTATTGCAGAAAACCAATTCAATAAATCTCTGAGTAAAAATATTCGTATAGAATGTGGATATAAAGAAAAATCAATATCTGATATGAACCCTGCAACATTCTCTGGAACCATATTTTCTAAATTTCCATAGTATCTTTTTTCACGATTGAAATCATTTGTCCATGAGTGTATGTTTTCCCTAATGAAATTGTGGCCACTTCTTGAAGCTGCTACATTTAAAAAATATCCAAGAGAAAAATTTTCTCCAATTAATTCTAATTTTTTACTGTCCGGAATTTTTTTAATTTCGACTGGAATATTTGGCATTTTTAAATAATTTAATTTATTGAATTGAACCAAGATCCCGATCCGGAAACAGTACCTGAACCGCTTACAATACTTCCTCCAAGAATTTCAGTGTTCAGATATGACAATGGCCCAGCACTCCCAGTATTTCTTAGAACTTGTCTAACTCTTATAATATCATTATAATTTACATTTATTATATTAAAAAGTACATTATAGTCCGTTGAGTTTGACGATATCCCTCCAACATAAGTCCAAGAAACTGTAGAATTTAGGCTACGGTAAATGTCGCAATAAGTAGAGGTATATGCATATCCACTCCATCTTAAGTTCATTGTTATAACCTGCGGTGATGTGTGTCCGCTGTGATTTACAACCCTATGAATATCTTTCCAAGATGAAGTATTGATCGTATAAGTAGTGGTTCCCCATGATAGAGTAATAGTATCCCCAGCAGATGTTCCACCAAGATTGTTACTAAGTGCTACTTGGTTTCCTGCAGTAATAGATGCTAACTGAACTCCTCCATAACTCAATGCAAGCTGAGCATTTGCCGATAAACTTAGTTCTGTATTAACCTGGCTAAATGATATTTGATTTCCTGGTGCTGGTAATGCCATAAGGATATATTTTATTTTATATATCCACAAAAAAAGAGAAGGTGTTATTCCTTCTCTTTATCGGTTTCAATTTCTTCAGTCTCTGGAGGATCATCCCTCCTTAATACTAAAGCAGTTATAAAATATACAAATGCTACGGGAAATATTCCAGTGAATAGGGCCATGAATACCCAGATAAGTCTCATTACTACCGGATCTGCTTCAGGATCAATATATCTTGATAATCCCCCACATACTCCAAAAATTCTGCTGTCTTTTCCAACTGTTCTTCTTACTCTATTATACATGATTTTGATTTATATTAATTAGACAAAAATGGTTTTGTCATCCACTCTTCTATTTCCAATGGTTCTTCAACAAAATTAGTAAATGGGTGGGTCATCCATTCCTCAACTATAAGGTTTTCTTCCTGTAAATCTACACGGTGATTTCTTACAGGAGAGGTTATAGATATACTTATAAATCCCATTAAGATAATTGCTAAAATTAAGATTCTTTTTTTCATTATTTATTTCATTTATTTAGTTTTATTCATAGGATATAGTGTGAATATTATGCCAAACTAATTAAAAGATTATAAATGAAATTGTTATAATTATTTATTAGAAATAATCCCACAAAAAAGGTGTCCATTTCTGGACACCTAGTGTTCACATTAGATGTGGTAGCGCCGACAGGATTCGAACCTGCGAGCTCCGAAAAGCAAGGGATATGAGCCCTCTCCGATTGACCACTCTGGCACGGCGCTATTTGGAGCGAAAGACGAGGTTCGAACTCGCGACCCTAACCTTGGAAGGGTTATGCTCTACCAACTGAGCTACTTTCGCATAATGGCGAAACCATACAGCTACCATCTTCGTTAAGCTAACATGATTTCTCATGCGCACATAGTGTACCAATCGCCATTTGAGCGGTAGATGGGGCTCGAACCCACGGCCTCGACCTTGGCAAGGTCGCGCTCTACCAACTGAGCTACTACCGCAATTTTTGTGACCCCGAGAGGATTCGAACCCCTATCTTATGGTCCGTAGCCACACGTTCTATCCGTTGAACTACGGGGCCTTATTATTTATAGACCGTATTCGTCTTTAAGATCTTTCTTGACCTTGTTTCTTTCAGATCTCTTTAAAGCTCTGGATTCTCTTTTGAAAGCTTGAATCATTAGCTTTCTTTGTTTAGAGGATTCAAATTCCTCTTCCATTGCTTCTCTTTTTCTTTTCTTGAGATCCTTTCTCTTATATTTATACTCGTCCATTAGTACTCAAGCATTTTTGCTTCTCCGTATAAATCTTTAACTTTTCTGAGCCATTGTTCTGTTTTAACTTTAAACATATGAACTCTTCCATTTTCAACCCATTTACAAACTACCCCTTCTTTTAACCCCATTGCATTTTTTTCGATCATTTTCTGTACATTGGAATCAAAAGTAAGATTAAATAGAAATTTTACTGTATCCACCCATTCAAAAGCTTTTTTAAAGTCCGTAGGCGGAACATAATTTTTCTTATAAAGGAATACATCAAAGATCTGAATATCATGGGGCTCAGTCCATACATGTGAGCCTGCAAAACTATTTTCGCCAAAGAACTCTCCGTAGACTGTTATCCGGTCTACTCCTCTAAACAATTTATTATCCATGAATATTTTGTTTAGATCCTCTACATATTTATTCTCAAATATTCCTATTGCCTCTGCAAAAGGGCTGTTTTGATGAATCAATTCATTTCTTGTCCCAAATTTCTTAAAGCCATAGGTGAATCGACTTTTCTTTGATAACTTCCTATCCCATTCAGCACGAATATTTGATCCATCTATTTTATCAAAGCCAAATACATACTTTCCGAAATCTTCTTCAGACCATTTTGGTATCGATGTATAGGCTTTCATTTCATTTTACTTGTATAAATGTTCCGTCTTGTTTTTCTATTCCTTTTCTAATCCATCTCATTAAATGGATTGTTTTCATCTCTGGTTGTAAATAAATTGCTTTCCATTCATCTTCCATTGAATCTAGAGAAAGCATATAAGCAGATTCTTCTAGATCAATTAAATAAATAACCTTTCCCTCACATACATGATATAATGTAGCGACTGGAACTTGTATAATTTCTTTCAGTGAATGTGTTGTCATTTATTCTCTCTGTTTTTTCCAATATGAAATTTTCCACAATATGCGCATCTATAAGTACTAAAATGAGTATCCCTTTTTTTACCCATAGCTTCAGCACTTTTTAATGCAGTTTCTTTTGTATTATATCCAACTTTTTCCTTTCCTGTGTCTGCTCTTTGATGTGAATTTATATGAAATAATCCCCAAGCATTCCCCGTAATACAAAAATTCCTAAAAGCCCTTTTGAATGGCCCTTGGTCTTTTATCGCTAATATCAGATTTTTTAATTTCATTTATAAATTCCTCTAATTCTTTATGTCTTTTATTAATTTCTTCATCCGAAATATCTTCTTTGATATAATCCGATTTCATTTCTTCAAAAGAGTTATATTTTTTTAATTCATTCATTATAAATTCTCCTTGCATCCTTTACTATACCTGTGGAACTGATCACAATAGTGAAATGGCCCACCTGCATCATCCTCAGCTTCCAGGTTATATCCTAATTTTTCTAACCTTTTTCTCTCTTTCAGAGCTTTCTCTTTTTCATCTTCATTATAATAAAGATCCACATATGTGTATTTAATTATTCTCATTTCACTCTATTATTAGTGGCCTGAACGGGAATCGAACCCATATCTAAGGTTTAGGAAACCCCAATTCTATCCGTTGAACTATCCGGCCAAATTATGGCGTATTGGTTTTTAATTTCTTGGTCTCTTGAATAGCGGTGAGCCGCTAACTGATATTGCTCTCGGGTATGTCTCCACCCTCAGTAGTACTCGGTGTCCCTTTGGAGAGGACTGTGAGTTGCGGCTCTACCCGCAATTTTTACCACTATTCAATTTGGTGATCCGGGTGAGACTCGAACTCACAACCTACAGCTTAGAAGGCTGTTGCTCTATCCATTGAGCTACCGGACCATCTTGGTAATATACGAAAAATATCTTTTATTTGATAATTTCTGCTGCTCTTTTTGCAAGTTCTGGAGAAACTCCTCCATATTCGAATTGATATTTGCCTGATTCAGCAGCTTGCTGGAGTACTTTTATCGCCTGCTCATTAGTTAATTTATTAGTAAGTCCTAATATAACATCTTTAGCTTCTTGGGGAATTCCTTGAATATCATAAACTGAATATTTAAGTAAAGCATTAAATACAAGTTTTTGATTTTTGTCTAGTTTCTTCATAAAAGTTTTATAAGCTTCAGCTGGCTCCATTGGCTGAACTTCGATAAACAAATCTATTGGCTTATTCCCTTTCTTTGGATCATCAGGTACATTAGATTTTTTAAGGGGTTCAGAAACTTTTTCAAGATTTTTAGATTTTACAGTAATTTCATCTTCCGAATTATCTAAATAAATATCCTTATTTTTTTCAATGTCATTATATGCTCCGATGATGTTTTTACTAGAATCTCTTCCTCCATCCCCTCCGATTGTTACTCTAAAGAAATTTTGAATAAGGTTTGAAGCTACATTTTCAGGATGAATTAGGAAAACATCCGTAACATATTCATTATTATGTAAATCCTGAAGATTCTTTACAATTTTTCTAGGTTCATCACCTGATTCATCATAAGAAACATCAATTTTTTTATTTTTAGCTTCAGACTGTTTAATATCCTGAAAATATCTAACGACTCTTTTATAGTCATTATATTTGTCCAAACTATCAATAACCTTTTTAGCATCTATTTCTTTTAATCTTTTTATAGATTGATAAGCAGGCTTTCCATCAAATTTAAGCTCCTTTGGATCTATAGAAATCTTTAACTCAGGCATCAATTTGGAAAATTTCTGATCCCAGATATTTATAATATCTTTGAACCATTTTCCAAATTCATTAGGATCTTGCTTGTATTTGTCTTTCATTAAATAGAAAGCTCTAACAAAACCCTTTAATTGTTCTCCTGGATCTTTACTTCTAAATTCGTCCCTTAACTTATCTACTGATAATACTTCACCGCTTTTAATAGCTCTTAATACTCCAGAGTCATCTACAACATCTTTTATCTTTGACATTGTAAATCCTTTTCCTCCAGCGGGAGCTCCTAAAACTGCTAAAGCAACAGGATCGTCAGATTCATTTAAGAATTCACGTAAAGATGAAGAAACCAATTTTGTCATTATTTGGGATTTATTTTATATATTCCCGTCTTCTTCAGCTACTCTCAATTTTTGAATATAGATAGCTTTTTTCTTTTGCTCTCTTTTAGTAACAGAAGGCTTAACAAATTGTTCATTTGCTCTAAGATTAGGAATAAGTTTTGTTTCATTAACTTTTCTCTTAAATCTTTTAAGGGCTCTTTCAATATTTTCGCCTTCTTTAACTTTGATTATTAGCATATTATATCTCCTTTATTAATTATTTTTCATAATTCAATATCTCCATTCATAAACTTTTTCAAATCTAATCTGGATTTTGTACGGTTATCATAAACCTCATTCCTTGTATAGTTATAGGTTCTAACCACTTGCTGAGTTCGGATCAATTCTTTTCTACGTTCATTTTTCATTTCCTGCAGTCTTTGATCCTCTTGTAACTGAATCTTTTTCTCAAGTCTTTCTTTAGCAAGCTCTAAATTTTGTTGTTTACTACGTGTGTCCTGGCATCTCTCTTGCAACCCTGTAGGCACATGAGTTATAACAACACAAGTCTCAACTTTATTCTTGTGCTGCCCACCAGGACCAGAGCCTCTGGTGTAGATGATTTTTAAATCTGTGTTTTTCATGATATATGTATTCTTGTGGGTCTGGAGGGATTCGAACCCCCGACTTTCTCCTTGTAAGGGAGACACTCTGAACCAACTGAGTTACAGACCCGTTTTAAAATAATTCTTTGTTATCAAATGGTATTAATAATTCGGGGCTAATATAATAAAAATTTCTTTTATAATCAGCATATCCCACATAATTACATTGCCAATAAATTTTTTCTTCTCTTCCTACTGGCTCTAACCAATAATAATAAAAGTCCTCATTAGAAAGTACTTTTGGAACAGGCTGATTAAAGTGAGATTTCATTGAAATTTGTATTTGATCCAATGTTAGCTCAATATAATCTCCTCTCCCTCCATGAACGATTCTTTCATATCCATTAGCAAAGAGAACGCCATCTTTAAAATATAAATTCCTTTGAATCATATCTATTATATCGTTGGCGGTCCCTACGGGATTCGAACCCGTCTGTCCATTGCTGGTTCCGGCGTGACAGGCCGGCAGCCACACCAAGCAGCTCCAGAGACCAATAAAATCGAGAAAATCGAAAAGAGTGTTAAGCCTGTTCGGCTTCGACTGGAGTTGAACCAGTTACCCATTGATTAATAGTCAATTGCTCTACCAAGTGAGCTACGAAGAAACTCTTATTCATTACTACGATTTTGTGATCCCTCTGGGGCTCGAACCCAGGACCCCATCCTTAAAAGGGATGTGCTCTACCAACTGAGCTAAGAGATCATAACTGAGAAAATTAACTTGAGTATTTTTTCCGTGCTACCGCTACACTAACCCGCCATTGAAATTTGGTTGCGGGCCCAGGAATTGAACCTGGCCTGGCCGTTTATGATACGAAGTAACTCGCTGTTTTACTACAGTTATTAGGTGCGGGGGTAGGATTTGAACCGTTTTTTACGACCTCTGGGTTATGAGCCCAGCGAGCTGACCTGACTGCTCCACCCCGCATATAATCCTTTTTCTTTTAAATTTTTTATATCTTGTTCTTTTTTTCCCAGAGTACGACCCATTATATTATAAGCTTTAAATAGAGTTTTCTCGGTTGTGAATCTTGGAATAATAACTCTTGAAAATTTTTCCTTTAAATAATATTCACATTTCCAAACATCTCCTTTTTTTATATAAATATTATCGTAAATAATATCTAAAATATCTGCTGTGCAAATATAAGGACTATCATCCATTCCAGCCCATGTTTGAGATCTAAAATGATGTGTATTTAAATGAAATATATTAAATGTATTTTTTTCTTCTCTGGGTTTTAAACGACCATCTATCATATCCGCTGTATAAGCTAAGCTTAACATAAAATTAGAAGAAAAAGATTTAATATATTCAACTAATTCTATAGGATCTAAAAAATCATTATCTACACTAAAAGTATCATCCTGGGTAAAAAATAAATGAGTACATTTTAATTCCTTTAATTTTTCTTTAAGTTTCGAAATAGTTTCAGAATATGGTATATTATTAAAAATCAAGTATTCTGAATTTTTTACTTTGTTTATTCTTTTATAATATTCTATAACTCCATTTGAACAATTATGAAATGAATGAATATTAATATCACATAAATTTTTAAGTTCAATTAATTTTTTATCTCTTGAATAAATCTCATAAAGTTTTAATCTTTCATTACCATATGTCTGTGTAAATGATACTAGCATATACATTATAGTCTGGTAGCGGCGGAGGGATTCGAACCCTCGACCTGGAGGATATGAACCTCCCGAGCTGACCAACTGCTCTACACCGCAATATATTTTATTTATTTGTGGAGACGAAGGGTATCGAACCCTCCACACAATGGTTGCAAACCATTATCGCCGGCGCCTTGGTACATGCGTCCCCATTAAACTGAGAAAGATTGCGGTGAGTAACGTTTACGGCGTCCTATCTATTAGACTACTCCCCAAAATATATTTGGCTGGGGAGTCAGGAGTTGCACCTAAATTTCCGGCTTGGCATGCGAAGTAACTCGATTGCATTACTACAGTTTGCTCCTGCGGGAGGGGTCGAACCTCCGACCTAATGGTTAACAGCCATTTGCTCTACCACTGAGCTACACAGGAATATTTGAGGGCCAGGTGGGCTTCGAACTCACTTTATTTCAGTATTTTCAATCATGGGTTAACAGCCCACCGCTAAGCCAATTCAGCTACTGACCCAGATTCTTTAATATTGTGTTCAAAAAATCTTTTTTTAATGGATCTGGAATTTGGATATTATGTTGATAAAATTCATCCAATATTTCTTTGACAGTAAATAATCCTTGCGAAATACCTTGACTCCATTCATTTTTCCATAATCCCCAACTTTTCTTTCCTATTATAACACCCTTCAAAATATTAGGATGTTTTGTTTTAATGCCTTCATAAATTTGAGTTTTTGTATAAACCCCATTATCAAAGCTTTTAAAACAGAATTTTCCATCTCTGGAATTTTTATCATATTTAGTTGTTACTTCAACTCCGCAGAAATCTAGAATTCCGCATCGATATGATTTTAAAAAGAAAGAGAACATTTCATTGAAACTTTCTGAATGTCTCGTTCTACGTTTTTCTGATCTTGTAAGCCCCGATTTCGACGGGACTAATGTGCTTTTCGCTTCATAACCTCAAGTTTTAAGTTAAAAAATAATCTGAGAAATCTAAAAAGAGTTTTATTTAAAACCAGTTTTTGGCGGTTTCATTTGGAGTCGAACCAAACATTATCCACGAAGTATCTCTTCTTTTACTACAGATTGCGGTGACGACCGGGCTCGAACCGGCGACCTCCTGCGTGACAGGCAGGCATTCTAACCAACTGAACTACGCCACCAAAGCTTCCCAACTTTACCTTGTCCTCGTCAGAACCTATATTTCTATAGTGATGGATTCGAACCATCTTGTTAGGGGTGTGCTCCCAGAGGGACTCGAACCCTCAACCCCCTGGTTAAGAGCCAGGTACTCTTCGCAATTGAGCTACGGAAGCATATTGATTTTTTGTTTTACGTGGGAAATCTAACCCATGGTGGAGGATAAGGGAGTCGAACCCTTGACCCCCTGCGTGCAAGGCAGGTGCTCTAGCCAACTGAGCTAATCCCCCATTGGCGAATGTAGTAGGATTCTAACCCACTTTGGGAGCTTATCCCCAACTTAAAGATCTTTGGGCATATTAAAACCCGATCATACATCCGAATAATTTTCACGTCCCTAGTTGCCCACTCTAAGGTACACCTGTAAGGCCAGGTACATTGTTTTTCTGGTTAGGACAAACACTCACGCGACCAGATCTTTTTGGCAGGAGTAGAGGGATTCGAACCCCCGTCAGCGGTTTTGGAGACCGCGATGCTACCGCTACACCATACTCCTATGGAGGCAAATCAGCCTACTAAATAATTTGGACGTAAGCCTCAATGCCTAAAAGTTAACAGAGAAAATTGAGAGGGCGTTCTGCCATTTCTGACATTGCCGGAATCGAACCGGGCTTTCTACTTGGAAGGTGGATGCTCTACCATTGAGCTACGATGAAACCCTATTCATCACTACTGTTATATTTTAATATTATCCTATTATTTCCCATAATTCATTTTCTGATCCATCCCAATCTTCAAGTGCTTCAGCTAATTCTTCTTCTGATCTTGAAGATGCATCCCACATAGCTAAAATGGGAATAAGTTGTTCTTTTGTACCGGTAAATTCAAATGGTACTCCTCCAAAATCATGGGGGGATCCTTTTAATTGTTTCCAGTCTGCTCCAGATTTTTCAATGACATCAAGAAAATAATCAGTATCTTCATTAATTCCTCTAGAAACTAGTTTATTTTTATCTGTGAATACATTTGCAGCAGATAATTCAATTGTTATCTTTCGGTTGAATACTTTATCTAAAATTTCCTCTCGGGAACCAGTTTCTGTTCCTCTTACGAATTGTGCTCTCATAGAGTTTTATTTTATATATTCAAATTGTGCGGGATGCCGGGCTCGAACCGACCGCCTCCAGATTGGAAATCTGGCGCTCTACCAACGATGAGCTAATCCCGCAAAAACCTAGTTTTTTCCGAGGCCGGACGGCCAGGGGAATCCCGAAGAAACTAGGAAAACTTCATAACGTGATCTTTTTTATAGAGAAAAATCTAAAACTCCATCAAAGATGGTGCCCCTGGAGGGACTCGAACCCCCAACCCCCTGGTTAAAAGCCAGGTGCTCTCGCTTGCGCTCGCCAATTAGAGCTACAAGGGCAAAAAACCAATACGTCAAAGATCGTTGTGGACTTAACCACGAACAAGGTAGTAAATCTTGTTGTTTGTGGGGGAGATCGGGCTCGAACCGATGACCTCTGGGTCTTCACGCCAGCGCTCTACGCATTTTGCAACCATCTGAGCTACTCCCCCGTGATATTATTGTGGTAAGAGCCAGGATCGAACTGGCGACACCTGGATTTTCAGTCCAGTGCTCTACCGACTGAGCTACCTCACCTTATTTTAAAGAACGAATTTTACTAAACAAAAAAAGCGGAAACCTTTTTGGGTTCCCGCTTTTGAATTTATCTATAGTTAGTCTATTACCAATCTACAATATCCTTTCGCGGGAATCCACATCCATTATCTCTACCGGCTGCTTTATCAAAGCCCATCCAGTTTACGAAATTGACGATATTTTTGCGTGTTTCCATTGAAAGTTTCATTTATTAAGTTTGTCTATATATTACTACAAAAATTCAAAAAGTTTTACCCTATTGTAATTTTTTTATTTATTCGCTAAAGTACGAAAAAAATCTTATTAAAAAAATATTTTTCGTTAAAAAATCGTTAAAAGGTAAAATAGACTCCTTCAGCACCTAAGTGCAAATAATCTAATCCTACCAAGATAGCAATAGAAGCGAGGACTACAGCAACACCTACTATAAGTGCGAGTCGCCAATTCATGCTTCGGATTTGATGTCTTTTATAAGACTCCAAAGATTCCTTAACATTGGAAGGAATAGATACCACCTCTTTTACCAAAGTCTTAGGATCATCTACTAATTCAATTTGCATTGATTTACGGATCCTTTGTTTACCTCCTGGTCCATCATAA
>Ga0307376_10001907_pt1 | contig 21340 bp, 43 predicted proteins | sample TR2MG_FD_202536 | JGI IMG/M metagenome (GOLD analysis project Ga0307376, IMG submission 202536) | Soil microbial communities from Risofladan, Vaasa, Finland - TR-2 | ecosystem: Environmental > Terrestrial > Soil > Coastal area > Acid sulfate soil | place: Finland: Risofladan, Vaasa | collected...
AAGACCGCCCCGCTCCAGCTACTTACTCGGGTAAGCACCCGTCAAACGGGTGTTTTCCTTATGCCGCCTTCTTGCCGTAGTCGACCGGCTGGACCCACAGAGCCGTGGTGCTGATCGCCCACCCGACCATGATGATGCGCTTGCCCGCACCGGGGATGCTCGTGGTGATGCCACCCCCGTCGCCCAGGTAGTACTTGGTCCCGGGGGTTGCCCCGGTGAGCACGCCAGCGGCCGGGCCGTAGCTGACGATCTCGCCAGCCGCCGCGGCCGAGATGTCCGCCTTCGCGATGCCGAAGACGTAGGCCTTGGCGTCGGTGCCCGCATCGGCCTTGCCGCACTCGTCGGCGGTGCTGTTCCAGTACACCGGGTCGGCCTTGGTGAGATTCTCCGTCGCCGTGACGGTGTTCTCCAGCCGCGTTGCCTCGTCAGCGGAAGCTCCCACCAGTTGACCCGACCCGTTGATCGTGATGGTCGAGCCATCGACCTTGACCTTCAGGCCGTCGGAGTCCTGATCCAGACCACCCGTGGTGGTGCTGAACTTCACGCCCAGTTCGGTCGAGACGACGTCCAGGGTCGGGTTGCTGGCTTCGAGGTTGATCCCGAGGCCCGACGCCCCCTTCTCCAGACCCGCGGCCGTGTTGATCTTGACGCCCAGCTCGTTGCCAACAGCCTGCAACGACGGCTCGCTCGCCTCCAGGTTGATCGCGATGCTACCGGTGCTGAACTCCAGGCCGCTTGCCACGGAGATCAGAGCCTCGGCCACACCAGCCGTCACGGACAGACCCTTGTCGCTGTCGAAGGTCACCTTGCCCTTGACGCCACCACCGGACGCGCTGGTCGCGTCGGGGATGCTGGTGCCACCGGACATCGCGTTCCACACGTCCGCGTCGCCGTCCCAGCCGTAGATCGTGTCGTCGTTATCGACGTAGTGCAGCTCGCCGGGAGTCAGGCTTGCCAGCGTGCGCCGGATGCCGAAGTTCGACGTGGTCGGGTCGGCGGCCGGCATGTCGGTGAGGGTCTTCTTCGAGTAGTTCAGCTCCCCGGTGAAGTCCACCACGTCGCAGTCGGCCTGCGTCGTCCAGACACCGTAGAGCCGGTGCGCCCCGCCGTCGTTGTCGAGCTCGGTGAGCACGACAACGGTGGTCCCGATCGCCTCCAGGTCCGTCGAGAGGGCTGCGCTGACCGTCGCGGTGCCATCACCGTTGATGGCGTCCACGAGGTTCTGCATCGTGATCGCCGCAGTGCCGCCGAGCGCGTACTGCACGTCACCACCGGCCACCGCGCCGTACTCGCGCGTGGTCGTGCCGTCGTAGGTCGTGATCAGGTCGCCCGAGATGGGCTGGTTCGCCATCACCAGGGCGATGCTTGCCAGGACACCCTCGGCGTCGTCGAGCTGGTCCTCGTGGAGCAGGAACTCCTTCATCGTGCCGCCTTGAATGACGGCATTGTCGAGCTGTCCCTTGTTGACCGCGTGGTCCGCCGACGAACCGTCTGCCAGGCCGGTGATCTGCTGGCTCGACATGATCAGGGCCGACGTGTCGATGGTCAGCCCGGCCAGGTTGGCGCTGCTCTGGCCGTAGGCCAGGGCTTCGGCGTCAGCCGTGCCGCCCGTCAGGCCCGTGATCTTGCCGGCCGAGTACGCCCCGGCACCGATCATGAGCCCGGCCACGTTCAGGTGGTCGGTCGTGGCGGCCTCCTCGCCGTAGCCATCCGCAGCCATGAACAAGAATTTGCGCTCTGCCATTTTCAAACTCCTCCGCAGAAACCCCTACTCTTCGAGGGGCTGTTTCGTTAGAACACCGGTTTCGTCGTTATACGTGTACGACCGAAGCGCGATACCGTAGGTCGCCTCAATCGTGTCCTTCAATTCCTTGAGACTCTGCTGCGCGGCTTCCAGCTCCGCCTTGCACTCACGAATCGCATTGTTCTGCGTGCGCACCGCCGAAGTGACCCGCTCCTGCTGGTCCTTCACCACGTACGCCAACTTGTTATTGGCCGCAACACACGTCATGTCCAGAAGCGCCATCCGCATCACCGCCATCGGGTCTTCGATGCGATCCGGCATCTGGTCGTACCGATCGTTGACGCTGAGCTCCGACTTCTCCTCGGGCTTCGGCTTCTCCGGCGTCGCCGGTGTCTGCTTCGGCTTCACGGGAGCCTTGGGGGAAGACTTGGTCGGGGTCTTCTGCCGCTTGGCCATTAACTTGCCCTCCTCTGGGTAGAAACTACCGTGTACTCCACAAACACCTCGACGATTGCCCGATGTGCGGCAACGCGTACTTCAAAAGGGGCAAGCCCCGGTATCTCCGTAGTCGCCGAAAACGGAACGCCGTCGCGAAACATCCGGTCTTCGAACGATCCATCGTACTTTGCAACGGCAATTCCGCCCGTGGCCGTCACCCCGCGTCCGGACAGATACCCGTCGCGAACCGTGTCGAAAAACGGGGCTGTCGCGGAAAGCAATCCTTGCACGCATTCTTCTGTCGCCGGGGAGTTGCCGTAGACGTACACGAACGAACCAGCTTTTCCGCTGTCTTCGTGCAACGAAACGAAACCGTGCGTCGCAGCATCGACCAGCGTCGGAAGGCGCGATAGCAGCAGTGCTCCCTCTCGCGACGGCGCCCCCCACACGTAACCGCGGTTCGGGTCCTCTCCATACTCGTTGGTCCGTCGTCCCGCAATGATCCCCGTCGGATTGACGAGCGGCAGCATCGATACCGCACAGCGCTCGAACAGCGCCTGCGGGCTCCGCTCGAGGACGTCGAGGAGCCCCCACGAACCGCCAACCTCATCCCCGTGAAAGCCGGCCGCCAGCAGCACACGAGGAGCGCCGCTCCTGGCGGAGCGCAAGAAGATGACGGGCAGCTTCCGAACAGCGCCCAGCGTCACCACCTGCAAGCCGCGCTGCGCCGAGGCGCGCGCTGCACGCTCGACGTACTGCCGCACGTCGCGCTCGTGAAAGGCGTGAACCCGCGTGCCCATCAGGGGACCCTCAACGTCAGGTTGTTTTCGGGCTTCACGTAGACCTTGGTTGGGGACGTTGCCACAGCCACGGCCTGAACAAACATGGAACTCGGGCCCGGCGCCGGCGGCAACTCCGCCAACTTCGCATTCGCGCCCAAAAAGTAAATCTCACCAGAAGACAAGCCTGTGAAGAGCGCCGGTGTTTCGCCAGACCACTGCACAAAGCAACGCGTCGGTGACGTCTTACTGATGACGACCCCCACAGCCGGCATCAGATTGAAGTCAGAAGGATCAGCCTTCCGCACAATGTCATAGCCGTTCGGTGGATCATCATAGATACACACGAGATCGCCAACGGCTTCAGCCGCACTACACTCAGCTGCCCGGATGTCGCGCGGGCGGCCGCCGAATTGGGCGTTGATGCTCACGGCGTTTGTACCTGAAGCTGTTGTTGCACGTTGAACGCAGGAACGGGCTTGAGAGCCTCCTCGAGCGTGTCCTTCATCGCTTTCACCGGCGGAGGAGGGAGCGCCGTCTCGGGAGCACGTGTGCGGTGCGGGCCCCCACGGTTGCAGCACTGAGTGCGCAGTACCTCCAGCTGCCCCTCCAGGCGCGCCACGAGCTGCTCCAGCGCCAACAGTTGCGGCCCGCGCTCCTTGGAGATGGCGATCGTCTGGTTCAGCGCAGCAGTCACTTTTCCCACCTGCTCCGTCACGATCGCCTGCACCTGCTCCACCGACGGCTTGTCCTCGAGGAGCTCCACGATCTTCGGGATCCCCTGGCCCCCGATGGCTGTAGCGATGGCCGCCCAGATAGAGACCATGTGAGCCGTGCTAAGCCCATGTTTTGTGGAACCATTCACGGTCTGGGACACCATCGCCACTCCCTCTATGTCCGTATAATAGTAGGCCACCCCCGGACTTACGGCAACCCAGAGTTGCGATATCTAAATAGCGGAAAACAGGAATGAACCGCAGCGGGGCCGACGCTTTCACGCCGGCCCCGCCCGGAACCTGAGAGACTTCTAGCAGTTGGGGCAGAGCCCCCCTGCCCCGAAAATCTTCGTGCCGCAGCACGCACATATCCGCTGCGGCCGGTCCAGCACTGACCCATCGCCGAGGAAGAGGGCACTGTTGTGCCGCGCTCCCTCTCCCGGCCCGATCGGAGCCGGGGACCCCATCATGTACTGCTCGTTGTGCTGCTCCGCCTTCTCCCCGTTGAACTTGTTTCTCACTTCTTCCTCCGGTACAATGCAATCCATGCCGATGTTGTCCGCCACCCTAGCGTCCGGTCTCACCCGCATGGAGCCCATGAACAACGAACCCGGCGCGATCCAAGGCTGGACCGACGCCCTCTCTGATTTATTTTCAACAGCCGCCATAGCTGGCGGCGCTCCCATCGTCCTGTACCCCGCCGTGAAGACGGCCGCGCAGGCGCTCTTCGCAGCGATGTCCGGCATGAGTGCCCCCGGCGCCGCACCACAGAAGATCCAGGACGGCATCACGGCCTTCTGGGGCATCCTCGTATCGCTCGCGCCGTCTCAAGCCGTCTTTCCCGGCTTCGTCATCGTAACCCCGCCACCGACTCTGCCAACGATCGCGGCGCTCGTGACGAGCACCGGTATGGCATCCGCCGCCGCGGGCCTCGACGAAGCGGCCGCCAACAACATGCTCGCGCTGGCAATCTACGGAGCCAACCTGGGAGGGCTGGCGACGCCACTCAGTGGACCACCGACTGTGGCCATCATATAGAGCGCCCCTCCATATCCTTTTACCTGATAATCAGTTGGTTTTTAGCGTTCTACCAACTACAATTACAGCATGGCTGAGCTCAAGATTGGTCCTCCGCCGCTGCCCAACCGGAAGAAATTTCCGTTTGTAGGAACCGTGCGTCTGCACGGCCTGACCATCGACATCGAGAACCTCAAGGGCTCGGTGCGCGAAGGTCCGGGCTGGAAGCAGAAGATGGGCCTCCACTACGGTGAGATCCGAGACAGCAAAGGCACCGACGGAGACAAAGTCGACGTCTATGTCGGCCCCAATCCCGACTCGAAACGTATCTTCATCGTCCACCAGAACCACCCGGGCAACCACCCGAAAGCCGGACAGTACGATGAAGACAAAGTGATGCTCGGCTTCGACGCCCCGGAAGCGGCGAAAGAAGCGTACCTCAGCCAGTACAGTCGAAAAGACTTCTTCCGGTCGATCACGGAGATGGAGATGCCCAAGTTCAAGAAAGCGATCTTCGGAGACGCCAAGGGCGAGAAAGTCGCGTCCCCGTCGAAAGGCACTTCCGGCATTTCACTCGGCGACAAGCTGCGCGAGTTCTCCAAGCGGCGCAAGAAGGACAAGCCCCCCAGCGACTTTCTTCGGAGCAAGATGAAAGTCGGACACTCGATCGAAGAAGCCTATCGCGCCGGTGTGAAGCTCGCCCTCGGAGAAGCGCTCACCCCGGTGTCGTCGTTAGCGGTGGCCGACCCCGGCAAGTTCAATTCGAAACCCAGCAACATGAAAGCTCCCTCCGTGTCGAAGGGTGCCCCCGCTGCCTCGTCCGAAGGGACAACCTCCGGAACGCTCGAGAACTAAAGGGACAGCGGTTTACCGAGTAAATCGCCGTCCCCGCACCCTCACGCGCCGCCGCAACGGAAAGTTCAGTAGCAAAAGCTCTCCCACGACGAGTACCGCTGAGAGAGGCACCGACAGCGCCCACCCCTTTCCTGCGGTCAGCAGGACCAGGACGACCGCTGTCACGAGCATTGCGAGAAGCCCGCGCATATGGTCCTCCAGCGAAATTGGTTCTCTATATTCTTTTACCGGAAACGGTCAGAGTTTTTGAAGAGAGGTGTCCCTGCGGCGGAGACCAACCCTACTGCTACCATGACCAAGGCCCCGGGGATAGGTGCGGCAACCCCGAGTTGCAGTTCGCAGGGACACCAGGCTCAGCCCTCGTCGGGCTTCATCTCCTCCGGCTTCTCCGGCTTGGTAGGCGTCACAACGGGCTCCAGCTCCTCGGGCACTTCTTTCAGTGCCGTCTCGAGTGTCCGGGGAAGGTACCCTTGAATAGTTTTGGGGAGAACCGCTTCGAGCTTCGCTCCCGCCAGCCCGGGAATTTCCATCATGCCGTGCGCGCGCCACTCCGGGGGCTTGAACCCGACCGCGTCTCGAAGCTCACTTTTGATGGCGCCCGTCACCTTCTTCTTCGCCAGTGTCTGCGCGACCCCCGGCGCCGCACCAACAGCCTGCTGGATAAGCGAACCTATAGACGCCGCCTTCACAACGCGCCGGTCAGCGAGGGCCTGGAGAGCGCCGAGCTTGTAAAACTCGTCGAGCATCACAGCCTGTAATTGGGTCGGAAGCCCGGTGACATCTGGAACGGCTGCTGCATCTGCATCGGCGCCGGGCCCGCAGCCTGCGCCGCCGCGGCCGTCGCGCCCACACCGCCGGCAGTCCCGAGGAGAGCCTGCCCCACCCGGTTGCGAATCTGGCCGTGCTGCGCAATTCCGCCGCGCATCTGCTCGCGTGCCCAGGCCTGCACCTGCCCCGGATCGAGCTTGCCCTTCTGCACGAGCGACCCAGCGCGAGCACCGAGGCCCTTCATGCGCTTCGCAATCGCCGCGCCGCCGCCATACTGCATACCCGCGTGCGCACCCAGTCCGCCGAGAGCACCGATGATCGCGCCGCGCCCGCGCTGGCCTTCGTCGCTGGCCATCGCACCGATCCCAGCACCGAGACCAGTCTTCCCAGCCATCGACATCAGGTTGGAGTTACGGAGCGCCTGCCCCGTGAGATCCATCCCCTCGCGAGCTGCGCCGCGAAGCGCAGCTCCTGCACCACCAGGAGCCGCAGGCCGCACGGCCTTCGCTCCCGTCTGCACGAGCGACGCAGGGTTGAGCATCCCACGGGCGGTCTGCATGGCTCCGCGCCAGCTGATCGCTTCCTTCACCATCGCATGCTCGGCCGCGGGCAACTCAGCCACGGCAGAAGCCCGGCCACGCTGGTACGCGACCTTCAACATCGGATGCGACATCGGCTCACCTCACTGTCTGAATAGTAGGTCAACGTCGCCGATTTCAAAAGGGAAACGGGGCTCCACGCACGTAGATCGGGGTCGTCGCCCGTGGAGCCCCTCGACCCAGAAAGGCAGAGTATAGCGCATGTTCAAGCTAAAAAACAGCGGGGGCTGCCGGGGGCCCCGTAGGACCCCCAGCTTCCCGTTCACTTCCTTGAGTCAGGTCAGGCCGCCATCACCATGGCCGGCGCCCCCTGCTCTGTCCATCGATCACGTTCGGCAGCGATCGTCTTCCTCACGTCGGTACGCGCCGCGAGGTAGACTCCGACGCCCTGGAGAGCAGCGTAGACGACCAGGACCGCGCCGTAGGCGACGACACGACCCGCCAGTGCTCCCGCCACTCCGACCAGGCGCAGCGACAGGCGGAAGGCCTTGTCGATGCCCCAGCGAAGCAAGCCGATGCCGTACTGAACGGCCACCTCCGACTTCTTCTTGACCGCTTCCACGATCGGCGCACTGTGCACAGCCACCCACTGGTAACCGCGCACTGACTGGACCTTCACCCACCCGACCGCACGCTTCCACAGCGTCTTGATCCTGTGAGCGATGCCCCCGACGAGCTCCGCCGTCTGTTGGACGACGTCGCGAGCCTCGGAATCGTTCCTTTCCACAGTGCTCATAGCACTTCCTTTCAGAGCGTTATTTCCGGAACGACTGGCTTGACTGTTTGCCCACTGGCGGGGCCTCAAGAGGCTCGTCTTGGCACTTGGAACTAGCACACTTGATTCTTGGTACTACAGCTTCTTGGTACTTGGGTTGGGAGCTAATGAGAACCGAGGAGTGATTCTCGGTGGGGAGTTGGGTGGACAGCCTCCCATATTTCAGGTTGGCTGGTTCTCCATCCTATCTTCTTATACCAGGGAAACGCCGTTTTTTTAACTACGAAGCCTCTCCACAAACGGTTCGTTTGTCCACCACCGCATCCCAGTTATCGAGTTCCACATTGAGGATCTGAAGCATGTCCTTGAGACTATCGAGTTCTTCACTCTCCACCTCGTCGAGGTAGGCCCTCGAGTCATCCTCGAAAACCATGATCCCAATACCGCCGACCCCCGCTGACGCTATCTCCTGCGAAAACCAACACGTCCCATGAGACGTGAACCCGCTAGGAATCTGGATCTCGGCCTTCGCCCGGACCCAGTAGTACACGAGGTCACCGTCACGGAACGCCTTCAGCTCGTCTTCCTCGAGCTCAGCGCTGTCCATATACTCGTCGTAGTTCCGCTCGATCGACAGAGAAAACAACCTCGCGCGCTCGACTTGCCCCGTCAGACAGAGAAACCCGTTGGGGCAGTCGAGTGCATCGACGGGGATGCGCCCCATCAGAGGATACCGTCCGCTGCCGCAGACAGGAGGTTGGCGAACGGGAAGGGGAAACCCGAAGCCGCCTGGTGGCCGCCGCCGCCTCGCGCCGCAGCGATCTTGCTCACGTCCACCTCACCCACACGCGCGCGAAGCTCGACCTTGTTGAACTGCGCGTTCACGATGGCCGCGAACCCGATGTGCGGGTAGTCCGTCAAGATGCAGTTGCCGATCTCGGAAGTGAACCGAGACGCTACCACCATCAAGTAGGTGTTGTGCCCCTCACGGCTCGTGTACACGTGAGGGTCATCTCCCAGCTGCTTCTTGACGACACCCACCACGGTGCGCTCGCGCTGAGCTGCGAGCGCATCCGAGATATAGTGGAACCGCGCGGTCTTGTAGAACTGCGGGTCGTCGCACGCCATGGACAAAAACTCGTCGCGGCCGAGAAAGAAGAAGAGGTCGTTCAGGCTCTCAGACTCCACGCGCAACGGAGACTGCTTCTGCCACAGGTCGTAGGCGGTCACCACCTGCGCCAGCTTCGTGTACTCCGGAGACGCGATTCCCACCTTGGCCATGAGCTCCGTTGCCGAGACGGTCATGTCAAAAGCGATCCACCCCGCCGGCACCGCCCCGAGCCAGCTCCGGCTCTTGTGGTGATCGACGAGCAGGCACGTAAATGCACCCGCTCCTCGCGCCGCGCCCAGCTCTTCGAACACATCGAAGGTCGGACTGATATCCGACAGGATGAGATGCTTGTGCGTCGGGTCCTTGATGAACCGCCGCACTTCCTCATCGATCCGATCGTAGTCCAGATACGTGATGTCGGCATCTGGATCGAGGAACTTCTTGACCATGACAGCACAGCCTGCGCCGTCGAGGTCAGCGTGGGTGATCAGCTTCGTAGACATCATTCTTCCTCCGGAGTAAATGGGTTCTTCCACTCCCTTTTACCACGGGGATGTCCTACTATTCGACAGGAGGGATGGATGCTGAAGCACGCCTACTGGCTCGGAGTGAAACGCGCCTTCGACACCGCGGGGCTCCTCGGACAGGTAAACGAATTTGCCGCAGCGAATCCGTCGCTGTCGAAGGGACTCTTCTCTGGCGCGGGCCTCACCGCGCTTCAAGCTGCGGAAGACCCGGAAACGCGCAAACAGATGCTCGCGCTGCTCAGCCGGGGACGGTCCCCAGCCCGTCCTCCAGAAGCAACTTCGTGACGCTCGTGTGGCGCCCCTCTTCGTCCTGGAAGAACACCTCCGCCAAGTATCCAGCCCGGTCCTTGTACGTGTGAAGCCAGACGACTTTCCCGAGGATGCGTTCCTCGACGAACAGCTTGGCTTTCATTCCCTGCGCGTACTCATCGCTGTCCTTCGGCACCCCGAAGATCTCCGGCGTGTTCACACCGTGGAACCGCAGTGTCAGTCGTTGTAGAGTGTCGAGCCCCAGGTCAACGAGCACCTTGATGGTGTCACCATCAACGACCTTCGTCACCTGTGCCTTGTACCAGTAGAGCTTCTCGTCCATGGGTTATCCTCCTCCGGACGGCAGCCCTCCGGTTGACCAGCTCGCCACGGGAGGCGCCTCGGTCCACTGCTCCGGATCGTAATCCGGTGTGGCCAGCGCCATGAAGCGTGCGTGCTGCTCTGGTGTCCACTCATCCTCGTTAGGGAGAGACACCGGCTGCCCGGGCTCCGTCCGTGCCATCCAGGCCAGCTGATCCGGTGTGAGATCAGAAACCCCCCACCGCGCATACCGGTCCTGGATGGTTTCCTGCGCGTACTTCTCGAGAGCCGCACGCACACCATTCTCGTAGGCTTCCTTGAGCATGCTTGAATAGTAGGACATCTGGTCGATCTAAAAAAGGACAGCCGAAGAGTTACACTCCGGCTGTCCTCGAACTAGGGAAGCTGCGCCACCGAAAAACCGCCCTGCTTTTGCATCCATCGCCGGATGTTGTTGAGGGGCTGTCCGATGAAGCGACGTACAATCGGCGGCGCAACAACAATGCGCTGATAGCGATCGACGCCCACACCGATGGTCATCCGGCGGGAGGAGAGCCACCACCATTCTCGATGTTCTTCATCTTGTCGTAGCATCGCTGGCAGATCGGCACGTCACCGAGGACCGGGTGCGGCATCGTCCGCGTCGCCGGGTTGTGGCACTTCAGGAACCACTTGCACTCCTGCTTCCTCGGCATACGGCCCCTCCTTGTTCTCCTTGAGCCACGCCATCGCGCGGCGCAGCCCGTCGTGGTGCATCTCGCAACAGACGTCGAGCTCCGTGCCGACAGGGACACACTCGTAGTAGTCGCTGCCCCACACTTCGTAACCGTTATCCTGCACCCAGGTGTCCCACTCGAACTTATTGCCGGACTCGGCTGCGCTCCATCCGCCAAGCTCGTCAAACTGCACAAGCTCGCCAACAACGTTCAGATTGTGGTCGATATCCCCTTCGTAGTGGTCCGAGAAGACCTCGACGAGCCGCTCGACGAGGCGCTCGCTCGACCACTGCACGAACGGAACACCTACCGGGCTCGCCCGACACTTGCTGGCGAAGTATCCGATGTGCGTAGTTGCAATCCAGTCCAGATCGTTGTTGGCCCCGTGCCACGCATACGTTGCTTCATAGCAGTCACCGGCGACGAAGAGACACCAGCCCATCCGGACGAACTGCATCCAGTGGAAGCCCCCACCCGGCGCCGACCAGCGGAGGTATTCGATCTGCGTCCCATCGGGTCCCTTGAACGCAGCGTACTTCGCTGTGTGCTTCTCGAACATCTTCTCGAGTTCACTCGCTGTCAGCCCTCCACGCACGGTTGGCCTCCTTTCTCCAGTAGTCGATCTCCTTGAGGAGTTTGTCGAGCGTCGAATAGAGGAGCGGAATCGTCCGCTGTTCCAAGTTGCCAAGTATGCGTTGCCCCTCTACCCGCGTTCGCAGTTCCTCTTCGAAATCATCTCGGATCTTCACTCCCATTGCGCGTCCTCCAGGCCTTGAGCAGGCGCTGCGTGAAGATGCTCTTGACGTCCCCGTAAGAGTACGGCCGAAAGTCATTCGTGTCGACTCCGACGTCCAGGCGTGCAACGCTCTCATCGCCGGAAAGCATCCCGTGGCAGTGTCCGTGCAGGTGCCAGCTGCCCCACATGTTGGCATTCCAAGTGAGAAGCGGAAAGTGAAAGAGTACGATCTTCAGGTGGGATTGCTCGAGCTCCTCGTCGACCACCTTGAGCTCGAAGTAGTCCTTGACCCACACGAAGCCGCGAGCGTCGCCGGGAACGCTCTTGTCGTGGTTGCCGCGGAGCAAGTGTACGCGACCGTGGAGTTTATCCAGGATCTCCTGCCGGCGACGCTTTCCCTGGAACACGAAGTCGCCCAGGTGATACACGTCCGCGTTCTCTGGCACTTCCTGGTTCCACCGCTCGATGAGCGCCGCGTCGTGTACCTCGATGTCGTCGAACGGGCGCTTGCAGTAATCGATGATGCCGGTGCCCTGTCGGTTGACGTGGGCGAAGTGGTGATCCGCCGTAAAAAAGACTGGGCGCTCATCCGACACGGTACGCCTCCAGACCGGGCTTCAGCGCGGCAGCCTCCTTTCGGTACTGGCACAGGCGCTCCTCGGCGCTAGCTGCGTACCGCCGATACCGAACGAGCTGTCCCTCGGTCTTCTCGATCTCGCTGTCAAGGAAGCGCAGGCGAAGAACCGCCCGCATGCGCGACGCCGGCGCAATGAATATCTTGGCCATGTGATTTACTCCGTAAAAGCGCCGCCTACCCCAAGAGGGTCAGTGCCTCCGCCACCGCGTCTCGTACCTCGGTGAGCTTGACCAAGAGCTTGGCCTCGTCGATCTCCTCGCCGTCCTCGAGATTGTCAACGAGAGCCTCGACGATCGGATGCGCTGCCTTCAACTGCAAGCGCGCCTCAACAAGGCACCCCTGAAGAACCTCGATCGTTTCGTGTGCAGTGGACACCATCAGTCGTCCTCCTCGCGTTTCTTCGCCACCCAAAGGCGCCAACCGGCGCCGTAGGCCATTCGATACTCTGCCAACAAGTACTCGGCGGTATTGTCACCACCGTCCGCTTCGTCGATCTCCTCGGGCTCGCCGCCCTCGTACTGCCCCATGATCACGGTTCTCATTCGCGCTCCTCCTTGAGCACCAGGTTCACATTCTTGGAGTCGTGACCAACGATGAGAGCCTGCCTCACCGCTCGCCACTCGTCAACGGTGAAAACCAGGTCTCCGTTTTTTCCGCAGTGGTCCACGTCCCTGCCACAAAACCAACGGGTGTGCACGTGGCCGCCCATGGTCTTGAAGTACACCTTGATCGTCATATCCCCTCCGGGCTAAAGAACACGCACAGCACTGGGTGATCCTGTCCTTTTGGACCACCCAGTGCTTTCGGTAGTGCGCATACCGGCGTTGGCATTCTTGCTTCCACAAGACTCCGCAGCTGCCGTCGTTCCTTGCGTGACCGCCTACGTGGCAGCACTCCGACTTCTTCGTGCGTTCCTGGTTGCCGGTGTCTCCGACCGAGTGTGCAGTCCCTTGCGGGCCCGCTATTCCTCGGAAGGTGACGCACCCCGGGGAGGGGCGACTGTCCGGCCAGGTTGAGATCCGCACTACCGACGAGGTCCGCCCCACGAACGGAGAGGGCGGCGAGGTTTGACCCTTTCAGGAAACCCTCTTTTTTCTCTCTCGGTGCGTCGGCCGTGCACCAAGTAGAGTGAAGACACAGGTTGGTATCCGTGTCCTCAGAAAGGAAGGACTGGGAGATGAGTTAGACTCTCCTCCTTAATTCCTTCTACCCGAAAGGGTACTACTTTTTGACACCCAGTGAATCGACCTTCAGGAGCCCGATTCCCCGCTTCAGCGCGCGGAGATGCCGACCAACGTTGAGGTCCAAGAGATCACGGTTGATCGGCTTCCGATCGATGAGCAGCGGCAGCGCCGTGACCACGTCATGCACGTCAGTACGGTAGAGCACGTCCTGCTGTGACGCCAGTGAATACAGCAGCTCAACCAGCATCCCTGTCGCTTCGATCTGTTTGCCCAGCAGGCTGAGCATCGACGGCAAGATCGACTGCTTCAGGAACGCCCTTCTCCGCAGCGCCACGATGCACCTCCAGCAGCTTCTCGATGTTAGTGTTGAGGCGGCGGATCTGGCGAACGCCATCGGTGACGGTCGCAATGAATCGCTGCCCAGCGAGCGTCTCGAAGAACGCCACGGCTACTCCTTGCTAGCCTGATAGGCGTTCCAGAGGTCCATGGGCTTGATGCGCCACTCCTCGCCGGTCTCCTCATCGCTGATAACGATCGAGCCACCGAGACACCCAGAAACGGAACCGAGCTCCTCGGCATCTTCACCATCGCTCTGTACGATCTTGACCATAGTATCGGCCAGCTTCATGAACAAGCCGTTCTTGGTGCGTTTGGGATCGAAGGTACAGTCGAGGGTAAGAGCAGAGAGGGTCATCTCACGATTCGGAGGAGTCTCCTCCTTCTTCTCCGGCGGCGGCTGGCTGCACTTCGGCATTAGTCTTCCCTTCTTTGGCCGCCATCACCTCGGCCATCTTCTGCTTGTCGATCAGATTTGAATCGATGAGATCGGCAAAGGTGTCGCCGAAGAGTCCGAACGTCGCCGCGGCTGCGTCCTTCGGCGGAACACCCTGCTCAGCCAGCGCACCGTAGCAGCCGGCGAGCTGCGTGAACACGAACGCCGCAAGCCACGTCGCAATCTCGGACGGAACGGCGCGGCTCTCTCGATTGTGCACGCGCTTGAGGAGCTTGAAGAACGTCTCGCGGAACTTCTTGCCAAAGGTCTTCAGAATCGTTGCGTAGCTGTCGTGGCTGAAAACCAACGGCGTGTTATGAAACTCATTGTGGTTGTCGTCGCAAGATACGATCTTCACGCGCGAACGAAGCACACCGACGGCCGGCGTCAGGTCCTCCTGAACCTCGTCGTCTTCCATCAGTGCTTGACCTCGTCAGAGGGAACCGACGTCGCCTTCTCGAAGGCCTGCATCATCGTCGCATGCTCCTCCGGGTCCAGGTCCGGATCGAACATGAGCCCAGCGCCCAGTTTCACGAGGTTGGGCAAAAACTGACTCATGAACTCCTCGATCGCGCTGAACGCCTTGTCCTGTACCGGATCACCGCCAGGCTCAGCGCTGCCCTCGGCCTTGAGCTGCGCATCGACGCCGACCAGGAACAGCGTGATGGCGTCGGCCAGCATCGCCAACATCGTCGCCACCTCGATGTGCTCTCCGTCCTCGGGGCGCAGCTTGGCGTAGAGCTCGTTGCCGGCCTGCGCCAACTTGGAGCAGAACTCCGCCATCGCCTCGGTGAACGCCGCTTCGTCGATCGGTTTCGAATTCTCCTGGTTCACTACTCCACCTTGCTGAGCAGGTTCAGGTTCTTCAGGGAGGTGCGCATCGCGATGCCGGCGTGCCGCAGGTTGGCCAGCGCCTGTCGCTTCTGCACCTTGCTGGCGTCGGGGTTGCCCATCGCCGTGGTGTACGCCTCGGCGCGCTTCTGGAAGATCGCCTGCTCATCCGCGATCCCCTCCAGCACGGACGCGTCGTTGGTAGTCAGCATCGGGGCGGACTTGATCTCGTTCTCGGTCATGGTCTCGGTCCTCCGTGGGTTGGTCTGTTGAAGCAATTCTATTCGGCTAAAACGAAAACGCAAGCGGAAAACGGCCTCCCAGGAGAGTGGCGCGGGGAAACGCCATAGCTCTCTCCTGGGAGGCCGGGAGGTACTACTCCGCGGACACCACCTTCTGGGGCGCCCCCTCCTTGGGCTCCTTGCTCACCTTCACATAGAGCGCCTCGGAGCGCTCCAACATGACGAGCAACCGGTACGCCGCCCGGGCCAAGTCAGGCCCCTTCGGCGTCTCAGCGCCCTCAGACATGAGGATGTTCACCTCACCGGGGAAACGCTGAAGCCGAAGCGCCAGCCGCCGGAAATGCTCCGTCGATGTCACCTCGTTCTCGGACAGCTCGAGGAGCGCCCACGGTGCCAGAGTCTCACCCGGCTTCCCCGCCGGCCTCGTGTCACGCAGGAGACGCCACACCGCCGCGGCCAGAGCGGTGCGCTCCTCGTGACTCGCCAGCTCGAACTTGGCCGGAGCCTCCTGGGAGATGGACACCTCGTTCGGCGTCCGGTTGTAGAAGAAGCCCACGGCGACTACGCCGACCACCAGGATGGTCAGCAGAATCGCAATCGTGAGCTTGCGCGGTGTGCGCTGGGGGGTCTCTGCCTCAATCTCGTCCATGTTCCCTCCGGGGTAACTTTGGGGTCTATATTCTTTTACCCGAAAAGGAGGGTGGTATTAGACTAGGCCGATTTGTACTCGTCGTAGGACAGAACCTCACGCTTGCGCGGATCGTAGACGCCGATCCACTCATCCGCCCAGAGCCCCTCGGCCACCGACTTGAGGTAGCTGGGCGCTCCCAGGCACCAACAGTCGTCACGGATGAAGATTACCTCCGCCGATACCCCGTGGTCGCACAGCGCGCTCTGCGGCTCCGTGGCCTCGCCGTGCTCGTTGATCACCACCCGGTCGGGGCCCCGCTCGACGAGTTGGGCCATGCAGTTGGTCAGAGTTCCGTGTGCCACTTTCCCCTCCGTCACCCGATGGCGCTCATCAAGAGCTCCTTCTGCGGGTGCTTGTTGAGTGCCTGGGTGCAGACCTCCTTGATGTCCAGTCCGATCACATGCACGATGTCAGCCTCGCACGTCCCGCCCAGCGGGATAAACGTGTCGATAGCCCAGCTGCACACGTTCACCGCGGCTGTCCGTGCGTCAGGGGCCGCCGACTCCTCAAGCGCCCGAGCCCCTATCTGATCTCGTAGCGTCTTGGCGTTGGCCAGCACCGTAGCTGCGATAATGCGTGCCTGCTTCAACTCAGCCAGCACGTAGGTGTTCGTCTCTGGTGTGTACGTCACGTTGTACAAGTTGCTGATAATCTCCATCGCCGGAGGAACGTTGCGTATGGACTTCGCCACGCGCTCCCCCATCCGCGCAGCGATTACCCGGTAAATGAGTTCCGGCGCTCCGCCCGGGCGAAAGAGGAGCCAGCATCGAGTGAGCGCTGACAACTTGGGAACCGTTGCCGCCGTCACGAGCGCCCACTGGAAGATTGGCGGCGGTGGCTTCGCTCTCCACCGCAGCACGTCACGTACACGGCGTCCAACGACCGCAGCCGCCTCCTGAAGCTCGGGCATATCGTAGAACCGCGTAAGTTCTCTCAACTGCTTCTCGGCGTGTGCTTGGTTCCGCTTCTCGAAGGAAACACGGGCGAGGGGGTGCGTCGGGTAACTCATAGCCTCTCCAGTCCTGTCCAGTGTTCGAGCTTCTCCTTCGGGTCCAGCTTCTCGAGCTCGGGCTCTACCGCCTGCCCCAGGAGAGCAGCGAATTCCATGAACGTTTCTGACACTGTCATGTCCTTTACCAACTGGAGGGCGTTGTACGCCCAGCTGCCCGCGCCGAGCATCGCATCGCGCCCCTCTGGAAGCAACACTGCCGACAGCGCCAGACCAGCCAGCTGCCGGGCTCTGGCCACGTATTCCGGCGGGCTTCGCAGCTTCGTCATCAACTCATACGTCGCCTGCGTCGCAAACTTCGTCACCTTTCCAGTCTCAGCTACCTGCTCCAGCGCGACATACGCCGGTTCCACGTCCACCTCGTCGGCCAGTTTCACATATTCCGCCGCCAGCTTCGCCCACGCCAGCGCGGCGCGCCGACACTGTGCTTCAGTCAGCGCCCCGTATCGAAAGCCGAGCCAGAGGACCGCCCTTGCCCGAAGAGAACCCGGCTCAGCAAGCAAACTCCACACCGCAGGGCGCCAGTCCGGAGAAAACTCAGTGCGCTGGTTGAAGAGAACCCGAGTGATCGACTTCGTGTCATTTTTCGTGAGACGCCGCTCACGCCGCTTCGCGCGCACGCGGTTGAGCTCGGCCATGAAACTCCGCAGGATCGTGTTTTCCGAGATCGGCGGCTTCGCCTCCGTCAGAAACGCCAGTGTCAAAACGGCGCTCACACTATCCGTCTCGACACCGTGGCACACCCGACAGATGTAGCCGCGGCGCGCGTCCCGGTGAGCAAAGTCCTTTCTGGGAAGCCACTCCTGGCATCGGTCGCACCGCCATAGAGGAACCCCGCTGGCATCGGTCTTGGTGGGGCGTCGGTTAAGATCCATTGGTCCAGATCTCCTCGTAGTCATAGTCGGTACTCAACGCGTCCTTGATTATGGTGTCCCGTGCCTCTTCACTCCCGGCTCGCGTTGGAGAAGCACGACACCACCCTCCATGTACTTCCGAAAGAAGTCACAGACGAGCTTGCGGTTCTCGTACCACGAATCGTGGTCGGTGTTCATGAACATCTCTTCTTCGAGCGCCGTGTGTGCCTTGGACACCTCAGTCATCGCCCGGATGAGAGCACCTTGGGCATCAACGAACTTTCGGATACGGAACGCCTCGTCGAGGTTCCCCTCAATCCACGCCCGGCACAGCGGACAGTCGACCTCGCTCGCCCTCGCCGTCATGCCGCCGGTCGCCATCGACCCACCGCACGCCGGATGCGACGTCGTCGCGAAGTCCAGCACCGGATCGGTGTGGTGGCGGCGCTCCACGCGCATGAAGTGCCTCACGTCTTCATCCCCGGCAACGCCAGCAACGCCTCGCGCGCGTTGGACTGCGACTGGTCGATCGCGTAGAGCAGGTCCTCCATGCCGTCCTCCTCCTCGAGGATTGACCGAATCTGCCCGCTGATCTTGTCAAGCTCCCGCACCGCCTTGCGCACGAGGATCTTCTCCTTCCTGGTCACTTCGCCTCCTTGATGTTCTTCAGACATCCATCGAGAACGTCCAGGGACGGTAACACCTCGTCGAGGAGCTGCTCCAGCGTGATGTCCTCGTTCTCGGCCGCCCGGCGCATGTCCTCGAGCTCCTGCCCCATCTTGTTAAGGTTGCCGTGAATGTCTTCCATGCTTTCGTTGAGGTGCCCCTCGACGATCTTCTGTGTGCGCGCGGCAATGCGCGCGAGACGTTTTCTCATTCCTTTGGCTCTCCTTCCTCGTCCACGATAAACCGCGGACCACGCTTCGCCACCAAAACACTGCCCGGGTGCGCGAGCATGTACACGTGCACGCGCTCACCGCAGACAGCATCGCTATCCCTGCGCGTACTACAGTATTCGCCGATGTCGGCATTGCACGTCGGGCACACGGCCTCCAGGCAGTCTTCTAACAAGAACGGGCGTGTCTGTGCGCTCATCGAAGACTCCAGTTGTCATCAGACACGTGGAACCCATGGAGCGGGAACCCACGCATCATGTTTTCGTAAGCGGTCTCGGGGAAGACCTTGGGCTGTGGTTCGGGGGCGTAGAACTCGTCCTTCGGGATGACCAGCGGAGGCATCTGCCTCGCCATCATCGCCTGGGCATAGAGGTACTGCTGCTGCATGAGCTCCGCTTGGCGCATTTGCTTCGACAGTCTCGCGTCAAAGAACGGCGTTCCGTAGGCGTTTCCCATCGCTGAGGCCAACCGACGTCGCTGCTCGGCTTCGTCGCGCACGCCCTCTGTCAGCAGTTTGTACAGCTCTCCCGGCTTGTACTGTGGCTCCGGCGGCTCCTGCTCTTCGTAGTCCGCCAAGATTCTCAACGCCTCCTCGACCCCATGGAGGCGCACCATGTATTCGAACAGGTGGTCAGGGTGCATCGTCGCGGACCACCAGCGGCGCAGGCGACCGGGGCTTCACGAAGCCCAGCCGTGTACTGCACACGCGCGTCGGTTTGTAGTCGCTCCAACGGGGCAGCGTCGTCGGGTTCTTGTTGAGGAGGGCATTCGTGAAGTCCGTCAAGAAGCTCTTCTGCGTCGGCCGCACGGCCGCGGTGCGGTGCTCCGCCAGATCGCAGGCACCGTGGCAGAGGTGCTTACGCACCGGGTAGTGCGGGCAGCTCTTCTGCTCACGCCGGTTGCACAGCCCGCAAACCTTCGGCTTGGGCAGCGCGAGCTTTCGCTTCTGCGTGTCAGTCAGGTCAGCCTTGCTTGTCATCGTAATCCTCCAAGTTCGATAGGACACCCACGGAAAGGAAACCCCAGCAACAGGTTCTCGAAGAGCGTCTGCGGAAGCTCCGACTCACGCCGCGCCGCTCGATCAAACACCCCACGAGCTGTTTTCGACAACAGGCCGCTGAGCGGAAGCCCTGAAGCGGACAGTACCAGAGTAGTTGCCGCCCTCGTTATGCGGTCTGGCCCATACCCGCTTGATGGGATGACGCGCTTGATCAGTCGAAACGACACGGGGTACCGCCCACGAATGTTCTCCGGGATCGCAAACGGATAGCCAAAGGCGTTGAGGTGGTACGTGTGGTAGATGCCCCCGGTGGCGCTGTCTTCGACACACATAACTACCATGCCTTCGCTGACCGGCAGGATCCCGCTGACATCGATGTTCTGCATTATTTCGTTAGGATCGAGGGAGCTCGCATAGCGCAGGCGCTCCGCACCAACGCCCATCATAGTCCTCCTTTATCGGTAGTGCCAGTTCTTGAAAATGCGCTCGATGCTCGACATGGGCCACGGCCACCGTAGTCGACGCCGACCTTGCAGGTGCCGTCAGGCTTCATGTACACGAGATCGCCCTTCTTGATCACCGAAGACCTCGCAAGTCGAGGGGACAGCCGCGGTAGCACATGCCGTTGGCCACGTGATCGATGAGGGTCATCGGGGGAATACGCAAACGGTGTGGTTGCCAGATCATGTCACGATAACCAGTGCCGATAGGAATGAACGGGAATGGCTCGGCTGGATACTGCATCCCGTAGACGCCAGGCAGCACACCTATCGGCCGCTCGTTGTAGAACCAGGCCGAGTAGCGCTCACGAAAGTCGTTCAGCTCCTCGAACCACGATATTCGATAACTGAAGCGCATCATCGCAACGCCCACCCTTCGAACTGCTTGCTCAGCCAGCCCAGCCAGAGCACGGGCCTGCCCGTCGACATATGCTCCAAGTTAACAACCGGATCAACCGGAAAGTCGATCGGCTCTCGCTCGGTCCGATTGTTCAGCAGAATGTAGCGGCCCAGCGCCTTGTTTGTGACCGGCGTGACAGTAAGCTGGATCTGCGTCTGTAAGTCCCGCGTCCCTGTCATCGACTCAACGATGCCGATGGGTATGCAATCGATGCTGACAATCTTAAATGAGCCACTCATCGCAATCCTCGCGTATCAATCGGATACCCACGCATCGGGAAGCCAGCGACCAGGTTATCGTAGGGTGTCATCGGATACAGTCCTCCCCACTGCTCTCTGGCCGCAGCGGCCACGATATCAAAGAAGCGTTTGTCCTCGGCATCCCTGATATCCTTGATGGTGTTGTCCGTGAGGATCTTCCTGATGTCACCACGATACTTCATAAGCTCGACCGGTGACTTCCTGAACCTCTCGAACTGCACAACGGTCCAATGCAAGCCATACCGAGACCGCTCCGCAGGGTCCAAGGGACGCAGCCCACGAGCAACGCGTTCAATGTCGCGTGCCTCATCTCCGGTGATCGGCGTGTACTTGGTCAGCACCGCAAGCCATCCAAGCAGAGTGGAAAGCCCTTCGGAACAATACCACGTTCAATGTCCTCAAGGTAACTCTTGGGAAACCGAAGGTCCCCCCGAACAGGGAACGCGTTCTCAACGATGGACATCGAAACAAGACGTATCTGAAGCCGTCTGATAGCCTCCGCGCTCACGCCGATACGGTGCGTGCGTAGCCCCTCGATGTGAAACCCGCGGGCCTCAAGGAGCTCCTCGAAGTTCCCATAGATCCGCAATACCGCCGGCGTGAGCCATAGAAAACCGCCGTGCTCGTGCCAGAACTTCATCGTAGCCCTCGCAAGTCTAGCGGGCACCCACGAAAAGGGAAACCGCGCATCATGTTTTCAAAAGCTGTCAGCGGGAACACAGTCTCCTCGGGCGGGAAGCCCAAGTACTCTCGTGGGACGCCAAGGCCGCTGA
>Ga0307376_10001910_pt1 | contig 21325 bp, 21 predicted proteins | sample TR2MG_FD_202536 | JGI IMG/M metagenome (GOLD analysis project Ga0307376, IMG submission 202536) | Soil microbial communities from Risofladan, Vaasa, Finland - TR-2 | ecosystem: Environmental > Terrestrial > Soil > Coastal area > Acid sulfate soil | place: Finland: Risofladan, Vaasa | collected...
TCGGCTCTGAGTTCCCGGCCCTGCACAATGATCTTCCCATCCATGGTAAGGATAGTATCAGACTACCAAACCGGAGTCCAGCCCCTTTCCGTGTATTTTTGACCTTTACCCCACCTGAATAGTTACCATAAAAGATGATTTGTTTAAACACATTCCATTTTCAATAACGCCAGGGCGTTATCCTAATAATATACATTGGGATCGTTTTAATTATGGATTGAAGGAACATTTTTATACTCATCAAAATATTCAATCTATTATAGGCTCGCCAGAAAAGAAATATGCATTGCTATATGAATCTGAGGCAATAGTCCCTTTTGATTATGCTAGTTTTCTTATACGAGATGAACTGGCTCGTGACTTTGACTTGGTTTTTAGTCATTCAGAGCGTATTCTGAATAAGTACGACAATGCGCGTTTTATACCAGGAAGTGGTTTGTGGTACGGTACTCGTTTTGGCGGGAGCGTGTTAGATCCAAATAGATATGAGAAAAAGAGTCGTAATATTTCAATAGTCTCGTCTGATAAGCAAATGTGCAAATTACATACAATTCGATTGAACTTAGCATTGAAATTGAAAAAAACCTCAGGAGCTAATATAGATATCTATGGAACATTCGATGGTGGGGAAAATATAAAAATAGCTGAATCGTTGGACGAATATAGGTATAGTATTGTTATTGAAAATAATATAACTCCTTTTTATTTTACTGAAAAAATTCTCAATTGTTTTGCATCTATGACAGTTCCGATATATTTGGGTGCAGAGAAGATAGCTACATTTTTCAATAGTGATGGGATTATCGAAATAGGAATTAAAGATATTGATTCTATTGATCATATATTGGGGCAATGCAATGAAAAGGACTATCTGTCCCGTATTTCGGCAATAGTTGATAATTATAATAGAGTTAAGGATTATATGTGCATTGAAGATTATATTTGCAACAAGTATGCATCAGATCTTGGGTGGGTCTGGAATAAATTATGAATGAAATAATTTCTATTGTTTTTTCAAAAGATCGACCTATGCAATTATATTCGCTCTTGACATCTCTTCATATGAATATTGCACAACAAGCCAAGATAATTGTGCTTTTCAAAGCGAGCAGCGATCGAATTCAAAGACAATATCATGAGGTCATCAGGGAGCTTTTTATAAAGATCCCGATACTTGCTGTTCAAGAGGATTATTCTTTCAAGTATCATCTCCTTAACTTGTTTGATTGCATGAATAGTAAATACATTTCATTTTTAGTTGATGATATTGTATTTATACGTCGGTTTTCTTACAAGGAAATACTACCATGGTGTAGAAGGGGATATATTCCATCTTTGCGCTTGGGCTCCAATATTTGCCATTCTTATATGACTGATGAACATGAAGGGTTGCCGAAGTTGTCCAATAAATCAAATATGTTGACTTGGAAATGGTCGGAAGGAGGTATTGATTGGTCTTATCCGCTATCCTTAGACGGTAATATATTTTCTAGATCGGAGATGTTTGAATTATTAAAAGTGCTTGAATTTCATTCTCCGAATACCTTGGAGCAAGCTCTACAAACTTATAACGATCGATTTCGGAAAAGGAAAGGCATTTGTTTTTATAATCCCGTATTGGTAAATATTCCCTGCAACAAAGTTCAAACGGATTATACAGATAATCGATCGGGAGATGTAGATGTCAGCTTCCTTGCAGATCAATGGGATTCAGGAATGAGAATAAGAGTTGAGGATTACCAGGAACTCAATGTGAATTCAGTTCATGCGGAACTTCCTATTACGTTTGTAAAAAGATGAGTTAATCTGTGTAATTGCTCTACGTTTATGATTGTATCATTTACTTTTAACTTAGGATCTATTATCGATAAGTTTACTTAGATTGGAACCTGAATACAATGCAAATAAGCTATACTGTCCCTGTAGGCATTAGCATCATCATGCCCGCGTATAACGCTGAATCATTTATTTTCGATTCGATTTCAAGTATTCTTGAACAATCCTACCATGATTATGAGCTGATAATAATTGATGATTGTTCTACTGATCGAACATGGGAAATGATTAATAGCTATAAAGACTCACGGGTCAGATGCGTTAGGAATAAGGATAATGTTGGAATCGCTGGGAATAGAAATATAGGTCTTGGACTTAGCCGCGGTAAGTATATTGCATGGCTAGATGCTGACGATATCGCTTTGCCGAATAGACTTAAAAGACAATTTGATTTTTTAGAGAGCAATCCAGAATATGGGCTCTGTTGTACAAATGTAATGAGTATAGATGCAAATGGCAATCCGGCGTCCGGTTCATGGTGGCCGCTGGATGACCTTCCCTTGGAGTGGAGTCTAGCGTGGGGAAATCCGATAGCTCAATCTTCTGTCATGGTAAGGAGAGACATAATTGTTAGGAATGGATTATGCTATAGGCAGGATCATGTTCCCGCGGAGGATTACAATCTCTGGACGGAATTATCTCGGTTTACCCGTATGTGCAGGCTGCCTGACATACTGATCTATTATAGGGTGCTGCCTGGGAGCGCTTTTCATACTAAGCGAAAATATGCTCTTGATAAATCGTATGAAAGTAATAACGGTTTCATCACTCGCCTTGTCGGGGAGGTCGAGGGATTTCACCGCATGCTGACGACTTTCGATGACTCCAGTTGCGATGGTGGTCAGCGTATATCCTATAGTATCATGCGGCGTTGGTATCGAAGAGTGGCTGAAGCCTTATATGGTATATATGGTTTCTCTGAAAGAGAAAAGGTCGCTGTTCGCTCGGACATTTCGAGAAAACTTGCAAATCATTTTCTTGATAAAGAAGGGACATTTCCACGAGCTATTGAACTTTTAATGCTACTTTTTTTTGATACTCGCAATAGTTTTCCTTTGCTCTTTCAAAGAATTAAAGAACATTTTCGCAGATTGAATCCACGAATGTATTCGGTGTTGAAAGTGATATTTCGAAAAATGCGGAAGTCTTCCTTATGAACGAGAGATTGGCAAGTCGCAGTATCGAACTACCAATAGTGGAGATAACACTTCCCGACCTGCGATGTTGGATTGCTGCTGTTGGGATACTGGTCTGTGTATGTTGAAACGACTGAAGGCGAATGCAAAACTGATTTACGAACGCCTTGCAGTACTTATAAAAATAGGTGTTCTTTTTGCCTTGTTCCTTGGAAGATGCCTGGTGAGATGGTTGAAATTCGGAAGGAGCTACGAAAAGGTACGTAGAGTCGTCTTTTTGGAATTCGGTGTCAGAGGGAATATTACAGGCGGTGATGTTGTCATCAACAATCTGATTAAGCAGGTCGTGCGCGAGCAGGGCCTGGATATAGAGGTCGTAACCCCCAAGGGACAACGGACGAGGAGTCGCGGTTTCAGGCGCTGGCTTTTCGGCGATTTATGGGACATCAATGTAGACCTTGCTTCACGACTCGGGAAGCGCAAGGATACCCTGGTGATCGCCGATTCTCAGTTGATCTTAGGGCTATTCCCGCAAAGAAGTATTTCGATATGCCATTATTCGTTTCGCGGCTATTTCGAATTGGCTGTAAGGAATAGGAATTTTGAAACATTCCTTCATTATGCGTACCTGAGCCTGAGGCAAGCCTTCGGCCTGGCCGAATCGGTCAATGTCGCGGTTTCCGGCTTTCAAAAGCGCTATCTGGAGCTGGAAGGCGTCAAAGTCTCGAAGGTGATCGGCAATCCCGTGGCTTTTGTCCCGCGTAGGAGCACGCCAAAGAACGGCGACTGTATTTTCCTCGGGCGCTATGACTACTACGGCAAGGGCTTCGATCTTCTTGAGAAACTAGCAGAGCGCGGACTCTCAGTGGATTGCTTCACGAACGAGAAGAAAGCTGGACTGCTCAATTACCTCGATCCAATTGCTCACAACAATGCGATAAGGACAATCGAACGCTATAGAGTGCTCGTGCATCCATCGAGATTCGAAACTTGCGGGATGACGGTCCTGGAAGCTATGTCTTGCGGTGTTCCCGTGATCATGGCCGATGTCGGCGTGGGGCGAACCTTGAAGCGGGAAATACCGGAGTTCGTCGTATCCGGTTACGACGATAGGGCCGCAGATGAATATCTGCGCAAGTATTTGACTATAATTGCAGATTACGAGCATTACACGGAAGTCTCTCGGAAATACGTCGAGGAGCATCATTCTATAGCGAATTTCCAGAAGGAATGGGCCGGACTACTTACAGGGCGAGGTGTCGGGAAATTTTAATCAGCGAAAGCAACAATAGAATTGGCCGCATGACTTGGCGAGACCGCATGGTAGGAATCATGCATCTATTCCTCGGGATTTTTAGGCTGTCAGAGGGGCACTGTGATGAAGGGAAAACTTTTTAAAATAGCGAAGCGGATGCTCGTAGCCTTCGGTTTATTGGGTATGGCAAAGACGGTGTATGCATCCCTATTCGCGGCTTCTCGGCAGTCGAAAATCCAGATCGCCAGATTCTCCACTTTTCTCCTGCGAGCGCTCCGCTTCGGGAATAACCTGAGGTATTGCTCTAGGCTGCCGGCTGTTACGAGGTGTTCGAGGAAAAAATGGCTATTTGTCTCCGATTGCTGGGTCCCGGAGCACGACAAGAATACCGGGGCTCGGTGCTCCAGGGAGTATCTGGAGCTTTTCGCCGAGCTGGGCTTCGGCATCGTTTTCGTGCCGCTGGACCGCACGAAGCGGCAACCCTACCTCTCGGAGATAGAGAGCCTCGGGATTATCGTCATCTTCCCGTATGATGCGGTGAGGTGGCTTTCTAAGAACATCGGCAGCTTCGATTACTTTTACCTCCAGAGGCCTATCTCTCTCGAATTGCTTCGCTTTATTCGCGATCATAAGAAATCCGCTTCCACTGTAATTTATTATGATCACGATCTGCATTACCTGAGAATGCGGCGGCAGGCTCTGCTTTTCTCGGATGAAAAGGCTCTTGTCGAGTCGAACATCTTTGAAAAAATGGAAGATGAGATATTCCACAAGGCTGATATCGTCTATGTCGCAGGCGAATTCGAACAGAAGATCGTGAGCGAGAGAGTCCCTGATAAGAACGTCCGTGCCGTCCCCGGCGTGCTCTTCGAGCTCGAAGAGCGGAGCCGGCCCGTGGGAATTGGTGAGCGCAAAGACATCATGTACATAGGCGGCTACGGCCATCGGCCCAACGTGGACGCGGTGCTCTGGTTCCTCGACAATGTATGGATGCATGTTCATGACAGAGTTCCCGATTGGACCTTCCATATCGTGGGGAGCGATCCCGATAAGTCCTTCTACGACGGCAGGTACGCGAATGTGAATGTCGCAGGTAGGGTCAGCGACGAAGAGCTGCTGCGGCTCTACGGCCGGGTTCGGCTGATGGTCGCTCCGATTCGCTACGGTGCCGGGGTAAAAGGAAAGATTCTCGAGGCCATGGACGCCGGCCTGCCCGTTATTACGACGCCGATAGGGGCCGAAGGAATCGTCGACAATGAGAAATACATGGCGATCGTAGGCGAAGCCGCGGAGTGGCGGACCGCGCTGCCGGAATTGTATATGGACGAATCGAGGCTGGAGCGGATGGCCGTCATGGGTAAGTCGATAATCAACCGGTTCTATACGTACGACAGTGTGAAGCGGGTCATCCTCGAGGATATGCCCCTTTGACCGTAGTTTGAGGTGATAGACTGCTTATCGTAAGCGCAAAAGGATAAAGCATGCCCTTTGAATTTCGCGAGACGGCCATACCCGGCCTTCTCCTGATCGAGCCGCGGCGTTTCGACGACGAGCGCGGCTTTTTTATGGAGACCTATAAGGAATCGGAGTTCGCGTCCGCGGGCATACCCGCGCTTCTCGTTCAGGACAATCAGTCGCGTTCCCGCCGCGGCGTGCTGCGCGGGCTGCATTTCCAGGGCGAGCCCAAGGCCCAGGCCAAGCTCGTTCGCGTCGTCTCCGGCGCGGTCTGGGATGTCGCCGTCGATCTGCGCCGGGGTTCTCCGAGCTACGGGCGATGGGAGGGCGTCGAGCTCTCGGCGGACAATCGCCTCATGTTCTATCTCCCTCCGGGCTTCGCCCACGGTTTCCTTGCCCTGCGCGATGGGACCGAGGTCCTGTACAAGTGCAGCGCCGAGTACGATAAGGCGAGCGAGGGAGGTATCCGCTGGAACGACCCCGATCTCGGCATCGCCTGGCCCCTTCGGGATGTCATCGTGTCCCGGAAAGACGCGGACCTGCCCTTCCTGAGGGATATCTCCGGCGAAGAGGCCACATGACCTCGCTACCCAAGCTCAAGCTGGCGTTCTCGGATTTTTGGTACGGTTTCGATCCCGAGCGGAACTTCTTCGTCGACCTGCTGCGGACGCGTTTCGACGTGGAGCTGTCCTCGAATCCCGACATCCTCTTCTGCTCGACCTTCGGAGAGCGCTGGCGGAGCTATGCCTGTCCGAGGATCCTTTTCACGGGCGAGAATATCGAGCCGGACTTCCGCCTCTTCGACGCGGGGCTTTCCTACGCCGATTCCGGAGAGCGAAGCTACTACCTGCCCCTATACAGGATCTATGGGGTCTATAAGGCCTGCTTCCGCGAGCGCCGAATAACGTATGGAGAGTGGAAGGATCGAAGGAGAGTCGCCACCGTCTTTTCGAACAAGGAACGTTTTCGCACCTGGGCCTTCCGGTATCTCGACAAGAGGATCGGCGTTGGTTCCGGCGGTAGGGCCTTCAATAATGTCGGGGGACCCGTGCCCGACAAGGTGGCCTTCCTGAAAGGCTATCGGTTCTCCATAGCCTTCGAGAATACTCGTTGGCCCGGCTATACGACGGAGAAGCTCCTCGAATCCTACGCGGCCGGCACGGTGCCGATCTATTGGGGCGATCCCGTGTTGCGCGACTGGTTTGATAGAGGCGCCTTCCTCACGCTGGGAGGAAAGGCCGATATCGAGCGGCTCTCTCGCGAGCTGCTCCGTATCGGCGACGATTTCGATGTCTATCGTTCTATGTACGAGCGACCTCTCTTTCGGGACAACGTAGAGCCGGAACCTCTGAGAGCGGAGCGGATCGTCGACTTCCTCGAGAATGTCGCGGCGGCGGGGCTGAGGAGATCGAGGAGGGGGAGGATTTCCGACTACCAAGCCTTCGCCTGGTCCTATCGATGGCGATTCAAGCAATGGAATCATGTCTTGAGGCCGTTCATCGCGGTCCTGAGGGGCTTCGCGATCTTTCCCTTCGTATTCGATAGGATAAAAAGCTTCTTGAGGCCCTTGGTGCGAGGAGATCGATGATTCAGCCATTCTTCTCCCTCGCGGTCGTGACCTACAATTCAGAAGCCACGGTAGGCGAGACCCTGGATTCCATCGGGAAGCTCGATGGCCTCGGCGATGTCGAGCTGATAGTGGCGGACGATGGATCTCGCGACGGAACGAGGGACATCGTCGAGCGCTGGCTCTCCGTCCACACCCCGCGCTTTTGTTCCGTGCGGAAGGTCTTTCTGGAGACCAACAGCGGCATTTCGACCGCCCACACCTCGGCCTTCGCCCAGGCTAGGGGAATCTGGGGCCTGTATCTAGGAGGCGACGACCTGATCGTGCGGGAGGATATTTTCCCGCAGCTTAGGTCGCTCCTGGAGAAGACTCGCGGCAGCTTCTTCAGGATCAGAGTAAAGGAATACTACCCCGAGACGGGCGAGATCGCCGATTTCTCGTCTTCGTATAGTTTCATGCGGAATCTGTCTGCCGAACGGCAGTTCAGAGCCTTGGTGGCCGTCGGCAATCCTTTCCGCAGCGGCCCGGGGAGTGTCTTCCGTATCGGGACGCTCCACGCATTGGATGGCTTCGGAAGCTACAATCCGGCCTTCGAGGATTGGCAACTTTTCCTTAAGTTCACCCGCTCCGGCTATCGGATAGGAATTCTCGATCTCGATGGTATCCTCTGGAGGCGTCACCGGAGGCAGTTCTCTGCGACGAGCTACGAGAAGATGCTGCAGGCGAACAGGGTGGTCAGGCGACTGGAAATTACCCCCTACCTGGAACGCCTTTCTCTCTTCGAGCGATGGAAGTATCGCTATTCCGGCCGTCTGGGCCGGAGGATCGGCGAATTGTATCGATCGTATCTTGAAACCTGGGGTAAGTTGTTCCATGAGTGATCCTATCGTCAGCGTCGTCGTGCCCTACCGCGACCGCGACCTGAGCCGCGTCGAGGCCCTCCTTTCTTCCCTGCGCCTTCATACGAAGACTCCCTTCGAGTTCATAGTCAGCGACTACGGCAGCCGGGACGACTACCGCTCCAAGCTGGACGCGCTTCGCGGCCGTATGGAGTTTCGTGTCGCGAGGTCGGAGGCTCGAGGCCTGCCGTGGAACCGCTCCCATGCCATCAACAACGGCGTCCGGGTCGCGCAGGGGCGCCTCGTCGTCATCTCCGACGTGGATATGGTGTTCCACGATCCGGTCGTCGACCACCTGGCGGGGACGATCAAAGAGGACGAGGCCTGGTTCCTCGAATCCATTTGGCCCCAGCGGCCGAATGCGAATCCCCTTAAGGGCGTGCGGAATCGCAGCGCCGGGGTCTTCCAGATGCTCCATCGGGCATGGTTCGAGCGCCTTGACGGTTTCTGCGAGGACTTCGAGTTCTGGGGCGCCGAGGACATCGATTGGCTGGGCCGGCTCGAGCGTGCCGGATGCCGGATCAACTGGCTCACGGCCGACCAATTTCGGCTGACGCACAGCTGGCATCCCTGGGAGAACAACGCGGTCAAGCGGCCCTTCAGCGCGGTGGCCGATGCCCTGAAGATCGAGGTACGGAACGGTTGGCAGCCGTACCGCAACCCGGATTGGGGGCGCCTTCTCACGCTCGATGATCGCCCCATCCTGCGCGCCGAAGGAGCCGAGGCCGAATGCGAAATGGTCGTGCCCGGGCGTCATGCCTGGCAGTGGGTCGCCGAGGCCAAGCGGCTCCTCGAGTCCGGGCGCCGGCTTCGATTCGAGCTCGGACCGCGCATGCCTCGGCGCGCCTTGACTCGCTGGTCGGCCGGACCTTTGGCCTTGCAGTATCTCTTCAACCGATTCTCCCTGAGGATCGAGTATCTTATCAACGGCTCGCTCGAGTCGATCTTGATGCTGCGGGATGTCTTGGGCAGGGAGAACGTCGATATCTCTATCGGCGACGATCAGGAAAGGGTAGTGATGGTCATGAGGAAGACTCGTGTTGGGAATTGACGGTCTGCGAGGATCCAAACCTGAAATCTTGGGATCCCGCGCCTTGGGCGCGGTGCGTCGGCTCTACTACGCCCGCTCGGGCCTCCGCCCTCCCTCCTGGCCCTTCCTGTCGGGCGATTCGTTTCGCTCCCTGGCCCGACATGCCTGGGACGAGACCGAGGAGCCGCCCTTCTCGGTGGACGATATTCGAGAGAACGATATCGTCTTTGTCAGCTGGTATATCACCAGATTCCTGGCCGAGTTCGCTCCACGCATTCCGGTGCCCTTCTACCTCATCAGCTCCAATTCCGATCAAGCCATCGCGGACGAAGATATCGAGAGATTTCGTAGGACGCTGTGCCGGCACTGGTGGGCGGCCAATCTGACCGTGCAGGCCGAAGGCGTCACCCTGATCCCTCTGGGACTGGAGAACGAACGGCTCTGTTGGTTCGGCGACGTGCGGGACATCCGCAGAGTCGGGCGGATATCGCAGGGCGCGGCGAAAATGGATAAAATCTGTTGGGGCTTCTCCGTGGGAAACAACGCGGCGGTCCGCGGCCCGATGCGTGATGCCCTCAGATCCAATCCCCGCGCAGTCGAGCTTCCGCGCATGGATCCCTATACCTACCGCCGGGAGATAGTGAAATACAAGTACATCGCCTCGCCTCCCGGCAACGGTCCCGATTGCCACCGGACCTGGGAGGCGATCGCTCTCGGCGTCACTCCTGTCTTGTTGAAATCGAGCTTGGCTCTCCAGTTCCAGCGTCAGAAGCATCCCATAGCCGTTCTGGATGAAATAGAAGATTTCGCCGGATTCCCAGGTTGAGCACAGGATGATCCTCTACCTCGCCCCCGGCGGTCGCCTGGGCAATCAGCTCTTCCAGGCCGCCTTCATCGAGCGCGTCCGCAAGCCCGGCGAGCGGGTCTTCTGTACGAAGATGTCCGAGTTCCTGCGCTTCGCCCGCGGCCTTAAGGGCTACGTCAACACCGACAGCTTCCTCTTCATCAAGGCGATGGATCGCCTCGTCGAGCCCTTCGTGCGCCGCTTCCTCGTGGACACCGGGATCTTCTCCTCCATCATCGAGAGCGACACGGGACAGGTCCTCGAGCGTCGCGGCCTCCTGCCCGTCAGCTATCTACGCGGCTACTTCCAGCACTGCGACCTCCTCGAGTCCGGAGTCGAGCTCGGCTTCGAGCTGCCGACCTGGCCTTTCGAGGCGGCCCGCCGCACGCTCGCCGAGGCCGGAAGCCGGACGCCCATATTCGTCCATGTCCGGCGCGGCGATTACCTTGGGTTCTCGGAATCCGATCCGATGAACCCCCTCCTCCCTTTCTCGTACTACCGCGATGCCCTCGCTCGGGTCTGCGAGCAGGTGAGCGATCCCCACGTCTTCTTCCTCGGCGACGATCCCCAGTGGTGCCGTGACGAGTTCCCCGACCTGGAGCATGTCACCGTGGCGCGCGGCTCCGAGGCGGAGGACCTCGCGCTCATGGCGCTCTGCTCTGGCGGCGTCATCTCCAACAGCTCCTTCGCCTGGTGGGGTTCCTATTTCTGCGCGAAGACCTCACCCGTCGTCGCGCCGCGCTACTGGCTCGGCTGGCGCTCCAAGACTTGGTCGCCAGGGAGAATCCGCTCGAACTTCCTCACCTACATCGACGTGCGACCATGAGGGTGCTCTACGACTACCAGGGCTTCATGCAGCGCTACGGGGGCGTGTCGCGCTACTTCGTCGAGCTCACCCGGGCCATGAGACGCCAGGGCGGCTTCGAGCCCCTCATCCCCGCCTTCTTCACGGACAATCAGTATCTGGAACATACGCGCACCTTCCTCACCCACCGCCCCGTCAAAGGCAAGACCAGGATCATGGCGGCCTTGAACCGCGCCATATCCCTTCGCTCCCTCTCCTCCGATTACGACCTCTTCCACCCCACCTACTTCAGTCCCTACTTCCTCGACAGACTCGAAAAGCCCTTCGTGGTGACCGTGCACGACATGATCCACGAGCTCTTCGACGGCGGCCAGGTGCGCGACGACGGCACGGCCGGGAACACGCGCCTCTTGTGCGATCGCGCGGCCGCCGTCATCGCCGTGTCGCGCAACACCAAGGACGATCTCTGCCGCCTCCTCGGCCTTCCCGAGAAGAAGGTGAGCGTCGTGCATCACGCGACCGAGCTGCGCTATGCCGGCCAGGCCCGGCTGCACGAGCGGCCCTACCTCCTGTACGTGGGGGAGCGGGGAGGGTACAAGAACTTCGAGCTTTTCGCCGCCTCCGTGGCGCCTGTTCTTATCCGCCGCGGCCTGGACTTGGTCTGCGCGGGTGGCGGTGCTCTCTCGCAAAAGGAGCGCGCACTGCTGAGCGGCCTCGGCCTCGCCGACAGGGTCGTTCAACTCAGCTTCGCGGATCAGGGCAGCCTCGCGAGCCTCTACCACTTCGCCGAGGCCTTCTGCTATCCTTCGCTCTACGAGGGCTTCGGCATACCCCTGCTGGAAGCCTTCTCCTGCGGCTGCCCCGTCGCCGCGAGCTCGACCTCCTGCTTCCCCGAGATTGCCGGCGAGGCCGCGGAATACTTCGACCCCCGCGACTCCTCCTCCATCGCGCAGGCTGTCGAGCGGGCGGCCTTCGGGCGGCGGGACGAGCTTATTCGCCTGGGTCGCGAGCGGCTTTCGCTGTACTCCTGGGAGCGATCGGCGGCAGCCACGCTCGAGGTCTACCGCTCGGTCCTCGGGGCCAGTGATTAGTCGGAACGAGACGGGCATCCGGACCTTCATGCCCGTACTTGCGCGGAAAGGATCGTAGATCAGCCATGTCACCTTCGACCCCGATTTTGCTCATCGTGTTCAACCGCCCGGAGACCACGCGGAGGGTGCTCGGCGCCATCAGGCAGGCGGCTCCCGAGCGGCTCTTCGTCGCCGCGGACGGCCCGCGCCCCGGCCGGACCGGCGAGGCCGAGAAATGCGCCGAGGTCCTGAAGCTCGTGGAGGAGGGGATCGACTGGCCCTGCGACGTCTCCTATCTCCGCCGCGAGACCAATCTCGGCTGTAAGCGGGCCGTCGGCTCGGCTATAGACTGGTTTTTCGGGGAAATGGAGGAGGGCATCATCCTCGAAGACGACTGTCTGCCGGCGCCCGCCTTTTTCCCCTTCTGCGCCGAGCTCCTTGACCGCTACCGGGGCGAGAGCCGCGTCGCGCACATCGGCGGCTTCAACTGCCAGGCCGGGCGGCTCCGCGGCCCGGCCTCGTACTACTTCTCGCGCTACTTCCACGTCTGGGGCTGGGCCACCTGGCGTCGCGCCTGGAAGGGCTTCGACTTGGCCATGGCCGACTACCCGGATTTTCTCGCCGAGGGCATGCTCGATAAGCTCTTCGATCGTAGGGCTCAACGCGAATTTTGGAGGCGCAATTTCGATGCCGCCTTTTCCGGCGCGATCGACACCTGGGACTATCAGTGGGTGTACCGGAATCTCAAGGACGACAGGATCGCCGCCGTACCCAATCATAACATGATAGAGAACATTGGCTTCGGCGAAGAGGCTACCCATACCGGATCCGCGGCGAGGGGATTGCCGCGAGTCTCCGAGGGTATCCCATCCGAGATCGCGCACCCTCGGTTCATGGTGCCGGACCCCGGAGCCGACGATTTCACCTATCGCCGCCACGTAGGGCTGGATTGGTTCTACGACCTCAAACGCCCCGCCCGCCTCGCGGCCAGGGCGCTCGGGCTGAGGAGATGACATGAGTCTCCCGCAGACCACAAGCCGGATCTTCATCTTGGCGGGTGGGCTGGGCACCAGACTGGCCCATCTTACCAAGGACCTGCCCAAGCCCATGGCCTCGGTGGGAGGCCGCCCCTTCCTCGAATGGCAGATCGAGAGCTTCAGGGCACAGGGCTACCGCGATTTCGTGCTGCTGGTCGGGCACCGGAAGGAGGCGATCGTCGATCATTTCGGCGACGGCTCCGGCTTCGGCGTGGCTATCGAATACTCAGTGGAGGAGGAGCTCCTGGGCACGGGAGGCGCCTTCCTTCAGGCTCTCGAGCGCTTCCCCTGCGAGACCTTTGTCCTCGCCAATGGCGATACCTACTTCCCGGTCCCCCTGGACTCCCTCCTCGCGCGGAGCCGTTCCGCGCCCGGTTCGGTCTGGCTCGCGGCCAAGCTCGTGCCGAAGCCCGATCGCTACGGTACCATCGTCGTCGACGATCGCGGAGAGATACGGTCCTTCCGGGAGAAGGATCCCAGGCTCGACGAGGGTTTCATCAACGGGGGAGTGTACTGCGGCCCGGCCTCGGCCTTCGCCGGCCTAGCCGCCTCCCGCTGCTCCATGGAGACCGATCTCTTTCCCCGCCTGCTCGGAGAGCGGAGACTGCGCTGTCTCGCCTTCGGCGAGCCCTTTATCGACATCGGGATCCCTGAAGACTTCCGGCTCGCCCAGACGCTCATCCCCCGCTGGCATGCGCAGGGGAAAAGGCGGGCTCTCTTCCTCGACCGGGACGGCATCCTCATCGAGGATACCGGCTATGTCTCAAGGCCGGAGGACGTGCGCATCCTTCCCGAGTGCCTGGACCTTCTGCGCAAGGCCCGTTCCCTGGGCTACTTCCTCATCGTCGTCAGCAACCAGGCGGGCGTGGCCAAGGGCAAGATGACGATGGAGGATGTCGATCGAGTGAACGGGAGAATGCAGGCGGAGCTCGCGAAACTCGGTGTCCCGTTGGACGACATCTTCGTCTGTCCATACCATCCCGACGGCACTGTCCCTGGGTATGCCGCTTCGAGCCTCGATCGCAAACCCGGCCCCGGCATGATCCTGAAGGCCGCCGAGAAGTGGGATCTCGACCTGGAGAAGTCCCTCCTGGTCGGGGACAAGGATTCCGATGTAATCGTGAATACGGTGCTGCGCTCCAAGATCGTTCCGGGTCGCTATGATGTGAGCAACCTCGGTGCCGTCGCGAGCTATGCCGAGATCTCGAAGATGCTGGAGAGACCGTGATACCCAAGCTGATACATCAAACCGCGAAGACTAGTGCCGTCGACCCCAAGTGGGCTCCCTTCCGGAAAACCCTCCTTGAGTTCCACCCCGGGTGGACCTACCGACTCTGGACCGACGAGGACAATCTCGCCCTCCTGGGGGATCGGCGCCCGGACTTGATGGAAGTATATCGGAACATGACTCAGCCGGCCATGCGGGCCGACCTGATGCGTTATATCTACATGCAGCAGTTCGGCGGCCTCTACCTGGATCTCGACTATCAGTTTCTCAAGCCCTTCGACCTGAGCGACAAGAGCGTCGTGCTCCCGCGAGAGTCGGATGACGACCAGCCGGTGTATCTCGGCAATTGCCTGCTGGCCTCGGAGGCAGGCCATCCCTTCTGGACCGCGCTGTTGGATGCCATCGAGGCGAGTCCTCCGACTAAGGATACCGTGAGAACAGAGCAGGATAGCGTCGATCAGGCGGGACCCGGAATGGTCACGCGGGTATGGCGCGAGGGCTTCCAGGACGACTCGACGATCTTCGTTCCGCCGAGGTTCTGGTTCAATCCGCTCATCCCTCGCACCGACGCGGATACGGAAGCGCTACGTGCGCGGGGCGAGAGCTATGGGATTCATTGGTGCTTCGGTAGCTGGAGGGACCTGACCCTGTGGTCTAAGGTTAAGCGGCGCATCAGGAGGGCCTTGTCCTTATGAGAGTTCTCGTCACCGGCGTCGCCGGCATGGTCGGTTCGCACATGCTCGACTTCTTCGAGCGCCGGAAGGATATCGAAGTCGTCGGCCTGTATTTCCGTCCCACGATTCATTTCGGTGACATAGAAGGCAAGGCCAGCCTTCTCGAGTGCGATGTCCGCTATTACGCCCCCCTGCACTCGATCGTCTCCCGGTTCATGCCCGATGTCGTGTATCATCTGGCGGCTCAGAGCTATCCCTCGGTTTCCTGGGAACGACCGCAGGAGACCATCGAGGTGAATGTCAACGGCACCATCAATGTCTTCGAGTCGATCAAGGCGATCAGAAAGCAGGCTCCCGGATACGATCCGGTCGTGGTGGTCGCCTGCTCGAGCGCCGAGTACGGAGCCTCGCTGACGCCGGAGAACGTGCCCATCGACGAGAGCATGGCCCTCCTCCCTCTCCACCCCTATGGCGTGAGCAAGGTCGCCCAGGATCTGTTGTCGTACCAATATTTCGTCAACGACGGGATCAAATGCGTCAGAGCCAGGATCTTCAACACCACGGGGCCGCGCAAGACGAACGATGTTGCCTCGGACTTCACGTTACGAGCCATACGGATCGAAAAGAACCTCGACGCATCAGGTCGGCTGAGAGTGGGGAACCTCGGCACGTCCCGGGCGATAACGGATGTACGAGACTTGGCGCAAGCGCTCATCCTGCTGGCCGAAAAGGGCAAATACGGGGATGTATACAATATCAGCGGATCGAAGGCCTATATGATCTCGGAGATCCTCGAGATCATCAAATCCCGGGTCAAGGCCGACTTCTCGGTCGAAGTCGATCCCGCCCTCCTCAGGCCGACCGACGAGCCGATAATATTCGGAGACTCTTCAAAGCTGATTCGCGATACGCAGTGGAGTCAGAGGATCAGCCTTGATCAGACCATCGCGGACATGCTGGACTATTGGCGGCTTTGTCTTTGAGCGGCGCATGAACCTCGGACAAATAGGCGGTGAATATGATTTTTAGATCTCGGGCGCCTCTTCGATTGGGCTTGGCCGGCGGCGGAACCGACGTGGCCCCGTATTCCGATACCTTCGGCGGCAATGTGCTCAACGCCAGCATATCCCTTTACGCGAAGACCACGATCCGTCCCTTGCCTGAGCGGGAAGTCGTATTCATCAGCGCGGATCGCAAAGAAGAGTATCGGGGCCCGCTGCGGCCCGAGCTGCCCATCGACGGTCGACTGGACCTCTTGAAGGCTGTCCACAACCGAGTTTCCCGGGATTTCGGCGAGATTGGGCAAGGCTACGAGATGACCAGCTACGTCGATGCTCCGGCCGGATCCGGTCTCGGTACGTCCTCGACCCTGACGGTGGCCGCCCTGACCGCTTTCGCCGGATGGCTTTCGCTCCCGCTCGGGGAATATGATCTCGCCCGCCTGGCGTATGAGATCGAGCGCAGGGACCTCGGCTGGGCCGGCGGGAAGCAGGACCAGTACGCCGCAACCTTCGGCGGATTCAATTTCATGGAGTTCTCCGCAGGAGACAAGGTGATCGTGAATCCCCTGCGTATTCGTTCGGATGTCCTGCGGGAATTGGAGACAAGTTTCGTTTTGTATTATTTGGGGACGAGCCGGCTCAGCGCCAAGATCATCGAAGCTCAGAGCAAGGGGGTGGCCTCCAGGGAGGAAAAATCCATGGAGGCCATGCACAAGCTGAAGGAGCAGGCCATACTCATGAAGGAAGCCATCCTGAAGGGCCACCTCGAGGATATCGGACCTATTCTCGATTTCGGATGGAAATACAAGAAACAGACCAGCTCGGCGGTGAGCAATCCCATGATCGACAATATTTACGCCGAGGCTCTGCACGCGGGCGCGACGGGAGGCAAGATTTCCGGGGCGGGCGGCGGAGGATTCATGATGTTCTTTTGCCCGGGGAATACGCGGTACAGCGTGATAGATAAATTGTCGTCGATAGGCGGGGAATTCCGTCGCTTCAACTTCGAAGAAAATGGGGCTGCTTTCTGGAGCATGCCCTGACCTCGCCCGGCAGGTCGAGTCGGGCTCGCGATTGGTGCTGATGAAATGATCCTGTTATTCCCTTCCGGCGGCCGCGTCGGCAATCAATTGTTCCAGATGGCCTATACGCTCAGTCTCGCCCGGCCTCGAGAGTACATTGTCACCAGAGGCTTCGGGCAAGCCCGCAGCTACCTGCGCGGAGGCTGGAAGCGGAAATGGATCAATATCGATTCGCGGCCGCTCGGTTCGCTGATCCAGAATTTCATCGAGCCGCTCTGCTGGCAGTTGCTCATCAAGACCGGCCTCGCCTCCTCGGTGTTGGAGATGGAAGACAAGACCTTGAAGATCAGAAAGGGCAAGCTGCGTCGACTGACGATCGTCAAGGGATTTTTCGAGACCGAGGAGTTCATGGCCGGGACCACGCGCGAGAAGATGCGGCTGAAGGCCAAGTACATCTCCGCCGCGCGACGGCAACTCGAACGCGGAGGAGCGGCCGGAACGTTAGTGTTCATCCACATCCGCAAGAGCGACTTCGGCTCCAATCGGGTTAACGGTCTTTCCATCGAGCTTCCGGACGGGTATTATAGGTCCGGCGTGGATCAGGTGCTGGAGAGAATCCCGGACCCGTATTTCGTAATTGTAGGAGACAGTCCAGACTATGCCGAGCGTCTTTTCCGCGATCTGGAGAGAAAGCTCGTCTCCCGTTCGGCCGCGGTTGTGGACCTTGCTCTCATGTCCCTCTGCTCGGAAGGCATCCTCTCCAATAGCACCTTCGCGTGGTGGGGCGCCTATATGGGGAATCCGGGGGGACGGTACATCGGCCCCAAGTATTGGTGGGGCTGGGCCAGCGGAGAGTGGTATCCTCCGGGCATGCATACCTCGTTGATCTCGACCTATATCGAGGTGGAGCGCGAGGGCAAAAAAGCTTTGCCTCTGGCGACCCTGCGCGCGCGGTGATGGCGCCATCGTCCATGAAGGATTCGTACATGAATTTCGACAGCTTGAGAGATAGGGAATTCTTCCTGAAATCCGATTTCCCGCCTCGTTTCCCGCAGGATATGCGGGATGCGGATCGATGGAAGAGCCTCGCGGACCGATTCGATACTTTCCAGGCGACCCGACGCGATATCGGAGCGCCCCGCATTCCCCATCTCATTCACCAGATATGGCTCGGCGGACCCTTGCCCGAGCTATACAAACCGCTGACCGAGAGCTGGCGGCGATTCAACCCCGGATGGGAGTATCGACTGTGGGACGAGAAGTCCATTCTCGCGTTCGGTCTCGAGAATGAGCGGTCTTTCAAGTCTTCGCCCAATTTCGGCGCGAAGTCCGATATCGCGCGATATGAGATACTCGAGCGGCTCGGAGGATTCTACGCCGACACCGATTTCGAGTGCTTGGGCTCCTTGGACGCCCTGGCCGACAGCGCGACATTCGTCGCAGGGACCAATTTCGATGCCTCGCCGGAGATCAACAACGCGCTCATAGGTGTCGTGCCTCATCATCCCTTGTTCCCTCGCCTGATCGAGGGCTTGTCAGCTCCGATTCGCTCCGCGGACGGCATGGAAATCCTTGCGCTCAGCGGCCCTCGCTATCTTACGCGCGCCTTTTTTGAGATGGATGGAAGCTTGCTCGTGCCGGATATCGTGCTACCGAGCACGTATTTTTATCCGTTTCCCAATTACGAGGAAGCCGAGTCTTCGTTCCCGGCCACCAGGGACAAGTACGCGAAGCCTTGGTCCCTCGCGATTCATTATTGGGAAGCGAGCTGGCTCAAGCCTTCTCCCTTGAGGCAAATGCTCTCCAGGGTCAAGAGGGGAATTCTCGCTCGTTTGCGATGATACCCAAAGGATTGCCGATGGGAATAGCGAGGGTTCATTACAGGAGTCCCCCTGTCGGGCCGATCGGCAATCGAAAGGCGTAAGGAAGCAAAATCACGATGGCGAAGCGAAACAAGGTCGATGAATCTCAGGGGGCTGCGATGGCTGACGGGTACCGTATTCTGGGTTCTATTCGCTCCAATCTTGCGAGCATTTCCCGCTCCTTCACGCGGAGCGATATGGCGGTCGACGTCATGGTCCCCTGCACCGAGAAGAGCATGAAGGTCCTGCGCGCCGTAGTGCCTTCCGTGCGGAGGAACCTGAGGCATCGGATAGGCGAGATTTTCATAGTCGCCCCCAAGTCGGAATCGATAGAGGCGTACTGCGCCAAAGAAGGCCTGAGCTACGTCAATGAAGTCGAGCTGATGGGTTTTTCGAAAGATATGATAAAGCATGTGTATAACGGCGAGGATCGAAGCGGACACATGTATCAGCAGCTATTGAAGCTCTATTCGGATCAGCTCGGCAAAGAGGCGCATATATACATTCATGATTCGGATACCCTGATGCTGAGGCCGTTCCGCTTCGATAGCGGCGGGAAGATAGTCCTGCAATATTACGAGCACGTAAGCCAAGAATACCTGGACCATTTTTACAAGCTCTTTCCCGGGTACTCCAATATCGACGTTTCCTTCATCTGCAACCAGATGTTTCTGAAAAAGAGCTTGCTCAGGGAGATACGGTCCGAGATCGAGAAGAGGCATCAGGGGAAACCCTGGTGGAGGACTCTCGTGGACCTCATGGACCTCTCCCAACAGTCGGGTTTTTCCGAATACGAGACGATAGGGCAATATATAGTCCATACCAGGAATCCCGATTATTCGAAGGAACTCGAGCACTATCTGAACCGGGGACTGACCCTCGGCAATTGGGAGAAGAGGCCGTATAAATGGGTACTGTTCCCAATGAAGTACAAGACCCTGTCGTTCCATTCCTATCAGTAGCCTTCGGTTACTTGGAGCGAGGAGTCATGCAGCGCGAGCAGGGAAAGGACGATAGCCTGACAATAGTGTTCGTCCACAGGGGAAATCCGTTCTACCTGAAGTACGCGATCGGACAGGCTGTCCACACGCAGGGCGGAAGCAGGGTTGTACTCCTCGGCGACGAGGCTAATAAAGGGCTCGGCCTTTGCGAGTGGTATCCTCTGGAGGATTTCGGCGAACGCGCCTGCGACTTCGCTCGGCGGTACAAGCATCTTTCTCCCAACGATTACGACTTCGAGTTATTCTGCATTCAGCGATGGCTGTATCTCTCGGAGTTCGTCGCCAAAGCCGGAATCGGCGGGAATATATGCTATCTCGACTCGGATGCGCTGGTGTATTTCCCCTTGCGCGAGCGCTTCGCGGAACAGCAGTTCGGCATCGCCTTGACGAGGGGCATAGGTCCCGCCTTCACCTTGATCCGCAATGCCTCAGTCCTGTATCGACTGGCCGATTTTATCGAAGCCGCCTACGAACCCGGCGAAATGCTGGAGACCTTGAAGTACATCTACGCGACCGGCGATTCTCCGTTCTGGCTCAAATCCGGCTATGTCTCTGACATGCAGCTACTCGGTTTCTTCGCCCTCGCGGAAGGCGGTGCCGTCGATCTCGAATCGCCGTGGAACGGGTGGGTCTACGACTATGGTTTCGGCGAGAGGACGGACTACCGGCACAATCCCTACAAGAACATCAAGTGGCTAGGACGTGACATTAAGGGCTATTACGGTCTCAAGAATGGCGAGCGCCATTACTTCGCGGGGATTCACTTCCAGGTAGGCGCGAAGATTTTCATGCCTCAGTACTATACGGGAAGGGCTAAGTTCGGCGACCGCTATTATTACAAGTACATAAAATGGAGAGGCAGGGCGACTACCGCGGCAAAATGGGTATTGAGAAAACTGGGGCTTTTCCACACGTGATCTTGAACCTTTGGGGCTCCCACCACAATGGGTCTGCCGTATTGGAACGCGTTGACCCAGGAAGAGAACGAGGATAAAGCAATGATCGAGAAAGGCATCATCCTGGCAGGAGGGAGGAGCACAAGGCTCTATCCCGCCACGCGCAGCATCTGCAAGCAACTTCTGCCCATCTACGACAAGCCCATGATCTACTATCCCCTGTCCACCCTCATGCTCGCGGGCATCCGCGACATCCTCATCATCGCGAACCCCGACGAGAGGCAGCTCTTCGAGGCCCTCCTGGGCGACGGATCGCAGTGGGGCATATCCCTGCGCTACGAGATCCAGACCGCTCCCCGGGGCCTGGCCGACGCCTTCATCGTGGGCCGGGACTTCGGCGCCGGGAAAAGCGTCGCGATGGTGCTCGGGGACAACATCTTCTACGGCGAGGGCCTTGCGGCCACCTTGAGCGGCAGCGCCGCCCTGGAGCGGGGGGCCAAGGTCTTCGCCTACTACGTGGCCGACCCGGAGCGCTACGGCGTGGTGGACTTCGACGAAAAGGGGAGGGCACTCTCCATCGAGGAGAAGCCCGCGCGGCCCAAGTCCTCCTACGCCGTCACGGGCCTCTACTTCTACGACGAGCAGGTCTACGAGATCGCCCGCTCGGTGAAGCCCTCTTCCCGCGGCGAGATCGAGATCACCACGGT
>Ga0307376_10001913_pt1 | contig 21295 bp, 19 predicted proteins | sample TR2MG_FD_202536 | JGI IMG/M metagenome (GOLD analysis project Ga0307376, IMG submission 202536) | Soil microbial communities from Risofladan, Vaasa, Finland - TR-2 | ecosystem: Environmental > Terrestrial > Soil > Coastal area > Acid sulfate soil | place: Finland: Risofladan, Vaasa | collected...
CACCATGAACGGTTCGATGGGGCTCCGATACAAGCCGAGCAATCTTTTGTCCTTTGGCGCCCGCATCGAAGCGGATGCTGCGTCGCGGCTGTACACGGTGGCCGGTCCGGCGCCCGCGGGAAACAGCGCAATCTGGGCCTACAACGTTGCACCAAGTCTCAGCGCAGGTCTCACCATCGAGAATCTCGATCTGCAGCTGCGCGGACTCTACAACCTGAGACTCACTGACGGATTGTCCGCGTTGAACACCGCCAACCTCGGACTCTACGCTGATGCGACACTGCCGGCCGATTTCCTGTTGAGGGCGAACTTCGGTGCCTTCTGGACGATCGGAACGGGGTTCCTCTATCCGTTCAGCATTGATCTCGCGAAATCCTTCGGTTCAAATCTCAGCTTCAATCTTTCGGGCGGCTTCTCGGTGACTCCGCAGAGCTTTACGGATCTATGGACAAGTTACCCGCTGCTCCATGTTGGGGACAGTGTCTCCGGCGCGCTTGCGAACAGCACTGCATGGTTTGGAAGCGCCGGTTTCTCGTTGAGCACTCAGGATCTGCTGTTTACCACGCAGGGTTCGGTCAGGCTCTCCTACCGGGAGCATGTGGTTGACGTAACCGGTTACGACAGTGCCTCAAGCAGCTATCTGTACGTGCAGAACGACTATCTCACCCTGCAACCGCAGCTGCGAGTGACCTGGAGTCCGGTGACGCTGTTCAGTCTGAGTGCGGGAATGCAGGGAAATCTGCTGCAAAAGGCAACTCAGGAACCGCTCGTTTCTGCGGATTTCAATATCTCGGCTTCCGGGCCGCGGGATCGCTTCGGTGGCGGAATTACCGGCCGGTTCAACATCTTCGATGTTCCGGATGTGCCGAACCTCTCCGCAAACATGTTCGTTCGGTTGACCGACGGAGTGGAACTCGATCTGGACGCAGCCGATCTCCTGTCTCCTCTCATTCCTGGAGGAAGACCGGTCATCGGTGCAGTGCAGAACGCGAACTTTCCGTTCTATGCGCCGGGATTTCGCGTAACTCTTTCGACACACATCTCTTTATAAGTAGGCAGCGAGGTATCAGCCATGATGGATGTATTGATCAAGGGCGGAATCGTCATGATTCCGATCATCCTTCTCTCATTTATAGCCGTAGCGATTATTATCGAGAGGCTTATCTACTTTCGGAAGATTCGGACCGATGAGGATCAGCTGCTTATGAGGTTGAAATCTGCGCTGCAGAAGGGCCATTACGATGAAGCGCTGAGCATCTGTGAGTCCAATCCATCGCCGATCACCAACTTGATGAAGGTCGGCATCGATCACCGGAAGTATCCGGAAGACGTCATCAAGGACGCTGTGACCGACGCGGCGAACATGGAGATACCGCGGATGGAACGGTATGTGTCGTTTCTCGGCACGATCGGACAGATTGCGCCGTTGCTCGGGCTCCTCGGAACTGTGACCGGTAACATCCGTGCGTTCGGTGTTCTCGGAAATCTCGCCGGTACAGCCGGCGATCCGAGCCTTCTCGCGCGTGGAATCGCCGAGGCTCTCATCACCACTGCGGCAGGGATCATCGTTTCTATTCCCGCAGTAATCTTCTACAATTACCTGGTGAGTAAGGTGAATCACTCGATCATCCGTCTCGAAAACCGCGTCACCGAGCTCGTACTCTATCTGAAGAATGCACCGCTGGAGGCGTAGATGAAGTTCGCACGCAGACTTCAGCCAAGCGCAAATGCCAGCTTCGTTCCGATGGTAGATGTTGTATTTCAGCTGGTCATCTTCTTCATGGTCTCGAGCACCTTCATTGTCGCTCCCGGCATCAAACTTGATCTGCCCCGATCCGCTTCATCGGAGGCGATCAACATGACGCCGCTGGTGGTGAGTATCTATTCCTCCGACCGGATCTACCTGAATCAGACGCTTTACAATCTCGCCGGATTCCGTCAGGCAATTGCCAGGCTGCCGAAGGACAAGGCGGAAGCGCGCAGCATAGTTGTCGAGGGAGACAAGTCGATCTCATACGAGACGATGATACAGGTGCTCGATGTGCTTCGGGTAAACGGAATCCGCGGAGTGAGCCTCAGGACGCTGCCGGCGACCGGGAGCACTCAATGATCCAGCATGCCGAGCGCGACAGGATGCTGATAGCAGGAGCCGGAGCTGTCGTAATCCATGCGCTCTTCTTTGCCGCGTTGTGGCTCTACGCTCCCCAGGCTGCAAAGCTACCGATTGCAGTACTTCCGGTCTACGTCGAACTGAATGCCGCCCCGATTGTTGCACCGTCGGTGCCCGCTCCCGCGCCCGTTCAGCCAAGGGTTACGACGCCCGCGTCGCAGATGCCTCAGCCGCAACAGCAGTCTGCGCGGGTTGCTCCGTCGGCACCGGTTGCTCAGCCGGCACCAGCGCAGGCACCGGCCCCGCGAGAATACGATCCCCTTGCCGCGCCGCCAGGCCCGAACGCGGGCGCGGGCACGGCAACAGCGCCTTCCGCGCCGCAGCCTTCCTCTGCACCTGCACCGGTCTCCACCGGACCCACCGCGGCGGCACTGGCACTGGAACAGGCGAACCAGCAAGCGCTTCAAAAGTGGGAGCAAAACAATCCTTCGGTTTCGCAACCTTCACCGTCACCTGCGGCTGCCGCGTCCAACTCGAAGGGACGCGCAGCACCCGCGCAGGATGCGGCCGGGCAGGCAATTGATCGCACCATAAATCAGACGATGAACGCAATTCAGTCGGCGCCGGCAGCTGCACCAGCTGTCGCAGCAACGCCTTCTACCGCCCCAGGTACATCCGGCTCGAGCTCGACAGGCGCTGCCACAACGCCGACCGGCTCGGGTAGTGGTTACAGCGACTCCCGGCTCACGTTTACGCGCGGACAACCTCGCGGCCTGGTGTCGGAAGGGCGGCTCAAGCTCAATCCGCAGATCGTGAACCAGATTCTCAGTCAGCATCCTGACCATTCTCCACGCATCGACGTGCCGGTGAAATTCCAGGTCGATGCAAGTGGATTTGTCTCGAACTTGCAACTGCTTCGAAGTTCCGGCTATACTCAGCTCGATGAGGCGATACGCAATCTGTTCAATGGGCAGGTTTTCGTCGCCGCTCCGGGTGATCCTGTCGCCACGGGGGCAATAGACTACGTTATAGAGACTCATCAGTAGTAGTTTCTCGCGAGGCGGAATGGGAATTCAGGCAGTTGCATTTGATGTGGACGGAACGCTGTATCCGAACGACATCATGTATCGAAAATCTATCGGGTTTGCTCTCCGGCACGCGCGACTCATGATGAGCTACAGCCGGGTCCGGAAGACGATCCGTACCATTCGCCCGATTACCGATTTCCGAAAACTGCAGGCCGAGCTCCTCGGTCGAGAGCTTTCCATTTCGCCGGAGCTTGCCGAGGGAGTGCTCGAGTCCGCGATCTATAACGAGTGGGAAGTGCTCCTGAAACAGGTACCGGTTTTCCCGCATCTTGTGGAGATGCTCGCCGATCTGAAGTCTCGCAACATCCCGCTGGGTGTCGTCTCGGATTTCCCCGTTGGCAAGAAGCTCGCCTATCTTGGACTGGACACCGGCTGGAATTGCGCGTTCTCCGCCGAAGAGGTCGGTTATCTCAAGCCGAATGTCGAACCGTTCATACGCCTTGCCGAGTGCCTGGGTGCGCCGGCCGGGAGTATCGTATATGTTGGTAACAGCTATCGATACGATGTCGTGGGTGCGAAGGGAGCGGGCATGTACGCTGCCCATCTTTCGCGAAAAGCGGAGGCAGGAACTGAACCGGGAACACAGGCTGACCTCACCTTTTTCGATTATCGGACTCTCCATCAGTGGATTCTCGATCGACTCGACTGAATCCTGTTTCCGCTCGCCTCTGTCACTGTTCAGCCAAATCTGCTATACAATATAGAATGATCACTTCTGGGAGCGGGGAGCATGATTACTGTCGGTAATCTCATTGTCATCGGAATTGTTGTTGTCATTCTTGCCGTCTATCGGCAAATGGACAGAAATAATCGATCACTGGAGAAGGTAAAACGATACGCCGACAAGGTTCAGCTCGACCTTGACGCGATTGTTGCTCAGAAGGCGATGGAACTGCGGGACATGTCGATCGAGGTTGACGTCCATCAGAAGGCGGCCCGCGAGGTACTCAAGCGGGTCCAGTCCATCGAAGAGAACCTGAATTCTCGAGCGGTTCAGATGGACCAGATCGGTAGCCGGATCAACGAGTACGATGGCGCGCTGGAAGAACTGGTACAGATGACCCGCCGTGTGCAGGAGAACGTGGGCCGCATCAAGGACGAATCCGAGTACGTCGACAAGGTCGGGAAACGTCTTGCGGTAAGCGTGCAGCGAACCACCGAACTTGAACAGAGCATCTCCTCCCTGGTAGAACGATTCCAGACAATGAACGCTGAAAGCGTCGCCAGACTCGAAGAATCGGTCGTAACTTCGGTACAGCAGCAAGTGGAAAACCTCGACCGCAAAGTAGGGCAGACCGAAGAGCGGGTCCAGGCCAATCTTGAGCAGATCGAGGAGCAGGAGCAGCAGATGCGCCTCGCACTCTCCGCCCACGCCGACGAAGTGGAGGAGCGTGCACGGAAGTCGGTTGACTCGTATGCCGAGCGGCTGTCCGCAGTGGAAAGTGACTACAATGCACGACTGGAAGCTGTTGCCGCGCGTGGAGAGAAGCTCGAGACTTCCGCGCTCGCGAAAGTCCGCGAACACATCGAAAACCGTATGAAGGCTACGAGTCAGGAACTCTCTTCATCGATTGCAGAGATACGCACCCGCATCGAAGAGTTCCAGAATGAAACAGGCGCCCGTATCGATACCCACGATGCCGAACTCAGGCTGCAGATGCAGTCGGTTGAGCAGGATATCGGTGCACTTGAATCCGATCTCGCCGAGCGAAGAAAGGAGCTTGATGAGAGCCTCGCTCAGCTGGAGAAGGATTCAGGCTCGCAGTTCGCCGAGGTTCAGTCACAAACCCGCGAACTTGCGCGGGCAATTGAGGCCGATCTCGGCCGCGAAGTGAAGACTCAGATGGCCGAGTCGACCGATCAGCTGCGCCGGCACGTCGCCAGCGCGCAGGAAGAGTTTCAATCCGAGCAGATGCGTATTCAGGCCTTCCAGAAGCAGATCGAAGATCAGCGCAAGAGTGTCACTTCCGCAATGGAAGCAAGCGCGCACGAACTGGGCGGCCGCGTGGCCGAGTTTTCGAAGACCTTCAGTCAGCAGCTTGACAGTCGGGCCGAAGAGATCGAACACGGCGTCATTGCGCGGCTCGAAGAGCGGCTCTCCTCATACGAAGAGAGCATGGGTTACCGGTTTGGAAAGATCGAAGCCGTACAAACGGATATCGATTCACTCGAGGGTAATATCCGCGAGTCGATGGAAAAAATTTCCACCCGCCTGAAAGAGGAGATTACCCAGCTGGGAAATCAGCTGCATGAAAAACGACGGCTTGATCTCGAGCAGCATGGCGCCGAAATGGGTAGAATCCGGACCTCAATGACAGAACTCGAAGAGGGTTTGAACGAGTTGAAAGGCCGGGCGTATGACAACGTCTCGGAGAAGCTGAAAGTATTTGAGGATGAGTTTTTTGCCGACCTGCGTGACCGGAATATGGGGATGGAATCCAAGCTGAACGACTGGCAGTCGCGGGTGCAGGCAACGCTCGAATCGATGGCTGAGGAATCCCGGGACGAGCGGCAACGAATCGAGAAATCGTTTACTGAAGAGCTTGGTTCGCGACTTTCGGAAGTACAGACCCGGTTACTCGGCCAGTACGAGAAGTTGAATTTTCAGGCTGACGAGTTCCGCTCGGCACTCGACGGTCGGATTGACGCCGCCGAGCTGGCTGTGCAGGCGTTGCAGGATTCTCTTTCCCGGAATGTCGACACCGTTGAGGCCGCCGCCCGTGAGCAGCTTGAAGTGCAGTTCAATCGATTCAGCGAGAATGTCGGTGCGGAACTGAAGAAGCTCGAGAAATCCGTTGATGTGCGAATTAAACAGATCGAGGAGACCTCGGATACGGGCCGACAGGATATGTCGGCTGCGATCGAGAGCGTCAAATCGGATCTCACGGTCTGGCGGTCGCAGGTTCTCCAGCAGCTGAAGGCCGCTGAGGCTGAAGTGGAAGGTGAGTTCGCCGCGTATCGCGTGCAGATCTCAGGCACCATCAGCTCGATGCGTGAAGAGTTCGAGCGTCAGAAAGAGGAACTTGTCAGCGAGACCAGCGACGAGCGGAACCAGCTGCGCGAGGAGATCATGAATCTCTCGACGCGATTGCATGAGCTTGAACACGATCTTGAGATCAGAACGCAAACGATTCTCGAGACACTTGCCGGGGAGTACCAGCAGTTCCAGTCGGAGTTCCAGAAGAAGAGCCGCGAAATTCAGAATGAAGCCGACACGAAGATACGGGATCACCGGAATGTTGTTCGGGACACACAGGATCAGCTTGAACTCATGCAACAGAAGATGTTCGGAAAGGTCGAAGAGGACGCTCGCGTGCTCGCGGTCAACCTCGCCGAAATAGACAAGCGTCAGAAGAGCTTCATCGAACAGACAAGAATCTTCGAGCGGGCAGACACACTCAAAGATAGCCTGGCGCAATCGATCGAAGAGATGAAGAAGGAGATCGCGTCGGTCGAGCAGCAGCAGAAAGAGTTGCGCGGCATCGAGACGGAGTTCGGTCGTCTGAGAAAACTTGGTGACGACGCGGCCGAACGGCTTGCGCGTTTCATGGGCGAGAAGCGGCGTATCGACAGCATCGAGGAAGACTACAAGCGCCTCATCACCCTTTCGCAGGCTGTGGAGCTGAAGCTTCAGCAGGTAACTGCGAGCAACGACACACTTGCACAGATGCAGCTCTCATTGCGCAATCTCGACGACATGGGAAAGGATGTCGAATCACGATTCCAGCGCCTCGAAAAGAAGCGTTCGATTCTCGACGTGACTGCCGAGGGCGTCGACAAGAACTTCCAGTACCTGGAGGAGCTTGAGGACAAGATTGAGACCCTGAAGGCGAATATCGACGGATTCCCCGGTCAGGTGGACGAACTGTTCGGTAAGCTTGACCAGCTGGCGGCTGACCGCAAGGATGTCGACTCCGCAGTGCGACAGCTCAACAGTCTGGAAAAGCTTCTTGGGGACGTCGAAGCGAGGATGGAGAATCTGCAGACTGCACGGGAGTGGCTTGCACGAACTGAGACCCGTCTCGACGAGATCTCGCGATCGGCCGAAGATCAGGTCAAGCTGCTTGGAACGCTCATGAAGCAGGAGACGAAGAGCTCGGCAAAGGAGCGGGGAGCTCCGTCGCTTTCGGCTCGGGACACCGTGATAAAGCTCGCGAGACAGGGCTGGAAGGTTCAGGAAATTGCCCAGGCTACCAAACTTTCGCGGGGTGAAGTTGAACTTATTCTCGAGATATCTCACAAGTAATATCGATCTAAGTGTAGATGACATAGCAATATGGTTGACTTGCTATCGATGAATCAGTATCTTAGGGCAAAGAAACAAGCACAGGGGTACCTATGTCAGATCAGAATGAAAACCGAGAGGAGACTGTTCCTTCCGAGCAGGAAGCAATGAAGGATTCGCACAATGATCCGGGTACCCGATCGGATGAAGTGCTTTCGGCTCAGTCTGCGCAGGATGCACCTGCAGAGGTTGACGGGCAGGATTCTGCGGGTGAGGTAGCAGTCGAATCGGTAGAGGATGAGTTGTTTGAACTGCGGAAGAGGGTCGGTGAGCTTTCGGAAGAGAACAGCACGCTGAAGGATCAGTATCTTCGCAAGAGTGCGGATTTCGAGAATTTTCGCAAACGAATGCACCGCGAAAAAGAGGAATCTGTCACGTTTGCGAACCGCCAACTTCTGCTTGACATCGTTCCGATTATTGATGATTTTGAAAGAGCGATCAAATCTGCAGAGGATTCACAGGATTTTACTGCGTTTCACGATGGAATTGTGCTGATTGAGCACCAGTTTACCGGTATGCTCGAGCGCAAGTGGGGGCTGAAGCGCTTCGAATCGGTAGGCGAAGAGTTCGATCCTTCGAAGCATGAAGCGGTAACCACTGAAGAGGTTCCGGCGCAGGAGACATCGGTGGTGCTGGAAGACTATCAGAAGGGGTATCTGCTTCACGAAAAGATTCTTCGCTCGGCGAAGGTCAAGGTTTCGGTGTCGAGTGCATCAAATAACCGTTGATTCGAACTGTGCTTGAACAGGAACCGCTCACGCGGTTTTCTTTGTGTCGGGAGTCCGGGCGGGGAGAGCGTTCGTTCCATCGACAGGATGAATAAGAAATTGTGACAGAAAGAGGAGTGCGATAATGGGTAGGATTATCGGAATAGACCTGGGAACAACGAACTCGTGTGTAGCGATAATGGAAGGCGGAGAGCCGGTTGTCATTCAGAACTCTGAGGGACAGCGGACTACGCCGTCCATTGTTGCCTTCACTGCGAAGGGAGAACGGCTGGTGGGGCAGCCGGCAAAGAACCAGATGATCACAAACCCCGAGAACACCATCTCGTCGATCAAACGGTTTATGGGGCGTCGCTTTGCCGAAGTATCGGAGGAGATACGCATGGTTCCGTACCATATCACAAAGGATGGTACGGATGGGGTTCGCGTTCAGATCGACGACAAGCAATATTCCCCTCCCGAGATCTCTGCGGCAGTTCTGCAGAAGATGAAAGAGACGGCTGAGGACTATCTCGGTGAGAAAGTTACCGAGGCTGTTATCACGGTTCCCGCCTACTTTAACGATGCGCAACGTCAGGCAACAAAGGACGCAGGCCGCATTGCGGGACTCGAAGTGAAGCGTATCGTGAACGAACCGACCGCTGCCGCCCTGGCCTACGGTTTCGGAAAAGAAAAGAAAGAAGAAAAGATCGCCGTCTATGACCTCGGCGGTGGTACCTTCGATATCTCGATCCTCGAGCTCGGTGACGGTGTCTTCGAGGTGAAGTCGACGAACGGTGATACCCATCTTGGCGGTGATAACATCGACCAGCGGATCATCGATTGGCTCATAGAAAGCTTCAAGAAAGACTACGGAATCGACCTGTCTCACGATCGCATGGCGCTGCAACGCCTGAAGGAAGCAGCCGAGAAGGCGAAGAAGGAACTGTCGAGCACCCAGACGTCCGATATCAACCTTCCGTTCATCACCGCCGATCAGTCGGGACCGAAACACATGAACTATCCCCTGACGCGAGCGAAGTTCGAACAACTGGTCGGAGACCTTATCGAAAAGACGAAAGGCCCCTGTGTCCAGGCACTGAAAGACGCCGGACTCACCGCGGCAGATATCGATGAGGTAATTCTCGTTGGTGGTTCAACCCGCATTCCTGCGGTACAGACACTGGTACGCTCACTGTTTGAGAAGGACCCGCACAAGGGTGTTAACCCGGACGAAGTTGTTGCCGTGGGTGCGTCCATCCAGGGCGGTATTCTCGGTGGCGACGTAAAGGACGTGCTTCTCCTTGACGTCACGCCGCTTTCACTGGGTATCGAAACAATGGGCGGTGTCTTCACCCGTCTGATCGAACGCAATACCACGATCCCGACTCGCAAGAGTCAGATCTTCTCGACCGCATCAGACAACCAGACGGCAGTGTCTATTCACGTTCTGCAGGGTGAGCGGGAGATGGCGGCCCAGAACCGGACTCTCGGGCGGTTTGACCTGGTAGGTATTCCGCCGGCGCCAAGAGGCGTTCCTCAGATCGAGGTTGCCTTCGACATCGATGCAAACGGAATCGTGCACGTGTCTGCAAAAGACCTGGGAACCGGCAAAGAGCAGCGCATCAGAATCGAGTCTTCTTCCGGCCTGAACGAGGACGAAATAAAGCGGATGGTACGCGAGGCAGAATCGAACGCTGCCGACGACCGTCAGGCAAAGGAACGGGCCGAAGCCAGGAATGAGGCGGATAACCTCATCTACGCGACCGAGAAGTCACTGAAGGACTTTGGAGACAAAGTCGGCGCCGAGGATCGCAGTGCAATCGAGACCGCTATCAAGGATCTGCGCGGAGTGATCGACTCGGGCGACACCGCGGCGATCAAGGCCAAGAGTGAAGTGCTCAAGCAGGCCTCCTATAAGCTCGCCGAAGAGGTGTACAAGAACGCCGGACAGGCTCAAGCGGGAGCCGACGGTGCAGCGGCAGGACCTGGACCTGAGGCGGGCAGTGCGCAGGGCGGTTCTGCGTCAGGGTCAAACAACTCGGGCGACAATGTAGAGGATGTAGACTACGAAGTCGTTGATGACGAAGACAAGAAGCGATAGATCGCGGGTGAAACTCTCGCCTGTGCAGCTTGAAGCCGGCAACAAAGGTAACTGACTTGGCAAAACGCGACTATTACGAAGTCCTTGGTGTGGCGAAGGATGCAACCAAGGACGATATAAAAAAGGCATACCGCAAGCTAGCCGTGCAATATCATCCTGACCGAAATCCGGGTGACAAGGAAGCTGAGGAAAAGTTCAAGGAAGCTACCGAGGCGTATGAGATACTCGCTGATGACAAGAAGCGTCCCGCATACGATCAGTTCGGGTTTGCCGGGGTAGAGGGAATGAGCGGGAACGCCGGAGGACACGACTTCTCCGGTGTGTTCCGTGACTTCGAAGATATATTTGGCGACTTTTCCGGGATTTTCGATTCATTCTTCGGCGGGGGCCGCCGGCAACAGGGGCGAGGCTCCCGCGGCTCTGTACAGCGGGGTGCCGATCTCAGGTACGATCTTGAAATTTCGTTTGCAGACGCTGTGTTCGGAACGAAGGTTGAGGTGCAGTATGCCAGGAGCACCTCGTGCGCAACCTGTGGCGGAAGCGGTGCCGAATCAGGTAGCGGACGGAAGACCTGTCCGACGTGCGGCGGGGCGGGGCAGGTTCGGCGAAGCTCAGGCTTCTTTTCGATAGCATCAACCTGTCCGAGCTGTAATGGTGAGGGCACGATCATAGATAACCCCTGCCGAACCTGCAACGGCAGCGGAGTGAACCGAAAATCACAGAAGATAAAGGTGACGATACCGGCGGGAATTGAAACCGGCAAACGCATCAATATCCACGAACAGGGCGATGCGGGACCGAACGGTGGCCCTCCGGGTGACTTGTACGTATTCATCCACGTAAAGCAACACGATTACTTCGAGCGCTCCGGTCAGGATGTGTACTGCGTTATTCCAATCGGATTCACCCAGGCGGCCCTTGGCTCGGAGGTGCAGGTTCCGACTCTCGACGGTAAAAAAGTGAAGGTCAAGATACCCGCCGGGACTCAAAACGGGAAGATCTTGAGACTGCGAAACGAAGGTGTCCCGCATCTCCAGTCCCCGTCAAAGCGCGGGGACCTGTACATAAAAATCCAGGTGATGATTCCTGAGAAATTGTCCGGTCGGGCCAAGGCACTCCTCAAGGAGCTTGCCGAAGTCGAAGGTGAAGATGAGAATCCGCAACCGATCCCGCTTGCGGAATTGCGCGGGTAGCGATTTTGTCGGACCGTGGTTCGGTGAAGAAAGAGTTTTCCCGGCGAAAGCGGTTGATGCTCGATGCCGGCCTGCAGTACCGAATGGTGCGGCGGCTTGTTCTGACTGTGGTCATTTCTGTGGGACTGTTCAGCTCGGGGTTCGCCGTCTTCTACTGGGCGTCATATATCCTGGGTGACAATCTCTTCAAGGAATATATAGTCGTCTACAAACAGGTCAAGACTATCCGTGAGATCTCCGTAGATGGCAAGCTCGAGCAACAGCGGTCCTACGAAACATTGGCTCAACCACCGACCACACGACTGCAGCTCATTCTTCCGATAATCCTTCTGAACAATCTTCTGATAATCGTCGTACTTGCCGCCATGGGTTTCTGGTACTCCCATAAGTTTGCGGGCCCTGTCTACCGGATTCGAACCGTCATCTACCGGGCTCTCGCAGGGGACCACGATATGAGAATTACGCTGCGGGACAGGGACGAACTCAAAGATCTCGCCGAGGCAGTGAATGCGCTGCTTTCAAGGCTTGATCAACTCGGATGAAATACCGACATAAAAGGAACGAGGTTCCGCGTGTTTCGAACAGACAGAATATCCATTTGCCTGCTTATCGGCTCCCTGCTTTTTGTGCTTCCCGTGTTCGGCCAGACTTCCGGAACTCCCCGTTTGATACCGGGAGTAACCTCAGGTTTCGGAACCCAGCCGACTGACACTTCTCCGACTGCTCCTGACAAAATCAAAGAATCCCCGGTGCACGCTGCGATCGTCGCAAGCGGTGAATCCCCCATTCCATTCAATCCAGCTGATCTGAAGAGTGACTGGTTGAAGTTCGATCGGAACGGAGACGGGAAGATCGATTATGCCGTGCTTTTTGATGCTCAGGGTGAAAAGAAAGAGGAAGCGGTTGACTTTAATCACGACGGAATGCTCGATGATTTTCTCTATTATTCCCGCGGCGTCCTTGTGCGGGAAGAGATCGATAGTAACTTCGACGGTAAGGTCGACCTGTGGGTCTATCTGTATCGTGGTGTCTACATTGAACGGTACGAGCAGGATACCAACTTCGATGGCAGGCCTGATATTGTGAGGGTGTATGGCGAGAAAAAGTAGGGCTATAACCGGTTATCATGCCATCGCCGAGTATATCAGACGAAGTAGTGACGCCGTACTCTATCTTGTTGCGAAGGAATCGGTCGGAAATCCGCGAGTGAGAGAGCTCGAATTGCTTGCACGGCAACATGATGTTGAAGTGAAAAAAGTACCGGCATCCGAGGATCTCGCGGGGCTGGGCGGTCTGGGTCGAGAGGGGGCAAAAGAGGCTCGAGGAGCTGCGCTGCTGATCCATGAAGCCTCGACACCCGGAGTCGAGCAGACAACTTCGGCGAAGGCTCTGAAAGAACTGATTGAAAGTCTCGGCGACGGACCCTGTCTCGTGCTGATGCTGGACGGAGTGACCGATCCGCAGAATCTCGGTGCGGTCATGCGCTCGGCGGATCAGTTTGCCGTGGAATTGCTTATCCTGCCTACGCGCCGGTCGGTCCACGAAACAAGCACGGTCGCCCGGACTTCCTCAGGTGCGTCGGCTCATGTGCGCGTTGCCGAGGTGAGTAATCTGAACGGCGCAATAAAAGTGCTGCAGGAGAGCGGATTCTGGGTATACGGTGCCGATATGGCCGGGAAGCCGGCGCCATCGTGCGATTTCCGTGGACGGGTGGCGATAGTCATGGGAAGCGAAGGCATGGGTCTGGCTCGACTTGTCCGCGAGAATTGCGACGCACTCATCGCCATCCCTTCCCGCGGACATATCGACAGCCTCAACATCTCAGTCGCTGCGGGCATCCTGATGTACGAAGTGCGCCGACAGCACTGGTTTTCCAGTTAGCTATCCTTAGTGGACGCTAATTACCGAATATTCTTGAGCCGATGTCCTTCCTGAACCACGCCCCGTCGAACTGTACGCTTTGAGCCGCTGAATACGCTTCGGCGCGTGCCTGAAGGAGTTCATTTCCGATTCCGACGGCGGTGAACGAACGTCCACCTCCGGTGAGGATAACCCCGCCATTGTTCCGATGGGTATTCGCGTGAAATACGAGCTGGCTGGTCGCCGAATCTGGGGGCAGATTGTTTACGGGGAGATTCTTCCGGTATTGTCCGGGATATCCCTGGCTCGCAACGACAACGCCCACCGCACTTTTTTCGGATACCACAAGGGGAAACTTACCAATCGTGCCCTCGACAATTGCATCGCACAGGTTTCCAAAGTCGCTCTTGATGAGCGGCAGCAACACCTGAGTTTCCGGATCGCCGAACCGAACATTGTACTCGAGCAGTCGAGGCCCTTCCTCGGTGATCATGAGGCCGAAGTAGAGGATTCCCTTGTACCCGAGCGATTGTTTGCGCAGGCCCTGAAATGTCGGCTCAATCACCTCGGCTTTGATGCGGTCGAGCATTGCCGGTTCGATCCATGGCACCGGACAGACTGAGCCGAGGCCGCCGGTATTGGGTCCTGTGGTCCCTTCGCCCGCCTTCTTGTAGTCGGCGCACGGCGGGAGCAGCAGGTAGTTTTCGCCATCGGAGACGGCAAAGATCGACACTTCGTAGCCTGCAAGATACTCTTCGACCAGCAGGGTATCGTTTGCAAGCACCGAATGCGCAAAGCTCTTCATTTCGGTGATCTCGGTGGACTCGAGCACACCCTTGCCGGCGGCAAGGCCGCTCTTCTTGAGCACGACCCGATGATCAAGTCTATCCAGATACCTGACGCACGTGTCGTAATCGTCGAACTCTTCCGAACGAGCAGTAGGAATTCCATGGTCGCGCATGAACTGTTTCGCGAATGCTTTGCTTCCTTCGAGTTGTGCTGATTCCTTCCCGGGGCCAATAGCGGGAATTCCTGCGTTGCGGAGTATGTCCGCGAGACCGTCTGCAAGCGGATCTTCGGGACCGATGAAAACCAGGTTGATTCTGTTTTCGATTGAGAAGCGGACAATTCCGTCGTAATCCCGGGCGCCGAGTTCCGGGACGTTTGTTGCAATCTGTTCTGTTCCCGCGTTTCCGGGTGCAACGTACAGGGCGGATGTACGTTTGCTCTTCGAGAACTTCCATGTCAGGGCATGTTCCCGTGCACCGCTACCTATGACTAAAATCCTCAACACGCTCCTCCTTGTTTTGAAGAAACCGCTTCAATCATTCGCCCGCGGCCATTCCAATGAGCTTTTCCTGTTCAATTCGGTCGAGCAGCTCAATCACGACCTTTGGATAGAGGCTGTGTTCTATCGCATGAACTTCTATTTCAATTTCCTCAAGGGACGCTTCCATACTGCGTCGAAATGACTGTCTTGCAATCACCGGTCCGCTGTCAAGTCCGTTGTCGACAAAGTGTACGGTTACCCCGAGTTCTTCATGGTCGGAAGCGTAGCTGCGTTCTATAGCATGGGTGCCCGGAAAGTCAGGCAGCAGGGATGGATGAATATTGATGATTTTGCCGTCGAACGCTTCGATCATTTGCGAAGTGAGAATACGCATGAACCCCGCGAGTACAATCAAATCAACTCGCAGGCCGCGCAGGATGATTGATGCGGCCTGCTCGAATGTTGTGCGCCGGTTGCGATCATACGGAATGAAGTACGCAGGTATCATGAGAGCCTGCGCTTTTTTGAGCACCGGCGCGTTTCTTCGGTCGGACAGGAGGGCAGCCACGGAGTGGTTCGAATCAGCAATCCGCGCTGCAATCGCCTCAAAGTTGGTGCCGGTACCGGACGCAAGAACGGCACAGCTAGCCACGCACAAGTTCTCCGATCTGAAGGATCTCAATGTGGCTCTTTTTTCCGGTCTCGAGAACATTCGATACTCCGGAAGCCGGAACAACCATCGCTATTCCTATTCCCATGTTAAAGACGCGCCGCATCTCTTCTTCATCGACCTCTCCGGTCTTCCTCATATAGTCAAAGATATCCGGCACTTGCCAGTCCCAGGAGAACTTCGCCTTCAGTCCCGCCGGGATGACCCGGGAGAAATTACCGACAAGTCCGCCACCGGTAACGTGCGCCGCGCCGAGTATGTTACCAGTCTTCAACAGCGGCTTCATTTCCTCGACATAGATCCGGGTTGGGACTAACAGCTCGGTCCATGCGCCTCTGTCCTGTTCCGGAATAACCTTCCGCGCAAGCGAGAATCCGTTTGAATGGACTCCAACTGACGGAAGTGCCAGTATGGCGTCACCTGCGTTCATCGATTGAGTGTTCGGAAGCAGTTCCGACCGCTCGGCAATTCCGTTGCAGAAGCCTGCCAGATCAAAGTCGCCGGTACCGTACAGATCGGGCATTTCGGCAGTTTCACCACCGGTAAGGGTGCAGGACGCGATTTCACAGCCGCGAATTATGCCGGTGATCAGTTCATGCAGCAGTGACCCGTCCACCCTGTTGCATGCTATATAGTCCAGGAAGGAGAGCGGTTCGACAGCGCACACGATAAGGTCGTTCACGCACATCGCAACTAGATCGATTCCGACTGTGTTGTATATGCCCAGCTTCTTTGCGACCAGGAGTTTCGTTCCGACCCCGTCGGTGGTGGACATGAGCACCGGTTCCCGATAACGGTGTGGATCGAACGCCACGCCACCGCTGAATCCTCCGATCGACCGGGATACCGCTTTTGATGGGAAGTCGCGGATAAAGGAGGCAAATGCATCTCCCTTTGCGACATCCACGCCGGACGATGCATAGTCTCTTGGGCTCATCCTACTCTCCTCTTGAAAGTGCGCGTTCGGCGGTGGTTGCAAACTCGTTCTTTTCCTGTTCGGTGATCGGAACGGGGAAAGGGTAGTTTCCGCTGAAGCATGAGTAGCAGTAATTCGACGGCGCATCCAGACAGGACTTGAGACTCTCGATCGAGAGAAATCGAACTGAGTCTGCTCCGACATACTCGGCGATCTGCCGATTTGACATCCTGTTCGAGATAAGCTCTTTCCTGGTAGGAATATCGATGCCAAAGAAGCAGGGCCAGAGGATCTCGGGCGACGAAAGTCGGAGATGGATCTCCGCGGCTCCTGCATCCCTCAGCAGACTGACAAGGCTCTTCGCAGTTGTTCCCCGAACCAGAGAATCGTCAACCAGTACGACGCGTTTGCCGGCGATTACTTCCTTGATGGGGTGCAGTTTCATCCGCACTGCCATCTCCCGCTCCGAGGTTGTCGGCATAATGAACGAGCGGCCCGAGTAGTGATTTCTGGTCAGGCCGAAATCAAATGGTATGCCGGACGCTTCGGAGTATCCGAGTGCCGCACTATTGCCCGAGTCCGGTACGGAAACTACGATGTCGCCAATTGGTTCGGATCGTCCGCCGTTTCGGCCATGATCTTCGAGGGCAAGCGCCGCACCCATTTTCTTGCGTCGCTCATGGACCGAGTTGTCAAATACCTGTGAATCCGGCCGGGCAAAGTAGATCAGCTCAAAGACGCATTGATGCAGTGTCGGGACAGGCGGCAGGAACTCGGACCGGACTCCATCATCGTTTATGAAGATCACCTCGCCGGGCTCAACACTGCGGTAGTCGCGGACCTGGAGAATATCCAGGCCACAAGTCTCCGAGGCAATCACGACAGTGTCATCGAGAAAGCCAATGTAGAGGGGACGGAAACCGTGAGGGTCGCGCACCGCTATGAGTTCGTCGTCATGAGTGAGAACCATGCTGAACGCACCCCGCACCATGTTGAGAGATTCGAACAGCGCGTCGTGGAAAGTACTCTTCTTCGACCGGGAGATGAGATGAAGAAAAAGTTCGGTATCCGACGTAGTCTGGAAGATCGAACCTTCGTCAAACAGCTGTTTCTTCAACTCGGCGGTATTCGAGATATTTCCGTTGTGCGCAATTGCTATCTCGCCCTTATTACAGGTGACAAGGATAGGTTGCGCATTCTCCAGCTTGTTTCCGCCGTGGGTCGAGTATCGCACGTGTCCGATGCCGACCCGCGAGGGCCTGTCGACTCCTACGTAGCGGGACAGGACGGCGGACACCATCCCGACGTCCTTGTAAACAACTGTGTGGCCACCCTTGCGATATGCAATTCCTGCGCTTTCCTGGCCACGATGTTGAAGCGAAAATAGCGGAAAGAACAGCTTCTCCGGTATATTCACATCCTGCCGAGAGTATATAGCCGCGACACCGCAATGATGACCGAGGCTTGGTCCCTGTGTGGTCACAGGTAGTGTATACCATCGGCGCAACGACAGGGTCAAGTCACGATGCGGACGCGCGCCCGTGAGAACGGCAGCACGCGTAAGCTTCGCGCCGAGGCGAACAGTGTCGTCCGGCGTCAGCCGGCTTGTTTGATACCGAAGAAGCGCAGGCTGTTTGCGTACAACACTTCAGCAAGCTCTTCGACAGGCTGATTGCGCAGTTCGGCTATAAATTTGGCCGTTTCGATGAGGTAGGAGGGCTTGTTTCTCTTGCCGCGGAACGCTGCGGGGACCATGAACGGACTCTCTGTTTCGATCAGCATGCGGTCCAGCGGCATATTTCTCGCCGTGTCATGGAGATTTCGCGCGTTTCGATAGGTCACATTCCCGGCGAAGGAGATGTAGAGATTGAGCTCGAGTGCCAGTTTCGCGTACTCCCAGTCCTCGGAATAACAGTGCAGGACTCCGCCCTGTGCGGGGAGTTTCTCCCGGAGAATCTCTATTACATCTTTCCCGGCTTCCCGATTGTGAATTACCACCGGAAATCCAAGGTGATCGGCGATCTCGAGTTGTCGGATAAACAGTTCGATCTGCGAATCCCTGTCGCCAAACTTGCGGTAGTAATCCAGGCCGATTTCGCCGATTGCCACGACGCGTTCGAGTTTCGCGCCCTCTTCGATCTGAGTGGCCCAGTCTTTCCCGGGGTGCACAACTTCCGACGGCGATACGCCGACACTATGGTAGACGTGTGAAGCGGTCTTCAGGTTCTCGTAGACCTGAAAGAAATCCTGGAGGTTGTTGCAGATGCTGATGAGCCCTTCGACGTGCTCCTGCTTCGCTTCCTGTACAATAATAAGCTGCTCAATCGGGTCCTCGTTTATGAGCCCGATATGAGCATGCGAGTCGAATAATTTCATATATATGTCCATAGGGCGGAGTTGGAGAACCTTTGTTCTATGCCGATCCTAACATAACACGAAGGTCCTGCCGAGTCAATGGCAGTCAAAAACTCGATCCAGGGCGTAGTTTGACAAAGGATGGGCTGCATGGTAGGCTTCCTGCGGCAGGACGGCGCTCCTGTGATCCGCCGTTTCGATATGACCGAGGAGTTTCAGTGTGATTGCAGCGCGAAGAAGACGCATGAGGACGGGCGGAACGTCTCCCCGATCCGGTCGCCTGCTGCAGTCGGTGAGGGAGGGGCTGAGCTTCTTTCTTGACCGACTTTTTTCCTTCAGCCGACAACGCTTTACCGTCATGTTTATTCCCCACTCCGAACGGCGAGTGGTAAACTTCCAGATCAACACCGTCATGATCATCATTGTGGTGCTGGTCCTGGGTGTTCTTGTCACCGGATTTTTTCTGCTCACGACGTTCTCCTCGGGTTCAGCCCGCATGGTTCAGCAGAAAGCCCAGGATCTTGTGGACACTCAGCAGACGCTCGACAGCATGCTGTCCCAGGTATCAGAGCTCGTGAAGTCAGCGAGCATCTTCGAGGGCACGCTCTCCGAGACCATGAAAGAGCTGAACATTCCTCAGACTCAGTCAAGTGATTCGAACAATGCACAGGGCGACCTTGCTTCCATAAGCGGCGCTCAGCAAGTCAACAAGAATGAGATCCAGCAACTTCAGGAGTTGCGAAACCTCACGACTACGTTGAACCATTCGGTTGCACCGCTGCGCAGTATCAGTTCGGCTATCCAGAGCGAGAAACAGTTCCTGACCGACATACCGAATTACTGGCCGATAATTGGAGGCCGCGGGACGATCGCGATGGACTGGGGCGCAAATCGGCATCCAATTACCGGTGAGTGGTTTCTGCACAAAGGGGTTGAGATCTGGGCTCCCTACGGGACTCCCGTCGTTGCAAGCGCAAACGGAAAGGTAATCGAAGCCGGATACGATCCGGCAGGCGATGGTTTCTATATCAAGCTCGACCACAAGTACGGATTCAAGACCAAGTACTCGCACCTGTCCAGGATAGATGTTACTGAAGGTGAAGAGGTCCTTCAGGGGCAGACAATTGGCAGGGTAGGGTCTACCGGCTTCAGCACGGAGTCGAATCTGGAGTTCCAGATACAGCTTGGAACCGACTTTCTTGATCCTTCAAGGTACTTGAAGATTCGGAACACAGTTGACCGCTGGAAAGGCAACTGAGTTTAGGATACACTTACAGAAGAATGGCGAGTATATCAGTGCCTGAAGAATCTCTCATTAATTCGATCGTAGGAGAAGGAACGCACTTCAGAGGAAATCTGGAGCTGAGCGGACTTCTCCGCATCGACGGTGACTACAGCGGCACAATCCACACGTCCGGAAAGGTTGTCATCGGTAAGAATGGCCGTGCGGATTGCACGATCAATGCGGGAACGGTTGTCGTGGGTGGCGTGCTTCGCGGAGCTGTCTACGCCACTGAGAAGGTGATCATCCTCTCATCGGCACTTGTTATCGGAATTGTTCACGCACCACGACTCATTGCTGAAGAGGGCGTTCTGATAGACGGTGAGTTCAGGATCCACGGCACCGCTGAAGAAGTGGTGACCGCAGGTGAACAGGCCGCCGAGCAGACGAGGCGTCGCGGATTGTTCGGTCTCGGAAAGCCGAAACCGGCAGCTGCGCAGTCTAATCCTTCCGGAAACACGGGAACCATTCTGAGAAATCCGGGCTTCGACAAGCCTTCCTACACCTTGCCCGGACGCGGATAGAAAAACTTCAGACCGTTCATGCAGATCGATGAACGGCAACTCGGCGGAGCTCATATGGAGCGCGTAGATATTCCCTCAGGCTCATATCCACTCAGACAGGAACCTTCGGGCGAAAAGCGAGTCGGAAAGAAGAAGCCCCTGAAACGTACTGCGTTCGGCCTGATCGAGCGTTCTGAAGCAGACTCCGACGACGAGGGTGTTTCGTTCGAATCGGTTGGAAGCAGCCTCAGCGATACGGAACTCGAAGCGATGCTTGACGACATTCATCGCCTCGGCGACCTTGTCCGGAAGCAGACTTCGCTGGGAACCATGCGGGACTACCGAAAGGCCGTTGGAGCGTTTATCCACGTCGTTGTTGAACGCGGACTCACGATCGAAGAAAACAGCTCCGGACACAACATATTGAATCGAAAGAAGTTCGCATTGATAAAGGTGATAGACGAGAGACTCGAACGGCTTGCATCGGGGGTACTGCAGACCCAAAAGGATCAACTTGATATCCTTGCGCGAATCGACGAGATCAACGGACTGCTGGTGGATCTCGTTCGATAGAAAAACCACCACGGGAGCACGATATGTCTGATTCCATTGAGCTTCACGGCTCTGATTCCAGCGTGAATCAGGCCGATACGGGCGACGAGTTCTATCTGATCAAGGTCCTCCACAGTAGCGAGACTGAACTGTGCAGACCGCCTTCGGACATGGCGCTTGCGCGAAATGATCTGGTCGTTCTGCAGACGCGCTATGGTCACGAGATTGGCAGAGTGCTTGGGCAGGTACAGGAAGAGAACTCCAGGTCCTGGGACACCATTCGTTCGATCCAGCGGATAGCCACCGAACAGGATCGCCACCTGTTCCAGGAGAATCTGAAGCGCGAGCAGGAAGCGCTCGAAGTATGCCGCGAGAAGATATCGCAGCATGACCTTGCGATGAC
>Ga0307376_10001914_pt1 | contig 21286 bp, 8 predicted proteins | sample TR2MG_FD_202536 | JGI IMG/M metagenome (GOLD analysis project Ga0307376, IMG submission 202536) | Soil microbial communities from Risofladan, Vaasa, Finland - TR-2 | ecosystem: Environmental > Terrestrial > Soil > Coastal area > Acid sulfate soil | place: Finland: Risofladan, Vaasa | collected...
AAGGTCTAATTGAGCAATTACTGTCCATCCAAGTATTGCGTGAAGGTTTACTGTTATATAAACATTGGTTGAATCTGTCCATGTAGCTCCACTATCAAGAGACACCTCTACATCGGCATAGGTAGCTCCTGAGTATAAACACTTAACTGTGCTTGTAACTACATGTGGTGTTTTTAAGCGCCATATGCGAGTATTGGCACCACTTACATATGAGTACTCCCATTGCGTTATAGTATATGTCTCAGTAAGACCACCACAGGGCCACCCAGTAGGGTTTGCAATCGTACAAGGACAAACTGTAGGTGCTAACGGGGGGTTAGGAAGAGATGATAAATCTGGCGTGACAGAATCTCCGGGTAATGTGGAAGAATATTCACTGCAAGAAGGAATAATAAAATTACCATTTTCATAGTAATCAAATAAATATGGCCCGGTTGTATAGTAGTTAGGTATTGCAGAAGTTGAAGAAGTTGAAGAACTTCCTGTATAACTCATACCTCCTGATAACATATACACGGCACCTGTATTATATGTTATGGTAGCCTGCCAAGGGACAAGAATTGTTGCTCCTGCCCATCCGTCAAAGGTGTCTATATATACCACATCGCCTGGTCCCGCACCTGATAATATATTAGAAGTAAGTAAAATTTTTCTAAAATTATCTGGTTGACTAAAATCAACGTCTTTACTTGAAACATAATCAAAACCAGAGTACCATGCTATGTTGTATTGTGTGTCTGAAATAACAGAATCATTAATTCTGATTCTTAAATCATCATCTACATATTCAAGAGCTTCAATTAAAATACTACTTACAGAACAAGAGAAAATATCTGCATAAGGTTCTGATAAATCATATTCAATATATCCAACTGGACGATTTGTATTTAATACATCGTCGGTTTGAATATTATATATCATGCTATTATCCGACCGCAAATTAGATTTAATTAATCTCTTATTTACACCAACAGGTTCTGTAATGCCTTGAAACCCTGTGATAATAAACGTTTCGGTTGAAGTGTTCAATGTGTCAAGATTGCGAGCAGAAACAGATACAATAAAAGTTTCATCTGAAGAAGGAAATTCATGCCAAAAATAATATCTTCTTACATCATCTATATTTGTTTGAAATAATGTAGACAGTTCAAATATACGAGTATTATTTCCTATATTTGCAACACCTTCTCTTGTAACACTTGTAATACCCGAACCATCGTTCCAATCAATAGATATATCAAAAATAGGAAAAGACCCTGGTTTAGTATTAGCAAAGGTAAAATAAAGTTGATTGGACGGTGCAGAAATGGGATTTGTATAAGATGTATCGTAGTAAGATAAAAAGTCTTCTGAAGGTGCCGCAGAAAATTCACCTTCAATGGTTGTTGTGGCAGATGTAGAAAAGTGCAACATGATTTGTGGTGCAATGTCCTCAACTGTAATTAAATTTTCATATGCAATAGATTCATTTGACGAAGATAAACTAGCAGAAAATAATCCAGGATGAGAAAAGGTGTAATCAAACAAATAATCTTCATCAATTATTGAAGCTTTGTTTATATTAGTTGAGATTTTCGCAAGTTCTTTTGTAACATCTATATACGACAAATCCCAACTATATTGCGTTGATGAAAGTCCAATGCTTAATATTCCATCATTGAATGTTTCATATGGAATAACATTTGTGTTTGTTCTATACTCACAGAGGGACGTAGTAGAAGTATTTGTGGAATTGATATAATTAGTAGTATCGTTGACATATCCGAAATAAGGAGACCAAATATAATCAATAAGTTGTGTGTGGTATATCCCGTCTTCCTTTTCAGCTGTAATTAAAAACCGTCTATCTGGTAAATTTTCAGCTGAGTTGCTATATGTGTTTATTTCTTCCAATTCAACAGAACCGAAGGATTGGAGGGTATTTAATGTTGCTGCACTGTCGTCAATTCTATACCCTGTTATGTTCCAAAATGTTGATGTTGGATTTGTAATATATAATTCATAATTTGGCCCAATGGACTGTACATCAAATTCGACAGAGGTTGTAGGAAAATTGTTAGTAAGAATTTTAAATTGGCTATTTGTTTTATTACTTGTTATCTCTGCCAGGAATTGTCCTTCTTCACCGCTTGCATAAACCGTCCATAAATTGTTTGTATATGGGCTTGAATTTAGAAGATAACCGTCACCATTTTCTATAACTATATCATCAACATTTCGTGTAAAGGAGCTAAGATTATTTACAGATGTACGATATCCCTCCAATGAATAGTTATACTCTGCGTTGCCTAATAGATAGATATATTGTCCGTCTGAACTTATAGTTGGAGTAAATAACTGTTCAATATTATTTTCTTTGTTATTAATAATATTTGTATAATTATATGAAACGTTGTTATTAGGCCATATTGTCGCTATTTGAGTTTTCTGTACATTATCATTAAGAAAAGTATTTGCTTTTAAATCCCACACAACCGCATTTGTGTCGTTAATGCCTATTCTATCAATTATGGTTTGTGTTGAAGATATTAATTCATATCCTTTAAAGGAGAAGACATCAGAAGGGCTTGCATTATTAAAATCAAAGCGAAAACCATCGATGTTCCAATATGTGTTACCTTCTGTAAATTTTATACCAATATTATCGTTTTTAAGATGTGCTAAAATATAATTTGCGTTGAAGTTATTTGTCTTTTCCGACTGTATGCTTGTGTATGTAACCTCATCAGAATTTGTGTCCCAGATTCCAACTATCCTGTTTAATTCTACATTGTCTCCGCTGGATATAATGGTATACCATTGAGCTCCATATTGATTAAAAGAATCTATTGTTGATTGTAAAATATCTGTTGGAGGATATAAATTTTCAATTTCAATTTTACTTAAATTGTGTTTCTTAAAAGAGTCTTTAGTAAAAGTATAAGCTTTATAAAGACACGGTAAATCACAACTAACTGTAAAATTATACGTATCTCCCACTATTTCGCCAGATAAGATAGGAGCGTTTGTATTTGTAGAAATTTCATTATATGTATACTTAAACTCACCTGAATTGCTGACTGTGTGAATTGTGTTGTATCTGTCTACACCTAGTTCTGATGAAAGAGAAACTGTTGTAAATAAACCCAAAGCGGAAACTGGAATACTGGCCACTGTTGTTTTGCCAGAAATAACACCTTCGCTGTTTATTATATCTGTAGCGAATTTATTGGGTGTTTCTTCAGGAAAAGTGTCCCCTATACCATATGATTTAATGTCCCATTTATTATTAAAAGGTTGGCCTAATGTAGTAGAAGATGAAAAATCATAAACAGCATATAATGTGTTATTATCAATCACGAAATCTATTGAAACACCATAGAGTGGCTGAGAAATAAAATTATTGTAAATGCCCCATGTGGGGTTTAGAGAAGAATCCCAAACAATATTAAACTCTTTATAAAATACATCTTCATCTTTTAAAATAAGTGTGTTATATCCTGCAGAGAAAACTCCTTCTATATTGTTTACAACAGTTGCTGTTATGTTCTCGGTGTATGTTTTATTGCTTATGGAAGGTATAGATAAACATGTCGTTACTTGATTGTCTACCCAATCGTCTTCAATTGTCATACATACTTCCGTAACATCATTTCCAACAACTGGAATAAATTTAAAATTAGCAAATGGAGATATACCAGATAATACGTTGCTTGTTAAATGAAACGGGTATTCTAAGCTAGGTTCATAACCGAGATTGTTAATATTGTTTGCAGATATATTATACCAAGATGCGAGGTCATTATAATAAGATGCAGATAATTCAACATCTGAAAATGTATTTGTGTCTACCGTAGTAGTTTGAATATTGCGTAATTTTAAGACCATCTTATCAATACTTATGAGGTGGGATAAACAATATCTACCGACGAAACATCAAAATGGTCTTGTTTTTCATTAAGATTTACACTTACTAAATGTTGTCCAGAGGATGCATTAGCAAAAAAAGATACATTATATTTACCAGTATATTTATTGTGGTCTATAAGTGGTAAATCAAACTCAACATCAGGTAAAGCAGAAAGAGAAGAGAGTAAAGAAACATTATTTGATTTATACGTAGGGAAGACTTTGCGTAAATTAAAATCATTAATATCTAATCTTTGTATTTCAAATCCGGTGTTGATATTATTCATCACTATATATTGACAGTTGTCTGTGGTATTATAGTATATATCCCCAAAACCAGATGTCTCAATTATTCTACTATCATCTGCAATGCTATATGGCAGACCAGAATCATAATCAAATTTTATTCTTTCCATTAATACATTATTCTGCAATATAATAGTGAGTACGTCAGAATAGCAATATATATCTCTAATTTGTCCAGAGGTTATTTCATGGGCGTATGAAGATGTAATGTAGTTATCTACAACACCAGATAACATTTTCGAAGCTGTGCCAAATTTACCATCGATAGTTTTTACCCAGAGTGAACCATTCAATGACTTCTGTGTGTATAAATCCACGTTTTCAATATTTTTGAATAAATAGTATTTATTGCCATATATATCATCATAGAATTGATATACTTGACCGGATGGTGAAATATTCTCTGAATACCAGGTTGCAATTTTTTCCTGACCTCTGAAGTCTAGGGGAAAATTATCTATATCTCTCCAATTTTTATCCAAATAATCATCCCAGGGGTCTGTTTTATTGTTGATTGTATTATAATCAAATGATTTGTATTCTGCTGAATTAACATAAGGCACAAATTTCTGATATCTGGATGGATTTGAAATTTCTCCAGACCTCGCAAATGTTGTTATCCCTTTTTTCATCCACTGTGCGTCATATTCTATATAACTAACGGCACTGTCATTATATTCTTGTGTAAAACCATAGTCTGATTCAAATTTATCTATATCGAGATAAATGCCAGAAATAGATTCTTTTGAAGACAGTGTCAGAGTATGGTTATTTGTGAAAAATTTACCCAGCCCTAGATTTTGCGGTATAAATAAACCAACATTCTTTTCACTAATTATGTTAGAGAAATCTGGCAATATTGCCATAGTTGGATAATGGCGATTTGTCAAATATGCATATGGAGAAATTGGAGTTGTATCTAAAGAACTATTTACTATAGTAACAGTTCCTGTATAGTATGTAGATAACTCTTGTGTCCATGTAAACTGGTTTTGTGCAAAATAGTTAATAAATACTTCACCTTTGCATTTATCCGTGTAAGGAGAGAGAACAATATCAGAAGTTTTATCAGTAGCAGAAATTTGCAAGTATGATAAATCGTGCTCTGAAAAATCTTGTAAAGGTGAATCTATGTCATCAAATTGTAATTCCTTCCATTCAACTTCGTTGTTTGAATTTAGAATTTCAACAGGTTGATACCATTCAACTACGGAATTACCAAGATGTTTGATTTCGAGAAGTGTGTTTTCCTTTAAATTCCAAGAGTCAATATCTGGTTGAACGCGAGGTACGTATTCATCACTAAAACCTAAATTAGTTCCATATATTGAAACACCTTTATTGCGGGTTGTATTATCATTACCATCATAAGCCTTTACCCAAATAGGTTTTGCGTGATTAGAATTAGATAAAGTAGTTGTGCTGTTTTCTATGTCCCATCCGTGTAATTGGATAGCGGCATCTACGGTTAAGTTAGGATATGAAATAGTATCATACTCAAGAGAACCTGTTGGTGTATACACAAACGTATCTTGAAACGATGTTATTTCGAAATAGATATTTTCATTGTAATAAGGAGTGGAATCTAATAAGACTGCAGCCGCACTTAGTACATAAATACCAGAGTTCGCCAGAGTAAATGATATAGGCACCCCTGCAGGGATATTTTCCCATGTTTTAACATTTGTTTCGGTTGAAAGAATCCATGTAATAGTGTCGAGTTCAATTAAAGAAGGAAGGGCAGATGCAGAATTGTAATATGTGGATGGCCAGTTAGCAACTAGTGTTGAGCCCACAGGAGCAGCAACAACATCAATCCAATATGATGTATCACCTGAAGAAGAAATGCTCTGAATATCTTGCTGACGGAAACCTCTTGTATCAACAGTGCTCACACAATATGTAGTAACATCATTATGGTCATATAGCAGAACATCTCCAGGGTTCACTATTATTTCAGAAGATGATGTTGTAGCAAGCCAGGTTGAGTCATCTTGAAGCTGTGCATATTTCCATTCGAATGTAGATACTGGAAGATTGAATGATTCTCTGATAATCATATAAGGCACTGCATTTGAATCAATCTCATCATCACTTCTTCTCAGATTAGCTCTCAAATATTTGTATTGAATTCCTTGTTTTAACTTAAATCCGTTAGAACCATCATAGTTTACCCATTCACCAAGACCCCATCCAACATCAGCAAATAAATCATTATTGTTCAATTTAAACCAAGCAAAATCTGGAGATGTTTTATAATTCCTACCTTGATCGTCTCTCCAGCTCTGCAGAGAAAAATTATTAGGAAAATCCCAGTCCGCAAATATAATATCTGACATATTATCATAATCATCATATGTATTTCCTGAATGCCCTATTGGGCTGTATAAAACAGACCTGCTTGAATCTGTTTTCCAGTCACCCACTCCAGGACCTGTACCAAAGTCATCAAAAATTCTTCCTGTAGAAATGTTTGATTCTGTCTCTATTTGCTCAAGAGTTTTAGTTCGCTGGTCATATATAGATTTGTGTTTAGTTTTATAAAATTCACTATCCTTGGGTATTTCATGATATTTTATATTTGTGGCGGATAAGCTTAATTCATCATCACCACACCACAGAAATGTTGTATAAACACCTGGAGAACATTTAGTGTGAAGTCCTGGTTGTAGAACACCGTCTATACCTTCAGTAAATTTAGTAGAAACTAAATTAGATGCAGATAATTCAGGCCCTGACAAAAATGCACACTCTCTAGCAAATCCGTTAACATTGTTTAGTTTGTATAACACGTCACTGTCATACAATCCTCTTCCGGCAGTCGATCCACTAAGACCACTTAGTGGGTGTATATCTGAAATATTAACAGGAAGACATGCATCTGAACAAACAGAAAAACTTAGTGTGTCATTGTTAATTATTTTATATGGCCATATAACGTTGGTTTGTCCTATTGAAAGGGGTAAATTTGTTTTTTGCAAGTCATATAACCACGAATGTTCAAGGGTAGATGTAAATACAGAATCAGGCACATTGTCGTTTATTTTATTAAGATTATCAGTGTTTCGACGTGTTATTTTACTTGATGTACTATATTTATTAGAGGGTGTAAGTCCAGAGTACGCAAGAGTTGATTCATTTATATTAACTGGTGATACACTAATTGACGTAAATTCTGTCGTATTAGTAAAATATGCATTTTCAATTTCTTTTTTTGTTTCATCATCTACAAAATTATAAAGTGTATTGAAATTTGAAAACTCAGGCCCTGTCCAGTCCAAAGTCTTGGCTGCTGCACCGTATCCTGGGTAAGGAAATTTAAATATTAAAGTTTCTTTAGGGTATATAATAGCCGAAATTGTTTTATTTTCTGTTGTTGACGGTGTAAATTTTAACCAAGCTGCTTTGGTTGTGTCATCCGATACAGAAACAAAAATTTTATCAGCGTTTTTATAATCTTCTGATGCAGTTGCCCCTTGTAAAATTAAATTAGTATTTTTTAGAGGAATAGGGGTAACTTCTAAATTGTCCTGTTCAAAAACATATTCACCAGATGGCCAATAAAACCAATTGTTACCTTCTTCAAGTGTATATTCAGAAGTAATGACATTGTTAAGTGTTTCGTAAATTGCAAGTCTGTGTTTTATTGCTCCCGTGTACTTTTCTGTCAAAGACAACATAATTTCAGAAAACTGAACATCTGTAATAGAATTTGCTCTGGAGCTTAAATCATTTGAAAATGTAATTGGGTCAGATGCGTATTGATTGTCGAAAATACCTGAAGAATAAAGAACATCTGGGGTTATTGTTATATTATTACTAGATAAAAATTCTATTGCAGAAGATGTATCGAAATATGCACTTACAGGTGCTGTTGGAGATTTATCAAAGTAGTTGGTCTTATCGAAAAAATATTCAATTGAAACTTTAGATTTATTATTAACAGCGGAAAGTTGAGGTAATTGATTATATATTTCTTGAGATGGTATATTAAGCACATGTTCGCGTTGTGTAAATGCTTTTAAAATATAATCAGAAATAAGTTCAGTAATAGCTTTTTCAGAACCAGAAAGATTATATTTCAGTTTTGCGTTTTGAGCTTCATTTCTTTTGTTTATATAATACAAAGCAATTTCTTTTAACTTGCGTGAGTAAAATTCAATCGCATCCTGTACATCGATATCTTCATTAAAATTTAATTCCCTTACCCATTCATCTTTAATTTCATCTCTAAACACAAGAGCAAGAGATTCGAGAACAGATAGATAACTTTTTTGTATGGTGTCTGATGTTGTATCAGAATCTACACTATTTGCATACCATTTAATTATATATTGTAAGTAGATTTGATATTGATTGTTGGGGTCAATGCCTATTTGATATTTTAACCACTCAGAAAATGCCAGCGGTTTATTAAAATCCACAGGTAGAGAATTATTCACCTGTGGAATATTGGAATAGTATTTTTTAGAACCAGCCTGATTGTTATTAGAATCAGGATTTGCAAATCTACGTATTGTTTCGGACATAAAACTATTTAGTGGATAACTTAGATAAATCCAAGGCCTTTGTGTATTTCATAATCAAACCATTTTTCGATTAATCCATATTCACCATACCAATCATTAATAGAAGAAACTTCGTATGAAATAGAATTATATTCGTTTTCCCAGTCAATTAAATTGTTTACATATGCACTTCTGTGATTGTCTTTATTATATTTAAAGAAGGAATAACCGTTATATCCATTATTAACAATTAGAGGTTCCCTTAAACCGAAACCAGAAAGAGCGCTTAAAGCAGTGCTGTCGTTAACATAAATTAAATCATATTTGTTGTTTATATTATCTAATACTATTAACCCTTCACCACTTGATGTAACATAGTCTGTGTCTAAAGCAGTGAGATGTCTATTAATTGTATATTCCTGATTTGTAATATTTGTATATTGAGAAGGAATATTACATCCATATGGTCCAAGATATAAATTATATTTGTCTTTTACACCACGAAGCGTACTATAGTGAATAGATACTATATCCATTAATCTTGATAAATCAGCAGGATATGAAAGATTGTAATCATCTACAGGCACGTCAATTGCTTTACAAATACTATATAATTGTGGGATATTGCATGTTTCAATGTCTTTATTATTCTGAACAAAGTTTGCAATCTTCTCATAATACTGTCGGCCTATTGTTTGATATCCATCCGCGGGTGTTCCAAATACAGATGGGAAGTAGTCATCGTGTAATACGGGGTTGATGTTTTGCGCTGCTTGAGGTTGTAAGAACAGATTTGATATGGTTTGTGAAAGATTATAACTATCATTTTTCAATCTTATATCTTCAGGCGCATCTAAAATATCAAAGAATGTTGATCTACCTGACAATTCTACTGTTTGGTTTTCATATGGAATTCTAATGAATTTATTATACCAAGCAAATCCTGTCCAATCACCAAATGCTCTTGCAGACTCATCAAAACCGCCATCTGGGTAAACGTTGAAGGTGTTTACAAGCTCAAAAGTATCCGTGTTGAAAATATATACCATATTTTCTTTGCTTTGAATTACATAAGTGTAACCATTTGCAGTGTGGCCGATACCACCTATTTGTGCATCATCACCAAAGCCTTCTGGCAATGCAGCTGCTTCTACTCTTTCAATAACTGCGTCATTAGTAGTTCCTCCTGATAAATAGTAACTAACCAAATCACTGCCTGAAAGAACAGAAACAACAGATACGCCTTCAGAAAACCAAGCGTTATTATTTTCATCCAACGCAAGATAGTGAGGATTATTTAAATCAGATAGAGTAGTTGTAAGTGTACCAGTTGAAGTTATTTCATGTAGAGCTCCTACAAAATGTCTTGTCGCATATTCCTCTGATCCACTTAAAAATTGTGTTGTTACATATAAAATATTATTTTCACCTATATCTAAATCGAAGGGTGAAAAATATGGGCTTAAATCTACTCTAATTTCTTCTTCATAAGTTGTTTGGTTGTATTTTATAACACAACTGCAAAGAGGATTGTAATAAGAAACCCAAACATCATTATTTGAATCTACTTCAACTTGAGAAGGATTAAAAATATTATTACTTAATTCGTCTGTAATAAATCCGTTTTCTGGAATAAGAGCTGTAATATATAATCCTTCCGTTGAAAATTTAAGAGTACTTACAGAATCTTTTAAAGTTACATATACGTCATTGTTTTTATCAACTGAAACCCCTGCAGGGGCGGAACCATCTGCTAAGTTAATAGATATCAACTCTTCACCAACTGGATTGTATTTACGCAAGGTGTCCATTTCTGTATCGGCCGCCCAAACATTATAACAACCATCTACGCCCAATCCCCACATACCACCAAACCCAGTAAGGTACATTGAATCGCTTGCTGCAGAAATATAAGGAACATCTATAATAAGGGAGTTTGCTGAAAGATAAGAAGAACTGGTGTATGTATCCATACATGCTTTATATTCATCTGCTACACCACCTGGATTATATGTAAGAAGATTTAATGTTCTGTTTTCGGGATTAGATATCCAAACTTGTGGTTGATGTGAGTATAAACCAGACAAGGAAACAACTGTGCTGGCAAAGAAAGAAACAGTACTACCTGAAACAAAAGGTTGCATAGTTCCTCTAACAAAACCTCCTATTGGCAATCCATCATCATCAAATGCTTTAAATGCAGAATTTATAGGGAAGAAATTAGCAGAAACAGATTGCATTTCAATTGAATAATCATATTCTTCTGCTGATAATTGTGGGAATGTAAATACAATAGAATTACAATCTGCACACTTAGTCACATTGCTTGAAAGAGTAATTGTATATGGTACTTTAGTATCTGTCCAGTAATAAGGTCTGTGTGTTCGTAAACCATCTCTTGTGATTGTTAAATCAGTTGCGGGTAAATCATTAACATGATATAATTCAACAGCATTTAATTTACTATTTGCAAATCCGGGCAAATCGATTGCATTTTCAACATCTAAAGGAGAGGCAAATGAATGTGAAGAAAGCGTAGCCACTAAAAGCAAACCTTCCTCACCTGTTGGTAAATCATCCACATAATAGAACTCAGACACGCCGGAAACGCCTATCAAACGCGTGTCTGAAGAAAGATATACATTAGTGGATGAAATTGAATCAACAACGTTTCCGTCTATGTCTGTGAATCTCCAGCGAGGTAATAAGTGGTCCCATCTATTGTTCTTTTCATAGTATGGAATAGAATTTGAACCACGTGCATATAATACCGCAGTATGCGATTCACGAGCAACGTCATCCCAGAAGATAAGTTTCTGAGGGACAGTACTTCTACATCCCATGTAACTTACAGGAAGAGTGTTTTCAAAATACATAGTTGGTGTAATGTATTCATACCGAGAAAAAACAAATGAAATAGATGTGTTCTCGATATTACAACCGTCTGTAAATGAAATAGGTATTTCTACCTGACCTGCAGATACTTGATTAAAATATAAATCAACAGAAGTTGTACCAATATAATTGGTTTCAAAAAGTGTGGCTGTAATTCCGTATGAATTATTATCTACAAGACCTTGAAATGCTGATAATAGAGAAATGGTAGTTGAGACTGGTCTTGTAACTGTGTTATTAAATTGATTGATTAATATATCGGCTGAAATATAATTAGAGGTTGTTGTTATTCCTGATATTGAGTATGAACCCGAAGTACTTGACGGAATAAAAGAATTGAATACTATATTATCAAGATTTGCTCTATAAGTAGACGGAATGTAAGTAAATGAGTCGAAATTGAATTTTACTATATCTAAACCAGAATCTAAATATGCGTCTTGATATAAATTAATATTTGATTCAGCTAATAGCGGATATATCCAAAGCTGGGGTACAAAAGAAACAAATTCATTGTTGATAAAATAATTATCAAAATTTATTGAGGCTGAAATAATACTATCTTGTGTGGAAACTATTTCAACATTATCAGCACTATTAGAAACTATTGAAGTTACGTAGGGTAACCCATAAGAAACAACACTTCCTTCAAATGTTAACTCACCACCCAAATAATAATATCCGTTTACAGAAGACACTTTACATCCATCTGTAGCACTATCAAGATACGTTGCCGATGGTGGGAGAATCGTAGACACACTCGTCAAAGCTGTTGAAACGTTATTAAACCCATCTGTATAAGACAACCAAGCAGACAACTCGGTCAACCCAGTATCATTAATAAAGATTGTTTTGTTAAAGTGTAATTCTTCTTCGCCGTGATTTACAATGTCTGAAATTCTTCCCAATCCATCGCTATAATCAAAAACAGCGGATGCCTGTGCTACTATATTATTAGTGTCTATTAATATATCATCTTGATATGTGTTGACATTCGATGTAATAATAAACGGTGTAGCAGATACATAACCTGTTTGTATGTTTGGATAAACATCAAATTGATTTACAGATACAGCAGGATAATAATTTCCTTCCGCAACAAAACTAGAATTAATAAAATTGTTTGAGTTCTCAATACGAAGACGTCCAACATCTTGTTTAGTAGATGTTAAGGGAAAAATAAAATTAACACCAGTAGAAATACCGTTATAATCAATAGACGTTACTAATTCTGTTTCTGTTGTGTTATATGTCTGTAAATATACATCGAATGAACCTGTAGGAGAAGCTGTTTCACATGTTTTGTAATTATATGTGATTGTAATATCTGTATCATTATAATAACCAGATAAAGGCGAAATATCAAATGTGTCTATATATGTTTCTTCATAATCAATATCATATACTATAGATGATTCATATACATCTTCATATCGTTGATTAACACCACTAGGAACGGCTGTTATTCCTCTTGTTAGTGTTACATCACCGCTATTTGGAAATAAAATAATATCTCTATCATTAAATGATGTTATCGCTTGTAAAGCTGAACTATAATTCGCATCATCTGTTTCATATCCAGATAAACTTATTAATGCATTTAAAGATGATATGTCTGTATCAGCAGCCCAAGATAAAACGTTGCTTGGAAAAAACCAAGGATTATTAATATCCAAATTCCATGTTGAAGATAAAGGCGCATAACCTATATATTGCTCGTTGTTATTTATTTGTGTTTCAATAGAATTAAAAGGTGTAAGTTGTGAATTATCAGATAATGTTATACTAGCATATGGTTGTTCTTCCGCTGTAATTGATTTAAAAAATGTAACACATTCTGAAATATTCATAATATCAGGAAATGAAAATGCTGCAGATAAAACATACCCATTTAATATGCTATAATTTGCATTCATTTCACCAGATAGTGCCACATTAAATGCACCCACAGCAGAAACAACATCACTCAATGAGACAGCAGTGGGTGTATATGTGCTAAAATCACCAGATGAAATATCCAAAAATCCAGAAATTTGTGGTAGATTGCTTACATAATCACTGCCAGAAATAAACGAATATATTGTTTCGTCAACAAATTCAATAGTGGTTGGGTTAACATTTGATGGCGTTAAATTTACAACACCTATAGGTGGGAAAATACTAGCTTGTCTAGTAGTATAATAATCTGCTGCTCCTGATAATTCTGTAGTAGCAAAATTGAAAATGGACGGATTTGAAATGATTTTAATATATCCAACAGTATCAAGAGGTAAGTCTCTAGATGTATCTATTCCTGATAAATCAGAAATCAAAACAATATCTTCAACATTATTGGTATTTAATAATATACCTGTAATATTGATATTTGAAGTATCCATATAATAACCAAAAGCAGCGGACCCTGGAATAACTTCATTTGAATAATCAGTAGATAAAGTATAAACATCACTTCCATCATAAACTGAAAAATAAACATTTTGAGTTGTATCTAAAACAGAACCATATGGAACATCATCTGATGTCGCTAAGCAGAAATATGTAGCAGTTGAAATTGGATTGAAAAAGGTATCTGTTAAAAGTAAAGGCAAGTAATCTTCATAAGCAAAAACATAATTTTCATTTGTACTAAGTGCCTCAACATCTGTAATAGTACTTAGCATGTTTTGAGATGTGGAAAGAGGCAAGGCAAAAGACAACGATGCAGATAGGAATCCTAAAAACGTAGTAACATAAGGATTAGAAGAGGCAGATTCTACTATATTAGAAAAACCATTATATTCGGTGTCGTCTATATAATATGAAGTTACGGGTGAAATTAATTCAAAAAATGAATTTGTATCAACACCAGAAATGCCTCCAATGTTACTTGTTAAATTCCCTGTCCCGTCCGCAGTAAATAAATAACTAGATTCTGAAGGTGAAGATGTAGAAATGGACACAACAATAGTATTATCATTAATAATAGATGAACGTTTAGTACCTCTTTCACCATAATTCAAAACGCCGTTTTTAATATAATCACTTGTAACCGTGAAAGAAAACGTATTATCACCATATGTTTTATTAACAGAAGAAGAAGTATATAAAATACCTAAATCCTGTCCTGAAAACGCAAATGTATTACATAAATAACCTTTAATTGTATTACTTTCAACATATGTATTTTGAGATGATACTTCAGCAGATAAACCAAAAACTGACACTGAGGGTAATGCGTTTGCGCCCACTATCGTGCCGTTATTTGCAGAAGCTAACATATAAATAGTAGAGTTGTCTGAAGTAGATGACAAAACTAAATTTAATAAATCTGTTGAACTTAGTACTTCGCCTTCTGTGGTACTAAAAATATTCGATTCAAAATCCGAAGACCAGTTTGAAATAGTAGGTCTGGTAAAAATATCATTTACATTTGTATCAATATGAGCCTTTATTGAATCGAAATATATATAAGCATCTCTTGAAGATGGTGTGAAAAATAGTGTGATGTCGTTTAAGTCATTTGCACTTAAAACAATACCCTCATTATTATTACCACCAGAAACATCATAATTTGAAAAGGATTGGATAGAAGGGGATTGCAGTAAAATAGAACCACCGGAACCAGCGCCACCCTTACCACCATTTCCACCTTTTTTAGCTTCGGCCAACTCTTGGGAATATTGACATTCTCCAGGCGTACCTACATCAGATAATTTATAATTCAATCCGCCCAATCCACCATCACCACCTAATGATTCATTATAAATGTTACTAAAATCACTAATGTTTATATTTTCATCATCAGAACCACCCAAACCACCAATTGCAGTTTTGGTTGCTTTACTTGATGCAGTTTGAATTAGTCTTGTAGTAACAACGCCGTTGTTATCCGTAGTTTCATTCCATTCATATTCTCCAATTGCGCCGTTTAAACCTGTATAACCACCTGTTGATTTGAGTACGGCGTTTGGGCCAAATGTTATAGCATCTGTTGCAATTAAAACTATTTTACCGCCGCCGAAACCACCGGCACCACCACCACCGCCAGATCCTGCAACTAAATCTTGTTTACATGTTTTTGTTATACTGTCTCCAGCAGAACCACCACCGCCTCCACCACCACCTGAACCGGATTCAGCTAAATCTTGAACAGTACGAAATGCCCAATCTTCCACAGGAGAATATGCTTTGTAAAATGAAGGGGTTGAAGGACTAGAACCCGGTAAACCAGATATACCAGGATTACCAACTGTATAATCATTAATACCTAGAGAAAAACCAGCGCCGCCGCCTCCCGCTTGTCCTGGGTTAGGCCCAAATCCATCAGATCCGTTTCTACCCGAAACTGCCTGAGAAGCTGATGTAATATCTACCGGAATGGGAATTTGTATACTGTTACCACCATCACCACCACTTCCACCAGATACTGAATTTGAAACGTCAAGAATATTATTAACATATATTTCCTTTGCAAAGATATATATGTTATTCCACCTCTGTGGTTGATTTATATTAACCCTCTGATTGGGTCTACTTAAATATAGGTCACTCATTAGTATTCAACGTTCTCATAGATATTTATGGTGTTCTCTATTTCTATTCTACTAGCTAAATTAGATATATTTTCGAAGAACGCAAATTGAAAATCTGATAAGTCTGTATTGTTTGTTACTAAGGAAACATCTTGTGGATAAATTGGGTTATAAATAATCATACGAAGGCCTTCTGATTTTTCACCAGTATCTGTTCTTTTTGTATATACCTTTTTAACACCACCCACAGATAAAATTCGATTGGTTAAATCTATTATATTAATTGTATCACCCAAACTTCTGTTTGAAATAAGAAACTCATTGGTGATTATATTGACTATATCGTTTTTAATATCATTGTTGGGTCTTGAAGATTTTCCATCTCTTAATATAGAAAGTACTGAATTCAAAGTATCACTTGCGTTTGGATTGGTATTGCTTTTACTAACCCCAATACCAACAGCCATATAAACAGGATCTAAAAACACTATTTCTGATGTCATAAGTTTACGTGGTCTCATTGAAGCCATCATAGTTTGTTTTTGAGAGTTTGATAAAACAGGTGCGTTATTAATTGAAGTTATAGAAGTCTTCGGCAATGCCGTTATGTAAATGTTATTAAAATTACAAGCATCTGCAAATTGTGAATGAGCATATAACACTGGTGTATCAGACATGGGATTATCTAAACCTAAATTGTAGAGGTATTGCATTCTTCCTTGAAGAAAATCCCAATTATTAGCAATATGAACATCGTGAACAAAATTACCGAAGTTTGTTTTGAGAAAATTTCTAAAATCGTCTTTAGTAACTAGTCTTAGTTGGCTTCTGAATATACCAGGGGCATTTTCTCTAATATCATCTGGAGTTTCAATATTTTTAGATTCAGAAGATGGGTAGGAGTTAGTTGCTGTGAATAAAGAAGAATTGGGTAGCTGTGTTACACTTGTTTCGACAACGTCTGAAGATATTTCAACCCATTGTGAGGATCCAAATAACACAAAAGAGGCACCTTGCAAGAAACCTTGACCGACTTCCCCATTAATACCACTGCTTTCTAAATAATAAATGGCAATAGTATCATTTTCTTGCAATTTTGAACCGTTAATATCATTACCAAATTTTAACTCATAATTTTTATTTTCATTCAGTCTTACTTCATATTTGAGAGCTGAAGGTAATTCTAAATATAAATTCTCCGTTTGTTTCCACTCTTCCCATATACCTGTATTATATCTCTTCACATATACTTGAATATTAAAGTGGTCAACGTTTACTGCCTCGGGTGTAGAGAGATTTATTATTTCATTGTCTTCTCCAGATGCAGTAATGTTTGAATATTCTCTAAATCTACCTTGAAATAATAATTTTTGATTAGCTAAGTCTGTTAGGACTTCCGTACCACTAACTGTTTTTTCAAAAATAATATCTTCTGCAAAACTATAGGATATACTATTCTTAGTAAAATAACTATAACGAGGAATATAATATAAGCCAGGTGTTAAAGCACCTACTGTGGGTGTGAACGGAAGCGTCGCAGATTGAAAACCAATAGGCTTATATGATAACATCTTTACAATACGGTTCATGTTCTCATATACTTGAGCTTCGGAAAAAATAGATTCAGAACTTGTTTTGTTTAGGTAATACATTAAACTATTAAAAGTATAAGCAATTATGTTATTAATTGTAGATATGTAAGAACCTTCAAAGTTCTGGTCTGTAAACACACCGGACTCGTTTAATCTATCCACTATGTATTGTTTCATAGTGTATGCGTCAAATGTTAGATAGTTGTTTTTAGGTATTTCAAATTCACTCATATTGGTTGTTTCCTAGGTAATATGCACCATCACTTGTGAATATAGGATTGAACGAAATTTGCGTTCCAAGAGAGGGGATGTAAAGCATAAGGGTAATATTATATTCCTGTTTATCTATATTTACTCCTACGTTTGCATTTAACACGGATACTCTTGGTTCGAATCGTTGAATGGTGTTAACTATCTCCTCGCCCAAAATTTGACCATTGAATTCTGAAATAGATTCAAAAAGATGTCTTGAAACATCTAAACCATATCTTGGAAAAAGGAAGTTTTGTCCTGGTCTGGTTGTAAGTAGATTGTATACAGAGTTCACTATGGCTCTTGTATCTAAAGATACTTTAAGATCTTTAGTGTTTTCATTTATTCCGAAGTCAAGCGAAATATCAGTATAAAGTTCCGCTTGTGAGGGTTTAAAGAGTTTTCTTGGATTTTCAAGATTTTTAAATGTTATGGCTGCCATTAGTAGAATATTCCTTTACTTTGTATAAATATTTACACAACGGAGAATATATATTATGACAAATTTCGCAAATCAATTTAAAAGCAAATTCAGCCAGCTAACTGAACAAGCTGTGGGAAGATTTCAACAAGGTGGTTATGTAAACGGAGATTATGTAAAATTCATTAAGAATTACAAGAATTCAGACCATTATAAAGAAGCATCAGAGCATGTTAAAACTAAAATCGATGACTTTGCTGGATCTGACCTTAATCTTAGGGTATCTGCAGTAAAATCAATCCGACCTGCTTTAGCACCAGTAGATGGTGGTATGAATGCAGCAAATGGTTTTCATTTAGATATCACACAAGAATTAGCACCTGGATTATATCCTTGTCACATTACAGTTCCTGCAGAGATAATTGAATTGGTAGATACACCAGACGCTATGGGAAGAGTAACACCTCCAGATAGCCAAGTATACAAAGCTAACATCCACGGGGCAGAAGAAGTAGAAACAAAAGACAAAGATAGAAGTAATCCTAAAAAGGATACTAAGATCAAAGGTGGAAATAGGTGGGTTGATAAACCTGGTGGCCGTGTTCCTGAAAAAACAGTTTTCGGTGAAAGTAAACGAAAGAATGACGAAGACTTAATCAGCGAAGCATATGCTTCTATCTACTCTGAATCATTTGCAGCAGCTTGTAGAGCAACATCTTTAGGTCGCCATCCCGTGAAAAGCAAATCCCGTGAAGAGAGAGGCTTGCCAAACGAAGAAGAGATGGATGTTAGAGTGTCTAAAGCCCTTAAGTGGATGAAAGAAAACGGAAAAACAGAAATCCAAGCGGCTCGTAAGTTTGGGATAGGGTTTAACCGAATGAGGCAAGTGGTTAAGGATCAATCTGACTTAATTGGATGATGGCTGAATAAGCATTGATCTCTTGATCCATCACAATATTATGTCGATACATTGCCTCGGTGATTACTAACATCATCGGGGCTTTTTTCTTTTGTTCTATATCTGATTTGAATATTACTTCAAACATATCGGTCAAAAAGTCATGATAATCCCCAAACTCAGTTTCACTCTGAATTACAAAAGCTCTTATGTCTTCAAGGGGTTTTTTATTGGTAATTAATTTAAAAACCTTTTCTGCAACGTGCAATCTTTCTGCATCATCTTGAATTACCAATTTTCCATCAACAGTATTCTGTTGTAGACTATTAATAATCTTTCGCATATCAGGATAACGAGATTTGATTAATTTAAGAAGAAGTGGTTTTTGTTCTTTGGCAATTTGAACATTTTCTTGCTTTAGTATATTAACACAGAACTTAACACATTCATCGAAAGGTGGTGCAAGTTCAATTTGCTGACATCTACTATGTAAAGCAGGAATAATCTTACTTGGATAATTTGCTGTAAGAATAAATCTTGTAGTCTGACTATACTCTTCCATTACATTACGGAGAGCTTGTTGTGCAGAAGATTTGCTCCCTGATATTACACCACCTAAGCCATCCGCTTCATCGAGAATAACTATTTTAATCCCACCGTTAAATGAGCGCGTTTCCGAAAAGTTTTTTACTTTATAGCGGATTGTATCGATGCCTGTCTCATCAGACGCATTTATATATAGGGAATCGCATTCTAACTCATTTACTAAGACCTTAGCCAATGTAGATTTACCCACACCAGGATTTCCACTTAATAGTAAATTAGGAATTTGTTTTTCTTTAATAAACCCTTCAAACATACTTCTATGTGAAGGAGACAATACAATATCTTTTAGGTGTTTGGGTCTATATTTCTGAGCCCAAATATAATCGAACATTTCTGACATATTTTTTTATTGGTTAGTTGTTATTTTCCGGAAGAGCCAAAGCCTTTATTACCACGTTCTGTTTGTTGAACATCATTTGTCCATGCAACATTGGGTACAATAAGAGGATATACTACGAGTTGAGCAATTCTATCACCTTTTTGAATGTGATACGGTTGTCTACTTAGATTATATAATTTAATGCCCATATCACCTCTATATGGATTATCAATTATACCAAAATGTGGTTGAATTCCGTGTTTAAATCCTAATCCACTTCTTGCTTCCACTCTCACCCAATATCCTGGAGTAATATATGCAAGTTGCAAACCTACTGCTACTATCTCGCTACCACCAGGTTCAATAATATAAGGTTCTACTGAATAAACATCATATCCTGAATCACCTGTAAGAGGGTCTGTGTTTTTACTAGAAGGAAGTTGTGCATCCTCATGTGTTTTTACAAAGCGAAGTTCTACTTCACCACTACTGTCTGTTGTATAAGCTTGTGTCATATACATATGATAACATAAGGTTGATAATGGTCACCCTAAATAATAAATATTTTTATGAATGATGATATAGATATAGACGAATTGGTTAATGAATTAAGAGAAGGTAATGCAGAATTAATGGAAACAAGAAGCAAAGGCCTTTCCGCAGAACAAATTAATCAATTTATTTTAGACAAAACATCCCAAATAATTGAGAACGGAATGGTGGCTCTGGATTCAGTACAACGACAAATTATAACAAGTAATGATTCTGGTGCAGTAGAGTCTTATGGAGTGTTAATTAATAGCATAACAAGTGCGATGGAAACTATTAATAAAATCAACATTCAGCAAATGAAACAAAAATCCCAAAAGAAGATTAAGAAAATGGATATTGAATCCAAAGAAAAAATAGCGGAGAATAAATTATTATCTGCAAGAGAGAATCTCCAACTTCCGGGTGGAAATGTAACAAATAATAATGTTTTAGTTACCACTAGGGAAGACTTCTTTAAGATGTTAAAAGAAATGGACGAACCCGAAAGTCCGTCCGCTGAAAAAATTATAGATGTTGAAGGTTAACTTACTATTAGTAT
>Ga0307376_10001916_pt1 | contig 21280 bp, 18 predicted proteins | sample TR2MG_FD_202536 | JGI IMG/M metagenome (GOLD analysis project Ga0307376, IMG submission 202536) | Soil microbial communities from Risofladan, Vaasa, Finland - TR-2 | ecosystem: Environmental > Terrestrial > Soil > Coastal area > Acid sulfate soil | place: Finland: Risofladan, Vaasa | collected...
TGGACGGAGCATTGCTCGTGACGTACTGCCGGAACAAATGACGTATTGACATCGGTTATGTATTCTCGTGCCTTACCCAACTATAATAGGCAGACACTATATTCGTCCAGCTATCTGCACTTTCTTGATCGAATTCCTGGTACTGCATTTATGATCCAAATAGGTTATTTACCTTTTTTTATCCAATTCGGTACTCTATAGCAAACAAGGAGCACCCATTTTGTCTAACGTAGATTTCGTCGTACTGACGCTCGCCATAGTGATGGCAGTCGGTGTGGTGACGTTTCTTTTCAGCGAAAGAACCCACATTTCGTATGTCCCCATCCTCATCGTGCTTGGCATGCTGGTCGGACCCGTTCTCGGTATTCTAAACCGATCGATTTCCCACCAGCTTTTCAATTATGCTCGGGTATTCGGACTTGTCATAATCCTGTTTGCCGAAGGTCACAATCTGAAGTGGTCACTGCTGAAGCGTCATGTTACGACAATTACACTCCTCGATACCGTGGGTCTGCTTGTAACCGCTCTCATTGCAGCTGTCGCGTTCTCGCTGCTGCTCCACGTGCCATTCCTCGTAGGTTTTCTCTTTGGCGCAATCATAAGCGCTACGGATCCGGCAACGCTCATACCGCTGTTCAAGCAGCACAAAGTGAATGACGACATGCGTTCGGTCATAGTAACTGAGTCAATCTTTAACGATCCGCTCGGCATCGTGCTCACGATCCTCGCGATAGCCCTGATTGTGCCACAGGCAGACAGTGCTCATTTTCTCGAGTCAATTGCCCACGTGACCACACTCTATCCTGCTGCATTCATCTTCTTTCTGTACGAAGTATCAGTCTCGATCGCAATTGGTATTGGACTCGGACTTGCGGGTTACTGGCTGATACACGTACTTCATCTTGAGCCATTTTCCGAAGTGTACTCGCTCGCCCTGGCATTTGGCGGTTTTGCTATCGGCGAGGCGGCGCAGGCATCCGGGTATCTGGTTGTGACGGTTATCGCCATAGTGCTCGGTAATCACGAGGTATTCTTCAAGGGGCATGATCGGGTGGAGAATGCCGAGCGGGTCATTTCCAGCGAGCTCCACTTCAATGAGATCCTTTCCGATTTCGCGGCGGTGCTCATCTTCATCCTGCTGGGCGCCAGCATGGACTTGAAGAGCCTGGTTTCGTCACTCGCGATCGGCTCCGTCATCGCACTCATCGTCGTGTTCATTGCCCGGCCCGTAGCGACCCTTTCAATTCTCCCGCTTGGACGGTGGAACCTTCGCCAGTACGGCTTCATGGCACTGGAAGGACCTCGAGGGGTCGTGCCTTCTGCACTCGCCGGTTTGCCGCTCGCGCTCGGCCTGTCATTCAAGAACCAGCAGCTCATCGGGTGGGGAGAATCCATACTCGCGGTCACCGTCATCACAATTCTGGTGTCGGTCATCCTGGAAACACTCTGGGCGGGGGCGCTGAACAGGTGGTGGCTTCGGGCAGACAAGAGCTCGGAGGTGACTCTCGGCTCATCAATCAACTGAGGGCTTTAGGGGCGTTTCGGGACTTCACAAAGAAGAAGAGTACTATCGCAAAGGTCAGTGCCGGAGATACCCAGCCCGGCACCCGGACACCGAATGCGTCGGCGGTCATTACTCCGCCGAGGCAGAGGATCGAGTACATAGCGCCGTTCTTGAGGTAGCGATACCGCTTGATCTTCTCGATGTTGCCGACCGTCAGCTGTCTCACGACGACCGCTCCGATTCCATTTCCCAGGAGGATGAGCGGTACCGCAAGAGTGAACGCAAATGCGCCGAGCACTCCGTCAATCGAGAATGTCGCGTCTATGATTTCCAGATAGAGGATTTTGCTCAGGTCGCTGAGGCCTGACCCCATGAGTTGCTGCTCCTGATGTTCGGCATTCATCTTGAACCCATGGGTGATAAAGAAAGCAGTTGACCCGATGACTGCACCAAAGGCAATCATCGGCTCCAACCTCAGAGCATACCATACGATAGCGCAGAGCAATACCGAGACTGTCGCATAGAACCAGACGCCATTTCGTGCAAAGAAGCGTTCACCCGGGAGCCCGTACTCCTTCGGTTCCAGAAAGAGCCAGTGAAAGAACAGAAACAGAAGGAAGGTGCCACCGGCAATGAGGAGCATGGGGGCAGCATGTTCAATTGCCGAGAGAACTCTCGGGTCGCTCGAAAATGCCGCGACAAATGAGCCGGCGAATCCGAGATCGGGAACTGATGCCCACACGATCAGCCACGGCAGGAATCCCCTGACTACGAACACGGCAAGCAGGATGCCCCACAACAGGAACCAGCGCCGGGCCTTGTCACCCATCGTCCCGAGTACTTCAGCGTTGATGATTGCGTTATCAATGCTGCTGACAACCTCGAACAATGCCAGGCCGAACACCGTCACCACGTACATGATGATTTCCATGTGGAATGCTCCTCCGGACTGTTATTCCGATTTCTTCACTGAACGAAGTTCTTCCACGCTTCTGCGCACAAGCCGTGCTGCACCATCGGTTGCCCGAGTCGGAATCCGCGGGGCGGTGGCGAGTCGGCGCTCGGCGTCGGAGACGGCGGCGGCGTATTGCGGCAGCCATCGCTTCTGCGCCACAAGCAGCTCATCTACCAGTTGCCAGATCTCAGGCGGGTTGCACACCGCACCAACAAGTGGATCCATCATCATCGCCTGGCGGAGAAGCGCATCGTCTCCGCGCACCGCGGCTTCAACCGCGAGCCGTTGGACCGAGATACTTGCGCTGCATATAGCAGCCGGTCCGAGCGGAAGCTCTCCTACGACCGGAATCGACATGCCGTTCCCGTCGACATAGCCGGGGACTTCGACAATCGCATCCTGTGGAAGGTTCGATATGGCGCCGCCGTTTACCACATTGAAGTGGCCCCGATAGGTACGCCCAGTTTCCAGTGCTTCCAGGATATAGGAGCCGTGCTCGAGCGATCGTTCCTGCGCCGAGTAGGTGAGCGCGGGCTCGGACTCGAGCCGTGCGAATTCGGCAACAAACCAGTCGCGCTGTTCGGTACAGTGCCTGAGGTAGCCTCCGGTTTCGCCATGGATCCAGTCGCTCAGATCTATCCAGCGGGTAATCTCCTCCGGACGCTTGCGATACCACGGAAGGTACTCGCTGAGATGACCGTTTGATTCCGTGCTGTAGTAGCCGAACCGGCGCAGCATGTCGATGCGGACTTTTTCCTGCTTGCGGTACACCGGATGCTTCTCAAACGCCGGGAGAAGTTTGTCGGTGAGATCTTCTCCCCTGTGGCGGACCTGTATGTACCAGGTCTGATGATTGATCCCTGCACAGATAATATCCACATCTTCGCGCTTCAAACCGAGGACCTCGGCTATCTGCTCGTGTCCATGCTGAACACCGTGGCAAAGGCCCACGGTGCGAACTCCGCCGTATCGATTTGCGGCCCAAGTATTCATTGCCATGGGATTCGCATAGTTCAAAAATAGCGGATCTGCGGATGCAACTTCTCGAATGTCCTTGCAGACATCAAGAATGAACGGTATGTTTCGCTGGCCATACATGATCCCGCCGGCGCAGAGCGTATCACCGACGCACTGATCGATTCCGTATTTCAGAGGAATCTCAACGTCGGTCGCAAAAGCCTCGAGGCCGCCGATCCTGACTACGCTGAATACGTATTTGGCACCTTCAAGTGCCTTTTTGCGATCGGTGGTGGCGATGACGCGGACACCTGTTCTGCCGTTGGCGGCGATATCCCGACGCACGAGTGATTCGACCATCGAGAGATTGTCAGGATTGATATCCATCAAAGCGATAGAAATCGAGTCAAACTCCGGGACACTCAGGATGTCGCGGACCAATTTCCGGGTGAAACCGATGCTTCCTGCACCGATGAATGCGATCCGAAAATCCATGGGGCTACACCTTCAGTACGACGAGCAGCACGAGTACCACTATGCCAAGGATGATCCGGTAGTACCCGAATGGGATGAAGTCGCGCTTGCGCAGGTAGTTCATGAACGCGCGAACTACCATCAGCGCCACGAGGAAGGAAACAATGAAGCCGACTGCCAGCAGGACCCACTCACTTGCAGTGAAGTGAAGTCCCTGTTTCGCCACAGTGAGCCCCGTGGCGCCGACCATGACCGGCACCGCGAGAAAGAACGAAAACTCGGCAGCAGCCGCCCGTCCAAGGCCCATAATCATACCTCCGATTATGGTTGCCGCTGAGCGTGAAGTGCCGGGAATCATCGCAAGCGTCTGGAACAGGCCAATTGCAAATGCGACTCCGAGGGAAATGGTGTGCACATCGTTATGCCGTTCGCGCGTACTCTTCTTGAAGATATTTTCGATGACAATCAACACTATTCCGTAAAAGATAAGCGTGATCGATACGACTATCGGATTAAACAGTTTCTGAGTTATAAACTTGTCCAGTGCATAACCGAGGACAGCTGCCGGAATAACGCCGATTATGATCCGCAGCCACAACTGCCATGTCCGTGTGCGTTCCTCAGCGGGGGCTGCCCACGGCCAGATTGTCTTCCAGAATAGAACAACGATCGCAAGCATCGCGCCAAGCTGTATGATGACTTCAAAACCCGCGACAAACTTTGCGTCGTTCGACATTTTGATGAAGGTCTCTGCTATGATCAGATGACCCGTGCTGCTAACCGGGAGAAACTCAGTTACTCCCTCGACGACGCCGAGAATTGCCGCCTTAATCAGAGCAAGTATATGCATTGCTACCTCGCCTCAACGGATATTGAGGGGTAGCGTATACCATTCAGTGCCAGATGGACAACGGTTTGGTGCGAGGAAGCGACTACCGAGTATTCGTTAAGTTGGTAAGAAAGCGCATGATGGGAGTGTAGCGGCGGTACGCCCTGCCAGGGATGCCCGGCGGAGGCCGCGCCGCGTTAGCGGCGCGCATTATTCGACTCTATCTAGAAGCGGTTATTGCGAGGACGAAACTCTTTGTTTCGGTCGCGGTTGTCCTGAGCTTCGTTGACCCGAAGTTGGCGCCCGTCGAGTTCCACCCCATTCAACCCCTGAATAGCTGCTTGCGCGGCTTCTTCGGTACCCATTTCAACAAATCCAAAACCACGTGCACGTCCGGTTACTCTATCGGTGACGATATTTACCGACACGATCTCGCCGTACTGTGAGAACAATGACTCGAGACTCGATGCATCAGTAGAGTAGCTGAGATTACCCACGTACAATTTCTTAGACATGCTGTCTGTCCTCGGGGTTACCACCCCATTCGAACTAGTTCCTGGAATTCATCAACGATAAACCAACTGTGCTGCACTATTCCTGCCGGAGAATTTGGAGGGGTTAATTGGTAAAGGTAGGGCATAGCAGTCCCATTTCGCCAGCATAGGCAACACAATTTTCCGTCAGTACCGCAAGACAAAAAGCCGTGCTTCCCCGCCGGACCAGTAAAACTAGAATAACACGGGTAGTGCATTCCAGCAAGTCTTTCTTTTTTCTGGCCGGCGGTCGAACTTTTATTTCAATCCGCTGAACTGCAGCGACTCAACCACCTTCCGTCCAGCTATCAGGAGGAACAGGATCGAAGGGATCATGCTGAGCGCGGTGCCGGTCATCAAGCCAGTCCAGTCCGGGGAACCTTGTGGGGTCTGTGTTTGAAATATCGCAAGCGCAGCAGTTAGCACTCGCACGTTTTCGTTCCTTCCCACGAGGAAGGGCCACAGAAAGTTGTTCCAGCTCTGGAAAAACACCACGATGCCGAGAGTCAACAGAGCAGTCTGGCTAACCGGCAGGATGACCCGCCAGAAGATGGTGAACGGCCGAGCCCCGTCAAGCACTGACGCTTCCTCCAGTTCGATGGGAATTCCCAGCATGAATTGTCGGAGAAAGAATACTGAAAACGGGGTCATGAGAAAAAAGGGCGCCACCAGACCCTGGAACGTGTTGAGCCACCCAAGTGCGTGGATGAGCACGAAGTTCGGGATGAGCGTGACAACGCCGGGCACCATGAGCCCCGTGATATAGATGAAGAACAGAGTCTCCCGTCCTCGAAATCGCAGTCTGGCAAACGCATAACCGGCAAGAGAGCTGAAGAAGATCTGCCCGAAAAGTATAAGCGCCGTGACTATTACCGAGTTGCGCAAAGCCACCAGGAAGTTGAAAGTCTCACTTCCCCCACCTGCGGCAATTGCCTGATCCGGTGTCATGAATCCAAGGACTCTTTGAAAGTTCTGAATTGTGGCGCCAGTAGGCAGAAGTGAACTTGGATTTTGAAATACATCCTTTGAGCCCGAGAAAGCGGTTCTGATCACCCACCACATCGGAAATAGCGTAACCAGTATGATCGCAATAAACACAATCCAGGCAATGACTTTTCCGGCGGAGACCCGTTGCTGAATCCGGCCCGCGCCGGCTGAAGTTGCTGTGGTCATGTAGATACCCCCTTATGCAAGATCCGAGTCGCCGGTGCGAAAAACACGGAATTGAACTAGAGCAATTATTCCGAGCAGAACGAAGAGGAAGGTTGCCATTGATGCGCCGTAGCCCATTTTGAATTGCTGAAATGCCTGCTCGTAGATATACCATACGAGAACGCGCGTGGCGTTTACCGGGCCTCCGGTGGTTGTCACCGCAATAGTATCGAAGATCTGGAACGAACCGATCACGGTTGTAATGACAACAAAAGCAGTTACTGGTCTGAGGAGCGGCAGGGTTATTCGCCAGAACATGGTCCATTCGGAGGCTCCGTCGAGTCCGGCAGCCTCATACAGGCTCTTCGGAATCCCCTGCAGGCCCGCGAAAAAGAGGATCGCATTGAAGCCCATATATTCCCAGATATTGATACCGGCTATTGTCGGCAGTGCCTGAGATACGGAGCCCAGAAACGGCATCGATGCAAGTCCAATGTTCTTCAGCGCAACATCGACTATTCCGAGAATCGGATTCAGCATCCAGAGCCAGATGAGTCCGACAACCACCGGCGGAAGCAGGTAGGGAAGTATGAGTAATCCGCGGATTACTATCGATCCGGCGAACCGGTCCATCATGACCGCCAGAAAGATAGCAAGAACAGTCTGAAGCGGAATGTTGTAGATGACGTAGAGGAACGTGATTTTTAGCGCGTTCCAGAAGACCGAGTCTCCGAACATCTGGGAGTAATTCGCAAATCCTGCTGGACGCGCAGGGGAAAGCATGTTCCAGTGAGTGAAGCTTATAATGACGTTCCGAATTGCCGGAATGATGTAGAAGAATGCAAATCCTACGAGACTTGCAAGAATGAACAACCATGCAGTTAATCCATCTGACCCAACTCGTCGCCTCATAACACCTCCCATGGACAGGAATCGGTTTCGCAGCGGGAACGGCCACGTCATGATACATCCGAATTTCGTTTCTCACCAGGAAAATCAGGCATCGCAGTTCGGACGTTCAGTCTTAATTACGTCAAGCGCGTAGTACCTGTCAAGTCTCCGATCGAAAAAACTTGACAGATGCATAGTAAGCGCTTACTATGATCAGGAAGTTATCCGTACGTTGACTCAAGGAGGTCAAGTAATGCAAAAAAGACTGGTAGCGGTACTGCTTGCGTGCGCGCTCGCGGCCCCTGCTGCGTTTGCAAATGGGCAAAAGGAATCCGCCGGCGCGCAATCGTCGGCACCGGTGACAATCCAATATGCACTCTGGGATGCAAATCAGGTTCCGCAGTATCAGGCGGTTGCCGACAAGTTCCAGCAAGCAAACCCGAACATCACAATCAAGATCCAGCAAACCGGCTGGGCGAACTACTGGACCAATCTTCAGACAGGTTTTGTTTCGGGAACAGTTCCTGACGTGTTCACCGATCATCTTTTCTACTATCCGGAGTTTTCCGCGAACAACCAGATCATGGACATTGAACCTCTGGTGAAGCGCGATAACGTGAATACTGACATTTACTATCCCGGCCTCGCGCAGTTGTGGACGCACAACGGAAAGCGCTACGGCCTACCGAAGGACTGGGATACCATTGCCGTATTCTACAATAAGGATATGACCAAGAAGGCGGGAATTACCGATGCCGAGATGAACAAGCTGACCTGGAATCCGGACAACGGCGGTACCTTCCAGCAGATGATTGCGAAGCTGACACTCGACAGTAACGGAAACAACGGAACCAGCCCGAACTTCGACAAATCGAAAGTGTCGCAGTACGGTTTCCTTGCCGACACTCAGGGTGGCGCGGGAGCCCAAGGGCAGACACAGTGGAGCAGCTTTGCGGTGTCTACCGGATGGTGGTATACAAATGCGCCCGTGTGGGGAACCAAGTACAACTTCAACGATCCGAACTTCCTGAAGACCATCCAGTGGTACGCGAACCTCAGCCTCAAAGATGGCTTTTCACCGTCATTCGCCGATGTTCCGACGAGTGGAGCTGAAAGTCTGTTTGTTTCCGGAAAAGTTGCAAGCTTGACCGACGGCGACTGGATGACCAAGTGGATAGCCCAGAACGCGAAGTTCCCGGTTGGCATCGCACTTCTTCCGACCGGACCAGTTGGTCTGCGCACCATGTTCAACGGTCTTGCAGATTCGATCTGGACAGGAACCAAGCACAAAGAACAGGCATGGGCGTGGGTGAAGTATCTGGCTTCCGATGCAAGCGAGACTCTGGTTGGAAGCTACGGCGTAATCTTCCCGGCAGTTCCTGCTGGTGCGAAAGCGTCAGTTGCAGTGCAGCAGAAGAATCTGGGCGTTGATCCGGCTCCGTTTGCTCAGGAAGCGGGTATGAAAGGTGCAACCTTCCCGTTCCCGATCACCGAGCATTCATCGGATGTGCAGGCGATCATGAAGACCGCTCTTCAGGCGGTGTTCACCGGTCAGGGAACAGCAGCGCAGGAGATTCCTCCGGCAAACCAGAAGGTGAATGCGCTCTTCCAGTAAATGGGGGGCGAACCGAAAGTTCAGAGCAGACAAACTATCATATCATTGAACAGGAGGGCACGCACTGCGTGCCCTCCTGTTTTCAGCTTGTGCCGCCCTGCAGGAACTGCGAAGCGATAGTCCGACGGATCGGCGTGTCAGGAGCAAAGCCGCTTCGCCTGAGTTCGAAGTAGGTCTCAGCAGTGATACGTCCGATAGTCTCCATTTGCAGGTCGACCGAGGAGAGCCTCGGGCTTGATATCTGCGAAACGAGCGTGTTATCCACTCCGATAATTGCCAGGTCCTCAGGAACCCGCGCACCTGCCGCAAGTGCACCCTGAAGTACTCCGATGCCTATCAGGTCATTGCCCGCAAGAACCGCGTCCGGTGGAGAATTGCTCTTGAGTAACTCCGATATACACTGAGCAGCTTCGTGGACCGCCTCCGCATTATTCGCGTCGCGTATGCGAATGACGGGATTTTCGTTTCGAGCGAGCCCTTCCTCTTTGACAAAGTTTCTGAACAGCTGTTCTTTCAACTGGAATGAGTAGCTGACTTTTCCGCGCAACAGTGCGATGCGCTTTCTTCCCTGCAGGACGAAGTGTTTCAGCGCATCTTTCAGACCCGGCTCCTGGGCACATCGGACAATGTGGTGTGGCGCGTCAAGGGCGAGATGCTCGTTGACGAGTATGACGGGGAAGTTCTCCTCTATCCCGAGATGCAGCCCGCCGTGCAGGTTCATTGAAAAACTTTCAACCAGAATCAGGAGGTCAACGCCACGATGAATAAGCCGTTGCAGGTACTCGCGCTCGATCTTTGGATCGTCTGCACAGCAGAGGTAGATGAAGATATCGCGCTTTGTGAGCTCAGATTCAATAGCGTCGACGATCTGCGTATGATAGGGGTTCGAAAGATACGGTACAACTATTCCGACTGAGTCGGTCATTGCTTTCATGAGTCCGCGCGCGAAAATGTTGGGGCGGTAACCGAGCCGTTCAATAGCCGACTTCACGCGTGCGCGCGTCGTCGCACTGACCGGGTAATTATCGTTGATTACGCGGGAAACTGTAGCTGTAGATACATTTGCGGCTCTGGCAATATCGTCAATTGTTACGCCCATAGTTATTCCTTGCACCGTGGGCAGACAGGACTATCAACGACGAGTATGTCATGCGACGGGTTTATTGGCAATCCGTTTGCCGAAGGTTTTGGGCTTCAGATGTGCTGATACGTCCGAAGCCGAAGCTCAGAAGGTCAGTCTGAGAATTATGTCCTGATCGTAGTTGCCGAATCCTCGACCAAAGATGTTCATGCCGCCAACATGATCAGCTGTTTCCTTGATTCCCATGCCGATAGTTATCGATCGATGCGAAGAAATGTCGATATCGTCGAGTGTGACTTCAGAGATTCGCACGCCGTCCACGTAGGTACCGGCCGGAGTGATGCGCCAGTGCTTGAGTAAGCCGTACTGGGAACCTTCGAGTTTCCACCATTCGGGCGTATACTTCCCGCGTCTGTCTCCGTAATCTCCCGGAGATGTCCAGGTTCCCACCTCGACCTGATTTGCCCACAGCGTAATGTCTGATAGCCACTCTTTGTTCGTGCCGGGTACCTCGGAGGAGAGTTCGGCGCTGATTTCTATTCCCTTGAGGGGTTTGTCTTTGTAGAGGCTGTTGTTCGGGAACTTGTACTCCAGATAGCCTTTTTCGAACCAGATGAGGCCGGCCTTCATACGGGCGGGATCGAGAAATGAGTCGGGCACATCGAGGTAGCCGATGATGCTTTCTTTTGTGCACAAGCCACACGGAGCGGAGACGTGGAATTGAGTGTAGAGACCGACGGGCATTTCCACCTGAATCGAATCGTCAGCGTCCACCTGTCTTCCATCCTGAAAACGGATGACGATCTCTCGAAAGACCGGGAAGCACATCTTTTGCGTACCTTTGCGGCCCTTGCTGGTCTCGGTACGAATCAAACCGGCCTTTTCCAGAATCATTATGTTGGTTGCTATCGTTGATTGCGGAAGATTGAGCGCGCGCGAGATGTCGTTTACATTGCGCGGCCCTGCGTGTACGAGTTCAAGAATTCTGATTCGTAACTCCGATGCGAGGCCCTTGAGCTGGACAAAATCGCCGTACGGATCGAGGATGAGGATTGAATCGGGGCCGGAACTCATAGGCAGATACTTTATCTCGAACCAGTTCATTGCACAATACGTCGATACGGCACCGACAATCAGATTTCGATCAGATCAGATGATTGACAACCGAACTTACTGATTCTAGAGTCAAGGGCCGGAGGATGCATGAACTGCGATCGACGTTTGACAGGAGTTTTTTCCATTGGTCTGTGCATTGCACTGTTTGGAATGGCCGCGACGCACAGCGTGTTCGCCGGCGGCTCTCACGAATCATACGCGATACCGGTATCCGGGGACATACTCGATGTACATGACCCGAGTATGGCAAAGGATGGAAACAGCTACTATCTGTTCTCAACCGGAGACCGCATCCCCATTCGCACTTCGAATGATCTACACAGCTGGAAGAGCATCGGCTCTGTGTTTCAGGCGATTCCTGATTGGGCAGCGGCGGATATTCCCGGTGCAACCAACATATGGGCTCCGGACATTTCCTATTATAAGGGTGAATATCGTCTCTACTATGCCATCTCCACATTCGGAAGTAACCGTTCGGATATCGGGCTTGCGACCAATAGCACGCTCGATCCGCGGAGTCCAAATTACCGCTGGATCGACCGCGGAAAGGTGATGGAGTCGCTGCACAGCGATGACTGGAATGCTATCGATCCGAATTTCGTGGTGGACAAGGAAGGGGGACAATGGCTCGTGTTTGGAAGTTTCTGGGGAGGAATCAAGCTGGTAAAACTCGATGCGGCAACCGGAAAGCCAGCCAGCGTACATCCCTCCCCGCTATCGCTTGCATATCGACCGGAGGATCCCCACGCGATTGAGGCTCCCTATATCGTATTTCATAAAGGGTACTACTATCTTTTTGCCTCTTTCGATTTCTGTTGCCGAGGTGCTGGCAGTACCTATAACGTCCGGGTGGGACGATCAGCTTCGATTACCGGTCCCTACGTGGATCAGAAAGGTGTTGCGATGATGGACGGCGGTGGCACATTGATTCTGACGGGTACCAACCGGTGGGCTGGGCCCGGCGGTCAGTCAATATTCCACGACACGAATGAACAGTGGTGGATAGTGTATCATTCGTACGACGGATATCTGGGCGGTACACCGACTCTGCGGGTAAATCCTCTGGTGTGGGATGGAGGCTGGCCCGGGACGGTCCTGCCGGAGGAAAAGAAGCAGGGGCAATGACGAGTGATCCAGGACCTGCGCTAATGCGGGCCCTGGATCAACGCGGTCTATCCGCGCTCCGGTACTCCGGTCGGATTGCCTTCCGCATGTCCACCGTTTGTATCGGCTGAGCGCTGCTCCTCGAGCTCTTCACGTGCAACCTCTTCATCGACCTCTTCGAGTGCGTTCTTCCGGTGAACCGGTCGCTTTCGTTCAAACAGGTAGAATGCCGCCGGCACCACAAAGAACGTCAGGATGGCCGAAGAGAGAATACCGCCGAGCAATACGATTCCGAGCCGCTGGGCGTACTCAGAGCCGAGGCCCTTTTCGAATATGAGCGGAAAGCTTATGACGAGAACCGTCAGGGTTGTCATGATGATCGGTCTGAACCGAAGTTTTGCCGAATCGATCAAGGCATCCACAAACGCCATCTTGCCAAGCCTTCCGACTACGAAGTCCAGATAGATAATAGCGTTCTTCGCCGACAAACCGATGAGCATGAGCATACCGAGTGCGCCGAAGATATCGATTCCGCCACCGAAGAGGAACACAAACCAGAGTGCGCCGATGAGCGCGAGAGGCACCGGCAACAACAGGTAGATGGGGTAGCGGAACGAGTTGAACTGTGCGCCCATGACGAGGTACGCGAGGAAAATTGCAAGAAGGAATACGATCGGTCCGAGTATCGACAACTGTCCTGCGAGTGCCGCGGGTCCGAATCGGCTGCCTGATGAGAGTGTCACTCCGTTGCCGAGCAGCCCCTGTGCGGTGAGCGAAGCTTGAATCTGCTTCTGGAACTCGAGGGCAGGGGGAGCGTTCGGCGTAAGGTCCATCGTAACCGAGTCGGTGTAGAGCCGGTTGTAGCGACTAATGGTAAGCGGTGCTTCGTTCAGGACGAAGCCGCCCAGCTGACCGATCTGCAAATTGGTTTTCAGGGTCGGTGAGTAGAGGGGAAGGCTGAGCAGCGACTGTGCGCTTGTCAGATACTTCGGGTCAACCAGAACATTGATCGGATAACTCTGTCCGCCGATCTCCGCACTCGCTGCCTGAGTTCCGCTTGCGTAGGTGTTCAGCGCCGAGGCGATGGTCGCGGGGGTAAATCCTGTCCCGTTCAGGAAGTTCGGGTTGGGAATGAAATCATTCTCCATTGACGTCTGGGAAAGATCGTCGGTTACGTCCGCGACGTACTTGTTGTTCTGAAGGGCCTGAACGATTTGGGCACTGCGGGTAGTCAGCTCGGTCAGATCGCTTGAGATCAATGATACCTGGAACGATGAGCCCTGGCCCCGGAAACCGCCTCCTGCACTTATGAACACGCGCGCCGACGGATAGTCCTTCGTGAGTCCGGCTATCATCGGCCGGTACTTGTTGATGAGCTCATACACGTTCGGCCGTTGCGTTACCGGGGTAAGTTGAACCGTAATCGACGAGAAGTTCGCCTGGTTGCCTCCCGAACCGAAGAGACCGCCGCCGACTACTGTCTGAACTGTTTCCACCGTCGGAAGACTCATGAGCAGATTCTCGACTCGGCCGGTCACTTCATTTGTTACCGATGTGGATGTTCCGGTCGGCATGCGAACATGCACCTCCATGGTTCCGTTGTCGCTCTGGGGGACGAAGTTGAACGGAATGTGCGGCACGATGAAGATAGCCGATGCAACAAGAAACGCTCCGGCACCGATCAGCACCCAGTGGCTCCGCGGTATCATTCTGCCGAGGAGGCGGACGTAGCCGTCGCGCACTTTGATGAGACCTTTTTCGGTCCACCCGTGGAGCATGAATGTCAGTGCTTCGAGGAAATAGAGAAGAATCCTGAAAACGTAGTGAATGATGGAGAGTAACACCGGGTACAGGAGCAGGCCCGGAATGAAAACAACATGCTTCGTTACCAGAAGCGCGAGCAACAGGATGATACCGAATACAATTCCAAATGGTTTGCGCCACGCACGGAATCCCCACTTCGCCGATTCGCCGACAGTCAGGAAGCTGCGGAAGAAATCGCTCCAGCCACGCTGTTTGGAGTCAGGAGTGTACGCCATGCGAACCGTGAGGAACAGGAGCGCTTCGAACCATGAGAAGAAAACGGCCGCAGCAAGCCCCAGAGAGAACTGCTGGATGTAGCGGCCGATGATGCCGCCGATGAAGCTCACCGGAAGCAGTACCGACAGGAGCGAGAGCGACGATGCGGCAACCGCGCTGAACACTTCGCTTGCGCCCTTCAGCACCGCCTCCATTCTACCCTCGCCAAGGGCTCGCCGCCGTTCGACATTTTCGGCAACAACAATCGAGTCGTCGACAACTATGCCGATCGCGACGATGAGCGCCAGAAGCGATATCAGGTTCAGGCTGAATCCCATGAGACCGTAGAGAACCGGAGCTGCGGAGAGCGCGATAGGAATTGCGAGAATGACCGAAAAGGCGGTGTTCAGTCGGCCGAGGAAGAGCAGAACGATAAACGCTACGACCGCTGCCGTGGTGTACAGTTCACGGAATGTCGAATCCACCGATCCCTGAATTGCAAGTGTTGTATCGTTGCTGTAGGTAACCGAGTAGCCTGACGGAAGTTGCATCGAGGCCATCGCTTTGCGGACGCCCTTTGCTACCGCGACAGCGTTCGAGGTCGAAGTCTGCTGGATTGACACCAAAACCACCGGCTTGCCATTGACGCGAGCGATGTCGGTCGGAACGCTTGAATCCCGCACAATGCCGAGCTGGCTGACGCTGACGCCTTTGGTCGGATCAACCAGAATTTGCGAGATGCTGCTCACATCAGTCGGCGTATTCTGTGTCGCAAAGGTGAGGGTGTTCGCGTTTGCCGTAATGTTGCCGATCGGTTGATTGACTGCCGAAGTCGTGATTGCGTTGACCACCTGGCTGGGACTTATGTTGTAGTAGGCAAGTCGATTTGGATTGAGTAGCACCTGGAACTCGCGCGACGGTCCTCCGTCGACCTGAACGTTCGCGACTCCGTCGATGCGCTCAAGTGAGGGTGCGAGTACGTTATTTGCGTAATCGCTGACCAGCGTAAGATCGGTCGCTCCGCCGGAAATACCGAACTGCAGAATAGGCTGGGAGTTCGGATCGAACGTGCGCACGATCGGAGTTCCTGCCCCGGTCGGAAGTCTTTTCACCGCCGCCGATACCTGGGTCGCGACCTGGTTTGCCACGCTGTTCTTGTCGACGCTTATATCGAAGCTCAGGATGACCCGGCTTGAACCCTGGCTGCTCGACGCATTCATATCGGTAATGCCGCTTATGGTTGAGACCGCGTTCTCGATTACCTGTGTTACCTGCTGGTCCACCACGCTTGGCGTTGCGCCGGTGTAGGTCGTGGCGACTACTACAACTGGTATATTGATGTTTGGAAACAGATCCACTCCGAGTCCGAGCAGTGAGACAAGTCCGAATACGACGACACTCACGAAAAGGCCGATGGAGAGGACGTATCTTCCGACTGAAAAACGTATTGCAGGATTTATTCTGTTGAAGAGACTCTCTTCAAACTGCCTCAGAGTCTTCATTAGTTGCCTCCGCTTTTGCTCGCGGCCGCGGTGCCGGCGGTTGCCGGCTGAACCGCTGCCACGGCAGCCCCATCGAGCAGTCCTGGCGGAGGACTCGAGATGACGATTGCTCCCGGTGCAAGTCCGGTCACTGCCGCTGTGTCCGCAGTCTCCGCAAGGATCGTCACCGGCTGCCTGTGTGACTTTCCCGCCACGATCGTGAACACGTACGTTACGCTGCCGTCAGTCTGGAGGGCGGGAATCGGCACCTGGGTGCCATTGGCGACCTGAACCGCATACGAAACGTTGCCGACCGTTCCGTAGGGCAGGTCCTGCTGGGCACCGCTGAGGTCAGCAATGAGGGGGACTATGCCGTTGATGGGAGCCGAAGGGGTCTGAGTTACGGTTGCAGGGAAGGTTCGGCCCGAGACGGTGAACTGAACCTGCCGGCCGGGAGGAAGCGATGAAGCATCTGCGGGTGAAATACCGAAAGTGACCTCCTTGGTCCTGCTGACCAGGAGAAAGACCGAAGTATTCAATCCAACGTACTCGCCGTCGGTCACGTTTACTGAAGCGATCTGGCCGGCGAATGGGGCACTTATCTGCGTGTCCTGCAGATTGAGCTCAGCCTGCCTGAGCTGGTTCGTCGCGGTATCAACCGCAAGCTGCAACTGGGCGAGGGACTGGGCGTCCGCCTGCTGGTTCTGTGTCAATGCGAGTTGTGCGGCCTGGACGTTCGCCTGCGCGGTTTGCAGCGACGCCTGCGCGGTATCCACCTGAGATGATGACGCGCCGCCTGACTTGAACAGTTCCTCGGTGGCCGTATAGTTCTTTTGAGCTGAGGCAAGAGCCGCTCTTGCCGACTGGAGCTGGTAGCTGAGGGTCGGACTGCTCTGGCTCGAGTTCTGCTGGCCGATCCTCAGATTGATCTGAGCGTTCTTCAATGCGACCTGCGCGTTCGCGAGGGCGAGCTGGGACTGCGAACTGTCAAGTTGCACAACCACCTCACCGGTCTGTACCCAGTCACCGGCATTGTGCAGCACGTGCAGTACCACGCCCGCCACCTTTGCGGCAACCTGACTCTGGGTTACCGGCACCACGGATCCTGCAGCCACATGTTCTGCGACAAGCGCGCCTGATGTTGCCGCGGAGGCCTGCACCTGGATTGGCCCGCGATTGGCGAATCGTCCGCCGGCAGGATTGGCCGGCTTTGCCCCTTTCGCACTGGCCGGAGTCCCGGACCCCGGCGCGCTGGCTGTCTTTCCCGACGAACTTCCGCTACACGCGGCCAGACTCAGCACGACCCCGACGGCAACGATAGCTACAAATGTTCGCTTCGGAAGCCGCGTTCTACCAACGCTTTTTGCAGTACTCATGGTTCTTGTTCCTAATCTGAGGTGTCTCACGTATCGGTATTGATACATTTCTATGTTACGAAACCGAAGGTCTTGCCGGCATGAATGGGGTATGAAAATGCAATAACATTCTGTTATTCGCCATATCTCGGCAGCCTGTCCACTCACGTATGCTCTGGTGAGATTGCTCTCACGACGTTTCGGCATTATGATGATACTGAAAATCACCTTATTTGGAAAGGAATCGTATGGAAACCTGGACAGAGAAGATACATGTCGCCGGCGACCGCGTCATCAAGACAATCCGCGATCTTGTGAAAGAGGGAAACGTCAGGAAGATCATCATTCGCAAACCGAACGGTGAGGTGCTCAAGGAGTTCTCGCTGACTGCGGGAGTCGCAATCGGCGGTATCGCGCTCTGGCTTGCCCCGATCATCGCCGCGCTCGGCGCGGTAGTCGCTGTCGGCATGAACTACACGATTGAGGTCGTCCGCGCGCGCACCGACGACCCGGACACCGAAGCGTGAGACAGGCAGCTATCCATTGACCATCTTCTTGAGCCGCGCGTATCTGCCGGTCATATGGTTGATGATGAACACCCCCATCACGAGCACCAGGATTACCGCAAAGGCGCGCTGAATACCGATCGCATCCGCAATCCTGCCCAGGACGAGCGGCAGCGCAAAAATCGCGATACCGCTCGCAAGTGTCGAGCGGGATCCCGCCTGCACGCTGTTTCCCTTTGCGGATTCCATCGAAAGTGCGAGCGAGAGCGGATAGAGGCCCGCTACACCAAAACCGGTCAGCACCAATCCCGCTTCGGCAACCAGGGGTGACACCGCGATCCAGAATGCAGTAAAGCCGATTCCGGCCACGAGAGTGGACCATGCAATCACCGTGTGTGGTGACTGGCGCCTGACCAGCCTGCTCGCGGCGAACCGTCCTCCGATCATTCCCGCGAGAAACATACTCACCGAGCGTGATGCTGCGGGTTTCGACATTCCCAGCACACTCACCAGATAGTCGGCACTCCAGTAGATCATGCAGAACTCGATCGAAACTGCAAGCACGATGCCTGACCAGTAGACCCAGTAGATCGCCGGAAGCCGGGACGCTTTTCCTGGCCGGGCATCAATCGCCACTGTCGGCAGAGCAACTGCACCGAAACTGAGACGAATCGCAATAGGAATGACCGCCGCAACCACAAGGGCCGCGCGCCAGCCAAGCTGTGTCGCTGCAAAAATTCCCACAAGAAGCGGAGCGGCAGCTCCTGCAATTGAAGCCAGAACATTGGCCTCAGACAACGCTACCGCGCGCCCGTCGCCATGCTCGTCCGAGAGGAGCGATGGAATGACCGACAGCATGAGCGTCCCAACCAGACCCATCAGGAAGGAGGCCGCGATGGTCACGAGCGGAGACCTGCCGAGTGCGACTAATAGTCCCCCGGCACCCATGCCGTATGCGCCAATCCAGAGCGCATGCCACCGACCAACCTTGTGAATGAGCCGATGCGCGATAAGACCTGCAACGATGATCCCCAGCGCCAGCGCCGAGAAATGGAAACTGCTTATCGTGTAGGAGAGCGAAAGCTCGTCTTTCAGGAATGGAGTAATCGGGCCGAAGATATCCAGAAAGAATCCGTAGAGCGACAGAAGCAGATAGGATAGCACAGTAGTCCGTCCGCGGATAAATGGCTGCTGCAAGGATCTCTCCTGATAGTAAACGCGGTTCCGCGCACTGCGATGATAGGAGCAAACGCTCACCCGGTCAAGGAATCCGGAACCTTGAGCGCTGATGAAAAAGCTATAACGTTGCGTTATTTCACCGCGTCAGCCGCTGTAAACAGCTGTGCTAGTGTGATACCTTTTACCGAAACTACCAGTAACGGAAGAGTACCGTGAACAACAAGCCTGAAGGAGCCCCACAATGAAGATGAAATGGTACACAGTTGCCGCAGCGATCGGTGCACTCGCGATCCTTGCCTCGTGCAATGCGGCATCCTCGATTCCGACGACGCTGCAGGTGACGGCAGGGAATGTCACGGATATCGTCTATAATAACGGGACCTACACTTATCCTACCACGGCGGCAAGAAACAGCCAGTTCAGTACGATATTTACGATCAAGAACACGAGCTCAACGACAGCGTACAGTGTCACCGGAATTACCTCGAGCGGCGGCTTACCATTCTCGGTCGGTGGAACCACGAATGCTTCGCTCAATCCCAGTGGGACCATGACGTTCACAATATCCGGAACGCCGACAAATTCCGAGACCATTTCGACCACCGTCTCGATCGCAAACAATGCACCGGATACGACGCCTTACTTCAAGTTCGCCTACACGGTAACTGTCAACTGATGAGCCCCGATCTTTCCCGCGCCGCATTCGCGGCGCGCGGTCTCACAAACCGACTGATCCGCTTATTCCAACATACACTCCGGCGAGTCGGAGCGACGCGTCACTCTTGCTCAGCGTCGTCGGGCCGGAAGTGGCGAGGGATGCGGTGTTTGTCTGATAGTAGCTGCCTGAAAGCGTGAGGGGGGAGATCGTGTAGCGGTATCCGCCGTTGAGCGTCAGTCGCACACCCTTTATGTTCACACCGATTGCTCCGCCTGCGTAGTAGCCGTAACCGAAGGGCGCACTTGCGTCTATCGACTTCCACGCCCAGACGTTTCCTGCCGGGGCGAGAGTCGCCGCAATGTTTCCGTCAAGCGGGAGCACTCCGGCGTTCCACTGGAGCACGCCCCCACCTTCGGCTTCGACGAACATGATCGACACCGGAATTGTGAGCTTCAGTCCAGCTGTAAGCATGAATGAGTCGGTGACTGCCCAGGGGAGGCTTCGCTGACTGATGCCGGTCCCGTTTGGAAGGAGGCCGTCCACCTTGTCGTAGGCTAAGCCGACCGGAACGCTGAACAGGCCACCGATGCCGATGCTGGTGCCGAACTGCGCCTCGTAGCTGACGGTGCCCTGGCTGAGCCAGGTCGCTTCCGGGATAAAGATGGTAACTCCGCCGCCAATCTGCTGGGCGAACGAAGGAATAGCTGCTGCTATCGATAGAACGATGGCGATGATCGTCGCCCGTCGCATTGCTGTTGCCTTCATTGATGTTTTCTCCTCAGATACGAGCCACGTACATATCAATATCATCGCCTGCGGCGTAGAAATCCTTGATAACCGCTTCGAGCCGGTAACCGTTTTTTTCGTAGAATCGGCGGGTCGCCTCGTATTCGCGCCGGCTGGAGGTTTCTGCAATGATCAGGCGACCGCCGGCAACTCTTATGTCGTAGCTTACCCTTGCAAGCAGCGTGCTTCCGATGCCCCGCCGCTTTTCCGAAGCGTCGGTCGCGATCCAGTACAGATCGTAGGTTCCATCGGTGAGTGCGCGGGGGCCATGGCAGGAGTATCCGACCACTCTGCCGTCGGAGAGGCAGCTGAGGAAGTAGTATCCGCTGACGACAGGGCCGCGGGTGAAGTACTCATCGAGTAGTTCGTCAACTGTCGCAACTTCAACTTCGCTGAAGACTCCGACGTTTTTCGTGATCGCGAGAATCGGTCCGACATCATCCCTGACCGTCTGCCGAATGACAATACCACTGTCTGCAGTTGACATACTTTTCACTCCCGTCGCTGACGCGACCACGCATCCGCGCACAATATTCCCGCAAGAGCGGCGTAGTCGACGCCGGATGCTGCGGCGGCCCGCGCGAAGCCCGCATCTTCGGCGAGGGATGGATTGGGATTCACCTCGAGCACGTGAAATCTGTTTGAGTCCTCGCGCACGTCGACCCTCGCGTATCCCGAGCAGGAGAGTGCCCGGTACGCTGAGAGTCCGATTTGTTCGAGACGGTCACGCTCGGATGAGCTTACCGGCGCGGGGTAGACTCCCGTGAATCGGTCAGACCATTTGTTTTCATATGTTTCGATTCGATCCCGGGGATTGCTGCAATCTGCAAAGTCAATCTGACCGGTGCCGACCACCTCAGGATCGTCATAGCCGCGGATACTCACCGAAAACTCACGCCCGTCAAGAAACTGCTCGACTAATGCTGGCTGGCGATACTCCTCGATGATGCGCCGAACCTGCCGCAGGAGAGCCGCATCGGAGTCGACCACCGAATCAGAGGTGATTGCAAGGCTGCAGTCCTCAAGGGCGGGTTTTACAATGGCAGGGTAGCCGACCGTGCGCGCAGGGTGAATAGATGCGCCGG
>Ga0307376_10001917_pt1 | contig 21257 bp, 31 predicted proteins | sample TR2MG_FD_202536 | JGI IMG/M metagenome (GOLD analysis project Ga0307376, IMG submission 202536) | Soil microbial communities from Risofladan, Vaasa, Finland - TR-2 | ecosystem: Environmental > Terrestrial > Soil > Coastal area > Acid sulfate soil | place: Finland: Risofladan, Vaasa | collected...
AGATCAATTATATCGCTTTCTGTCCAAGTAAGAGCATCGACTTCTGATTCGGTATAATATCTTCCATCATGATCTGCACTGGCAGCATGAGTGGAAATATCTGAATCTATTTCCGCCGACAAAGAGCCGCTAATAGTGTCTATTTGTAACTGGGTATAATATCTCGCATCTCCACGAGCTTGATCAAAGTACTGTGTATGATCATCGTCTTCTAGTCCCGTTAAAGCACCATGATCTGTTACACCGCCGCCTCCTCCAGCCGAGCCACTAATAGTAATTTCATCTTCAGCTGATCTTGTAATAGTTATATTATCACCTGCGACTATATTAAAAACATCTCCTGAAGTAATAGCATCTTTTTCGACACCATCTACAGCAAAAGACCAACTTTGATAATTGTCCTTATTATCTATTTGATCTTGTAAAATTCCAGAAGCTGTATCAGCATATGAATAAGCTAAGTCTAAAGTAGCTGAATCGCCCTCAGAAATTTCAGCAGACAAAGATCCACTAATAGTATCAACCTCTGATTCAGTATAATATCTATCATCGTGAGCGTGTCCTAAACCAGATTTGCCGTCTATTTGATCTTGTAAAGTTCCTGAAATTGTATCAACTTCAGCTTGAGTATATTTATCAAGATCAATTATATCCAATTCAATGTGGGCATGAAGGGTAGGAGAAAATCCTGTATGACCAGATGAACCATAATCAAGATTTTCTAATTGGCTATGATCAGTGACACCGCCAGTTGCGCCGCTGATAGTAATAGTTTCTAAATCCGAGGAAAGATAGATATTATCTCCTGCTACAAGGGACTTAAATTGTAAATCTGCGCCCACTTTAATAGAAAAAACACCTTCTCCTAACCCAATATTAGAAGCGGTGTTTGTTTGACCAGTTCCACTAAGAGTATCTGCGTATTCTTTTGTAACTAAATGATTGGCTTCAGTTGGTAAAACTCCAGCCACAGTAGAAGTAAATCCTCTGCTGCCATCAACAAGAATATATTGAGCATGATCATCATCTAATAATCCAGTAAGAGCGCCATGGTCAGATATTCCATCAGTACCCTGTTTTTTAGTTACTATTACACCCATATATAAACTCTACCTTATTTAGTCTATTAATACGCCAGTCAATCCACTCATCATATATTGTTTTATTAAAGCATCTAACATTTTTTTAAGGCGCAGTATAGTTTTATTTCTTTCCAGCAAACCAGGTGATGGATCATACATGGTTTGATCATCTCTAACTACAGCGCCATTATCAATCATATCAGTAGAAGTCATATTTTCCAATAAATCTATAGAAGCTTGTAAAATCAAATGGTCTTGAGTAACGGTAGAGCTTGTTAACCCTGGAGGTATCATAGTATCGCCATAGGCTTCATAAATTTCTCTGTCAGAGAATTTAAAAGTATAATACCATATATTAATTATATCATTTTCTTCATCATTATTAAGAGTCCCACTAAATGTAAGATATTGATAACCTTGCACAACAGGATCACTTAAAAATATTTTTTCGTCACCATTTATTGATATATATACTGGCCATCCTTTTTCCCCAAGATCAACAGTATATCCATCTGAATGAACCGAACAACTAGACTCATATTCATCAATATCATCAAGATATAAGCGAGATAGTCCTTTTAAATCACCAATATAACGCCTTATTTTTCTAACTATATTTTTTTCTGTTATACTAAAATCAATTTCATTTTGATAAGTAGGATAATGAAATAATTGTGATTCAGCACCATGTGCTGGATCAGATAAACTGCTTTCCTGAGCTGCAGACCAATATGATGACTTATACCATGTATCAGATGTACCAGCAACATGGCTATATGCATAAACAGATTTTCCCGCGACTAATGGTATATAAGCCAAATGAGTATAACTACCAAGCTCTTCATCAGATGTATAAAGTCTAATATGTGTAAATATAGCTATAATAACATCAATATTATCAACATAAATAGTTAGTTGTATCATAGTTAACTCCTTATTCTACTTCAATTCTGGGCTTAAGTTCTGTAGCTATTAATATTTTTACGATTTAATCCATAAAATATATTATATGTATTTAAGCTAAGCCATTTTTCTCTAATATTATCATATGAATATGTTATTCCATTTATAACTTTATGTCTACTAATAATGTTATCTCGCAGCATACAAATATCCTATTATTTATATTAATTATTTTTTAATATTCAACTTTATCTATAATTAAATCTAGCAGATCTTTCATATATTTGAACATCTACTATACCAGAAGCGGTAGTAATAATATATAATGGAGCATCCGTATTTTCCTCCCATATTTCACCATGAGCTATCTCATACCCTTCAGTAGCATAATCATCATCCACATCAGCTAATAAATAAACACTATTAGTATTATCTAAATTTTTAATTCTGATAAAATTCCTTCTGCCCAATGGGTAAGCCGGTAAAAGTGTTGCGGTACCAGATACAACATCAATAAGACTAAACTTAATAATATCTCTACTATCGTTTCTACCTATTTTATCATCAATAGTATATGTCATTTTATTATGCTCCTATATCAATAATTATCTTCTAGAAAGCTCTAATTCTACAATTCTTTTTCTAAGCATACGACATAATGTATCTTTGTTTGCTAGTTGATTAGCACTTTGGAGTGCGTATTTAAGAAGATTTAAATTAGTAAACTTTGGCAATTTTTCACGAGCTTCTCTAACAGAAAAATTAGCAATTTCATCTACTTCTGATTCTTTTTTAACATATGGAACAACAACTTCGGCTGCTTCTTCCTTATCTTTTATAGTTTCAGCTTCTGAAGGATCCTCCTCATAAACTATTTGCCATATATCTCTATTTGTCAATTTAACATTTTTAAGCCACATTACAAAAGGCTTGCCTTCTTCTAATTCATGCTTTTTACCATATTGCTCATATAAAACATCTAAACCTACAGTTTGGCCTGGGCCAATCTGCCTTTTCATTGCATGTCTCCACATAGGAGTTCTATTTTTAATATAACCTTTCATTACCTTTTCCTCCTCAAATTTAATTGTCGTCCTTGTCCAAAAAAACAACATGATTGGAATCAATTCTATCTATAATAAAATGTAATATATTAGATAACCTATGAAAAATTATTCCTATAAAAAATAACGTCAGCGGTAGAGGCAATACATTTATATTATATAAATATAACATAGCTACACAAAACATACCTACCCATACTGACGTACAATAAGGACAGTCCAGTAATCTATATATAAATTTATTATGTTTATTAAAAAATCCTCTAACAGGTTCAAACAAAACAGATTTACTTAAAATATTAGTAATAGATTCTATTAATATAATAATAGCTAATATTTGTAAAATTAAATTCATATTGTCCTCATAATAATCTATATAGCGCCCTACAAAAGTAAGGCGCTATATATCATATACATTATAAGCTTCTGTCAATAACACCAATTCCTAACATACGAGAATCCAAGCATGCAAATCCAATTTCTTCCCAACCAAAGAAACCTTGTTTCTGCAATCTTAGAAGAACTGGATCATCATGCGCTTCGTAGTCTTTACGAATAGGCATAACAAGCGAATCATTAACACTACGGTCAAAACCAATAATCTGGGTTTCACCAAGGGTATCTACTGTGCCATCAGCAGCAGTACTATTACCATTAGTAATTGTATATTGATTAAAAGCATGGCCTGAATCAGCTATGAATTTACCATAAGATGAGCCATAATCATTAATATTATACAAACCAGTAGCGCCAAGATGTTGAATTTCATGAAGTGTTACATTCCAGATACTTCCCATGCCAGCAGCCTGAAAAATTTCTCTTCTTGTCACTGGATCGATATCTGTGTCTGTCCATTCACGAATATCAGCAGCATCTTCAGGAGAAACATATAGATCCGTAAGTGTACGGCCTATTCTCTTGAAACCAACTATCATCTTGTTAATAAGTTCTTTTGACAAATATCCAGCACCAGTAGATGCTGGATTAATTTCATAAATAGGGGCGGGACGTGAACCTAGAAGTCCCTTACCAGAAAATGATGAAGTAGCAGCAGGTAGAATAACTCTCCAACCGCACTCTTCTTCATAATCAGCTAATCCTTTAGCAGCTTTCTCAGCAGCTCTCTGAGGAATATCGATTCTTGAATCTCTGGCATAAGTTATTTTCCAATCACCAGAAGCATCGATCGTAAATGTAGGTACATATACTTCCTCTCCGATTCCTTCAATAAAATTCTGAGCCACGTATCCTAAGCCAGGAAGTACCCATACCGGAATTTCAAAATCTTCGGCAACCGGATATGATGCCTGGGCTCCAGGACCAAGTCTCTCAACCGCAAAGAGTTCTCTCATAATAGAATCTCTTTCGATTGCTTGAAGGATTGGAGTAGTTAGAGCAGCAGCAAAAGTTCTATATGCAGCAATACCTTCTGGAGTATTGATAGCTGCAGTAGCCTTGAAAAGTATTTGCATTTCTTTTCTATCCATAACCTTAACTATCCTCCCATTCAAGTAGTTTTGGACGCACTCTAATTATAGTGCATTAATCCATAATTCATTTAATTATATCAACAGCTTAATCCTGATAGGATAAAGTGTAGTATTCTGAGTAGTAGCGTAAACCTGTGGAGCACTGGCGCCTTTAACAACTCTAGCAACCACATCAGTAACATTAGTAAGATATGTGCCATTAGTTACTCTTGAATAACCATCACCAGCAGTATAAAGCCGCTCACCAGGAAGCATAGGATCGGTATTAGGAGTATCAACAGTATAATGAACTGTATCCCAAATACCTAGATGAGCCACGCCAACAGGAGCTTGTTTAGTTCCATTAATATTACCACTGGAATCATATGATGGTTGGGCAATAACGTCAGAAGATCCAAGATCCCCAGGCATCATAAAACCAGTAGGATGAACATTATGGTATCCCATTTTAACTTTTTGCATTAAGAATCCAAAAGGCATTCTTTCCTCTGTATCTGAAGGAGCAACAGTACTATAAATGTTAACAATAGCATCCTGATTAGTAGCAGTACTAACAAGATAACATACGGAACCAGCATAAGCTACCACACCACCAACGCCACCAGTTCCGCTAGTTGTAGCGAACTGACAAAATTGGTTTTCCACAACGGAATGTCTAGGAATAAACATAATTACATTTCCTCCTTAACATATTTTTTTAAAGAATTACTTGTTACCTTTCTGAGCCTTAATATTTTCCGCCATTTGACTACCCAACTCTTTATACTTAGCTACCAAATCCTTATTTGGTACAACTTCCATATTAAGAGCTGCAGCAACACTCTGCATCATATTAATAGCTACTTCAGAATCAGCAGCGTCCTTCTCATCTTCTTCAGATCCTTCTTTTTCATCTTCTTCATTGCCAGTAGCGTTAGCTCCTTGGTCAATTATAGAATCCGCTGTATGTTCAGATGCTTTTAATTCTGCAACAATAGCTTCTCTAATAGCAACAAGCTCGTCTTTGTAAGATATAAAATCCTCATCAGACATCTCTCGAATTTTGGAAGTCTGATCTTCAATTACTTTATCATTAGTAGCAGCAATGCCAGATCCTTTTAATTCGCTAAATCTGGTTTCAGCCAATTTGTCTTTTTCCATTTTATCTATTTTTGACTCGGCTTCTTCTGCTCTTCTAATAATGTCAGCTTTTTCATTTTCAAGACCAGTTTTTTCTGTTTCAAGAGTTGTTTTTGCAAGTTCTAGCTCTTTAATTTTAGCTTCAAGAGTTAGAATAGTTTCATTAAGGCCTGAAATTTCTGCCACACTATCAGCAAGTTCTTGGTCTTTTGCCTCTAAAGACTCACTCAACTCATTAATAGTATCCGCAGACTTTGTCAAAGCCTTTTCCGTCTCTTTAATCATTTCAGACTCTTCTTTTTGCTTGAAAATGTCGTCAACGATCTTGGTGACATCATTACTAAGTTGATCACTCATGAAGTTAAACCTCCTTAATGATTTTCTTATAACAGTAATACTATATATATAACAACATTTATTTACCAATCTCTTAACTAATAAAACAACCATTTCCTTTATTTTGTTATATATCAATTCTATATAATTATTAATCCCAAACTTGATTAGAAGATGAGCTACCATATAAATCATCAGGAGCAGCATCACCTAAAAATACATAAACGTCATAATGAACGACATCAGTAGCATTTTGCTGATGAAGTGTTAGCGTATTAAGAGTAGTATCTTTCTCAATATAATATCTACCAACCGCTTCATTATCCAATAATGTTGCCTGCACAACAGCTTCTGAAATCTTATAACCATGTATCTTAGTACCGCTGAGTATCTCTGCTGATTGGACACCAGATGCCAACGTTACAGTAGTTCCAAGTAAGAAAGGGACCCTGCGGCCATTACCTAAATTTCTGTAGATGATAGTCATATTATCATCACCATTAATTCTAACAACTTTAGGTGTATGTCCTTTGGTTCGTAGTGCTTGTGGCATGAGCGATTACCTCCTTTTATTTTTTATTTCTTTTTAAAACTTCCTTTAATTCCACCAACAAACTACTTCTTCGATCCTTTCCCTCTGATTCTTTTAATTTTGATTCAATATAATTTTTTGCCTGTCTTTCAATTTGACGTCTAAGACAGTTAGGATCAGTCACATCTCGTGAACTGGATGTACATCCTTTATCATATAAAGCACACCAATCTTCATGAAGAATTTTTGTATTTGGCCCCTCATACGTCGCATCAATAACTCTTTTCTTATAACTTACACAGATACCGACACTAGTTTGAGAACGAACATCCTCTATGCTTATATCTGATTTTTCCTGATCCTTTTTGTTACTATCATTTACAATCTTTTCTTCAGTTTTAGAACTTATAATACCTTTATCAAGATCAATAATTATATCAGCTTCTTTTTCTTTAATTGTTTGCTTTTTAGCTGTTTCCAAAATTACAGATCTTGGATTTGCAGGATTTTTCACAAGGCCGCAACCAGAGAATAATAAGCCTCTTAACACTCTAGTCACTGTACCTTTTGCAATCCCTTCTCCATTTTTTAAAATCTCAGCAATTTTTCCTATTATTTCAGATGCAAATCCTAATGATTCAGCTTCTTTTCTAGACATTATCACATTTCCAACTTTAATATCATAATCTTGGAAAAATGTTTCCATAGACAATTTCCATTTATTATCTACCACATCTTTAGCAAGCTCTGGAAATCTATTTCTATACAATATGCCAGCTATTAAAACATCCATTTCCATTCTGTCTAATTCTGATACACTCGTAGAAGCAAGTTCATTAATATCCAACAGGGTGCCATTTTTACCAATAAATTTACTAGAATAAATATGTCCTACTATTTGATCTTCCGCATGTTCTATATCCAAAGCTTTATGATCAATAGTAGAAGAAGCTTTTACCATTTCTGAAGGTAGAAAATAAGCATGATTCAAATTTTCTCCGCTACTAACAAAAATGCCAGAAAAAAATAATAAATCTGGCGTTTTATTATCTGGAAATTCTATAATAGAAGCTACTGATTTCCTAAGTTCATCTGTAGGCTCCATTATTCGTATATCAGCCTCAACAGTTATCGACTTAAATTTATCTTCCACAATAATCCCCTCCTATTAATATAAGGATCCTTCTATATTATAATGGTTAGATTATTCGTTTTCTTCTTCATCTTTTCTTACAGCAGACATTGTATTAATTAATAATGCATATTCATCATTACTCATATTCTTAATTACATCTATTAACTTAATACTAGCTTCATTGCTTGGCTGCTGACTTGGCGATATTTTTGTTACTTTAGTTTTTGATTGTGGATTAGCCGGCTGCTTTTTCTTAGCTGGCTGTCCTTTAGGTCTACCTCTAGAAGGAGTACCTGTAGGTGCTCCTTGAACTGGTTGCACACCACCACCAAAAGGTGACTTTTGAAATGGACTACCTACTATACCTAAAACACCTTCTAATACAAAAGGCAACTCTTCTTGCATATTATTAAACTCATTATCATAATCAAAACCTAACTGCTCAAGCGCTGTTTGATATGATAACATACGTCTATCAACAAGCTGTGAAATAGTGCTCATATATAAAATTATATCCCTTAATATTGTATTATCCCATCTTATTTTTGGAAATCTATCAAAACCCATAGCATTAGCTATTTGTCTATATTCATTATAAATCCATCCTGTAACCTGACGCCTAGCATAATTAATTTCCTCAATTATAGCTCTAGTTATCAAACCTGCCTCAGCTACATTTACATTCGTAGTACCATCTATAAGCGCTCTTGAAATACCAATAGCGCCACTTATATCTTCATTAACTTGCTTATATTTATCTTGACCAAGAATTTCACCTATTTCAGGTGAAATTATTCTTTCTATTTCTAAGGTATGATTCCACACTACATCAAATGCTTTACTAGGAGTATCAAATAATTTTGCAACAGTCTCTAACTGTGCTTGATCAGTAACAGGAAACTCATCATTACCAACAGTTATTTTTAAAATATAATTCGAAATACCATCTAGCGTACTAAGATCAGCTTCCCTTAAAGAATTTTTATATTCTAATGAATCAAAAGCCTTTACGCCTCTAGGTTTAGCATATCTTTCATAAGGCATTTTTCGATAATCTACACCACCAACATATTGAGGATCTAATTCAATTTTACCAGCCACCACTTGATTTTTAAATTCTGTTGGAAGGCTTTTCACAATTACTTTTTCATCTTCTGTAAGCTCCTGCGGAGATTTAGCTAACATTTTTCTTAATTCAGCAGACGGTTCTAAAGTAACTGTTGTATTATCAAATAATAAACTGCCCTCAATTGTTACTAACAAAGGATTTAATATAGTATATGCTATAGGCAAATAACCCTTAGACCACACTTTCTTTTTTGCAGCCTGTGCTTTTTTACCAGTCAATCCCTCAGCAGCTTTTTCTTCTCTTCTTTTTTGAATTCTATTAGCTCTTTCAACTATATCATTAAGAATACTACGTTCTATTTTTTGACCTGGAATTGGAGATAAATAACTAACACCAGGCTCATATTTGCTTATAATCTTATAAGTTCGTACCATACCAATTCTAAAAAAATCAAAAAATATCCAATCTAATACCTGCGTAAAATTAACATCAAAATTCCATGTATCATAAAATGCTTTTATTTTATTATCATCAATATCATTTTCAAAACCTTTTGCTGCAAGGTTTGTTAATATATCTATATGCGTACCATAAACATCATTTTCAAAATAATATTTCATGGCACGCGTAAATAAATTTCTAGGATCCTCTTCATATGGCGACTTCTTTATTAAATCTAAAGCCGTTCTGTCTATCATATCTCTTCTTAAAGTAGCGGCTGTTTCAGCCATTCTTAGTTGTACAGATTTATTATCTGGTAAAGATGCTAGTATTTTATTAGTAGGCTTAACAAAAAATGCTGCTTTTCCAGTATTTGAGTCCACCTCTATTTTATGTATCCCAATATCCGGATATTTAGTTTGTAATTCATGCGTTATTTTTCCTATCTCTTTTGAATCCATCATTTACTCCTTTATATTTTGCTTAAGTAAAAATAATCTGGCGGTTTCTGTTTCCTTACCTCGTAATGAGCAATGGCAATTCTCACAAACTGTTATACCATTCCACACTTCAAATCTGATGAAATCATATATATTAAATGGCCATAAATGATGAGCTCTTAAATTACCGCTTTTACTTTTTCCACATATTTGGCAAATATAATTATCTCTTTTATAGACTTCGTCACGCCATTTTTTATATTCAAGTGAATTTCTTATTTCCTGATTCTTTAAAGTTATGCCGCCTTTCCAATTCCAATGCTTTTTGCCAGCACTTTTATTTCTATTTCTACCTTTTTTTGCTTCTGACATTTTTTGACGAGTTTCTATTGAAATTATTTTGCCTTTATTAATTTCGCCAACTTTTTCTATTTGTAAGCAACCACATGATTTAGTATGTCCATTTTTTAAACTAGATCCTTGAACAATTCTTTTAGTACCACAATCACATAAGCATTGATAAAATTGATGATGATTTTTTCTATAAGCTGGCGATATTACTAATAGTCTTCCAAATTTTTGGCCATTTAACATTACTTCATTGATTTCGCTAGCTTTCTCTCTTCTATAACAACCGCAACTTTTAACGTTTCCTCTTTTTAAATCTTTCCCATTTATAATAACATATTCACCACAATTACATAATGCCCACCAATAGCTTTTATTATTTTTTACATAAGCAAATGCTATAACAAGCAATCTATAAAACTTCTTTCCAATTAAATTTAATCTTTTAGACATTTTTATATTTTATCTATCATCTCCTTGCCATTACCGTTACCATTTTTATTAAGAATATTTGCTACTTGAAATACTCCTTTAACTCCAAAAATAATGCCAAAAATAGTAGCTAAATTCCCACCATTAATAAAACCAGTTACACATAACACTACTGTAGTAGCTAAAGCTAATACTTTAATAGAAATTAGCTGAACAAAAAATTTTTGTAACCAACTATCCCAAAATTTCCAACTAATAATAGAATAAGACATAATAATTAGTCCTTTCAATATAAACTGCCACTTCCTGCTAAGATCAGTTAGTTAATTCTTCTTAGACAATAACGCATATTTACTAGTCGGAACAGTACTAATACCCGCTACAGCATTTGCAAACCTTGACCCCATATGATGTGGCCTAATCAACCCATTACCATACAAAACAGGCGACTGCTCTTCTACCTCTCTATTCAATTCTTTTGCGCCCCATGCAGCAAGAATCAAAGCTGAATATAAGTCTTTATTTTGACCTTTTTTAGGGGTATCAAAATGCCGTAAACCTCTAGATGTTTCCGTAACTATAATATTTAGCATTTGAGACTTTAAAAGCCCTACCTCATCATATAATTTCTCTTCTACACTAGATCCAGAATCTGGCGGCTTAGGAAATCTAAGATCTTTATTTTCTAATAAAGCCAAAGTATCAAAATTAGCATCAGAAATCCATGCCGGAGCCGGATTAACCATTTGCAATATGTGCTTACCTTTTTTGTCTTTGGTTTTTTCATCTCCTCTATCTATTATTGGTATACGATTATTATAGCCTTCTTGTAATAAGTCTTTAATAGAATTACCGCCACCTTGTGAATCCATAAATATTCTAATAATATTAAATTTATCAGCCAAGTCTTGTATTTTCATTGTCATTTCTTGTGTTGTCTTTTTCTTAATGCCTTTAACATATACTATTTTATTAGGATCTCCAAGTTCAATAATAACCATAGCACATGATGCTGATCCGCCTTGACTTGGATCAACTCCTAACACATATTTTTTGTTCGGGTCTCCAAATAAACAAATACCAAAACTACTGTTCAAAGTACACCCATCAAGTAAAGAAGCTTTAAAAAAGCCATCACTATCAGAAACCATAGCAGCCTCATATTCCATCATGAATTCAATAGACGCCATAGTTCTTTTAGCTTCTTTTATATTTTCTTCATCAAGAAACCCATTTGGCAACATTTGATAAGGCACTTGGTGTACAGCATATCTAGTCCTTTCGCCTTCTTCCTTCATTGCTTGCCAATAAGCCTTCATTCTTTTCCACATATGATTAAATTTAAAATATCCAGAAGAAGCCATGACCATCTTATTAGCGGATTCCTCAACAATATCATCTTCCGTAGCCAATCCAGCATCTATCAATCTTTTCATTCTTTCTATATATCGTACTTTTTCCATAGGCTCCAATGCAACAGCAGCCATTGGCCTAATAACCATATCAAGAATTGATGGAGGGACTTGTGCTAATTCGTCTACTTCTATTAAATAAAAACGACTTCCTCTAATTTTTGCACCGTCTGTACCGAGCGGTAGCGCTTCAATATAGCTCCCATTAGAATTATCGGTGCCTTTAAATTTAATATAACAACTATCAGATCCTCTAATAGGCCTTTTTTCACACGCCTCTCTAAAAATAGGAGATCTGGTATATAGTTTTTCAATTTCAGCAAAAATTAGTTTTGCTTGTCTAAAACTTGAACTAATTAATCCAACTCTGTATCCAGGATACAGTAAGCCATGTAAAACAGCATTAGTTCCTAATAAAAAAGTTTTGCCACCACCCCTAGATACAATAGAAATAGTAAAATTTTTAAACCACATATCTCTTAAAATAATACGTTGAATAGGAGCAAGGTCTATTCTTAAAAGATCATAAGCAGCTAAAATTGGATCATTACGATACAATTCTATCATTTCAGCGCCACGATCCATTATAATATCTACATTATCATATAGATCTATGTTCAAAACTAACCCCCTCTTTATGTCTAGTCATCAACCTCTATAGTCTCAGCATCAACATCATATCTATTACCAATCAATAATTCGGACTTAAGCAATTCCTTTTCTTCATCCTCAAATTTAGAAGTTCTAGTTAACATTTCTCTCTTCCTATCCATATCATAAGCTACCGCTAGATCAACTATTGAAAACCCACCAAGCTTTTTTGGATCTATTCTATCTCTTCTTCGCGAGACTAGATTTTCTTTTAATTTCTCTGTTTGTTTTCTTATTTTTTCAATAGAAGCAGAAGCGTCCAATAAATCAGTATTTTTGCCTTTGCTAGCTTTTAATAATCGTATTTCAAGAACTTTGTTTAAAGCTATGCTCATCAGATCATCCATATCATTAGCTGTAAGATTATCTTCATCAAAGTCCTTCAAATAAATAGCAATTAGGCCTTTATAAAGCTTTATTTCGCCTTCTTCGAGGATTTCTTCGGCGGGTATTAAATCTTCCATTAATTCTCTGAACTTAGGCGGGTTTTTAGGCCTCCCCCTCTTATTGTCCACCATAAAACCTCCTATAACAGCGAATGCAGTATTTCTAATTCGTTTGTAAGTCCTTGCTCTGTTAATTCCTCCTTTAGCATTACAAAAAATTCTGGTGTAGCATTATGACTAAAATCGTCTATCTCTGACCCAAGGCATAATTCTAATTTACCTAAAAATAATAATTTTTTTTCTGTCATTACATTTTCGGTTTTGTCTATATCTTCTTTGTTATTTAATATCCATCTTCTTATACTTTTCGGAAAATATTTATAATCATCACGCATAGTATCAGATAAAGGATCTTTTTCTTTAAAATATTTCACTAACGATTTAGATATTTTATCCTTAGTTTCTTCTGAATGGCGCCTACCAAAACGACTTTCTCTTATTCTTTCTTTAGAGTCTTCACTCAATCTAAATCCTTCTGGCCTTCCTCGTTTTTTTCTTATTTTTATATTATTAATAGTATTATCCATTTACTTTCTCCGTATCTACATCATCTATAGAACATTTTATAATTCTCTCCGCTCCAAATATCTTAATACTAACAGATAATTTATTACCATCAATCCCAACTAAAGTAGCTATCATGCCCTTAAATGGGGTACTTATTAATTTTACATTCATGCCAACTTTTAATTTACTAACAGGCACTAAGTCTTCATATCTTGTTTTATCCATTTTTCTTATTTCTTTTATTTCTTCTTGTGAACATACTCCAAGATAATTATGTATCCATGGATATTTTTTTAATTTTGATATTGTTTCATTATCACTATGATCATATTTTATAAATAAATAATTTGCATATAATGGCACATTTTCTTTTTTAATTCCTGATTTAGTACTATGCTCCTTTTCGGCTACTGGATATAATACATCTTTTATTTCTAATATAGTGTCTATATATTCTTTTATCTTTCTATATTTATTAGTACTAATTGTCCAAACATGCCATTTATTAGCCATTTACAAGCTCCACCTTTGTAACTTTTTTACATTTACTGCAAATACACATAATAGTTCTTTTAGGAGCAAAAAAAGAATTTCCACACTCTGAGCATTGAAACAAATGAGCTTTTCTTGAATTTTGCGGTTTAGAAAAAGTAAAAGGTAAATTTTTATTACCATCAGCAAGGCTAGATTCTCTATGAATCTTTTCTCTATGCTTTCTTTCCCCGCCTTCAGGTACCCATCTTCGTGGCGTACTTCCTGGACTTAACTCTCCTGGCATTTTTTATTCTCCTTTTTTGATGTATTAAACCCTAATCCATCCTTTCTTAAATAATCAATGGCTATAAATCTTTTACTAACAGTATAATCAGCTATATAAACACATAATTCTTCCAATGTATAATCTGTCATCGCCTTACGGACTGATTTATCTGTCCATTGGCCATAATGATAAAAAATTGCCCAATAAATAATATTGGCTGATGCTTTATCAAGTTTATCTTTAAATCCATCATTATAAATATCTGCAACAAATTTTGCCATTATTTGTGGATGCTCTCTTACAGTATGGCCACTAGCTTTCTCCAGCCCCTGCTTAGCAAAATCATGAAGCAATGCTGCTGCACATATCTCGTCTCTATGATATTCACAGCCAAGTGCTCTTGATAATTCATATGCAAGAGTAAATACTTTCTTAGTATGCAAAATAGTACCATCACCAGCTAACTCATCAAGTGGATGATACAAGCCGCTCGAGCTTGATGGGCAATCCCAAAAAATATAATCTGGAGATTTATTTATGCATTCCTTTACAAAATCTTTTATTTTTTTATTAGAAATTAAATTTAATTCTTCCTTAAATAATTCTAATCTTTCCTTTAATTCCATTATACTCTCCTTTTAATTATCTAGATGGTAAAGTAAGAGAATCGCTATTTAATCTAATTGTTCTTACTCTTATAGTAGGATTCTGAGCATTATATCCCAACTGGCCCATAGCAACCCTGCCATAATTTCTTGCATTATCATAACTCATAAATCTTGCATTATTATTACGAGAAAGAGTTGCTCCCTCATTATATCTAATAAATCTACTTCTTATTTCATTCACAGGAATAGCCATAATTTACAGCCCTCCTTTTAACTTTTACATTCTCTCTTTCAATTCTTTATATTCTTTAGCATTCTCTTCTTTTCTTGGATCAATTTCGTCTTTATTAGCTGTCATCCAAGTCATTAACGCCATCACAAAATCTGGAATGGCATCGCCTTTCCATTCATAAGAGATTCTTAAAAATTCATCATCTCCTCTTTTAATTCCCACACTAGCATATTTATAATCCCTGCTTCTAGAAATGTCAGCTCCAATAATTTCGTCTGGCACTATGACAATAGTTAAATTTTTACCTTTCTTATCAGCCATTTTATATAATCCTCCTGTCTTTACTTAATTTTTCTATCAATAATATAGCATCTACTATATTATGACTAGCTTTTTTTAGATCTTCTAAAGATCCATTATTCTCAACAATCATATCAAAATCTTTATAAGCATCCAAGCCAGTTTCAGATTCATGATCAATGCCATGAATTTTATTTTCTGACTCTCTAATTATTCTAATAAGAAAACCGTTTTCTTTCTTAATAAATTCAGCTTCATTAATATGTCTTACATCAGTTATTATATAATCTTTATGTCCTTTTCTTTCTAGATCTTCCATCCATTTTCTCAAAGCAATGACCCAAAAATCATAATTTATTTTTCTATAAAAGGCTCCCAACTCTTGCATAATTTCACGAGGCGTCCAATAAATAACAGTTACAGAATTAGTCACCAATTCCGATTCTGTTATTTCGTCCTTCCATTTATTATGTGGTTTTAGATATCTATTATCTGGAATTTCTTTTTTATCGCCATATAACTGATCATCATCTAAACCAAATTGAAATTTACACATATTTTTCAATTCAGCAGCAAATGCTATATGATAAAATTCTCTATCATATTTTGATTTAAATATTTCTATTAAATATTTTGCTAACTGATCTTTACCAGATCTTGCCTTTCCTGAAACTCCGACAATCATTTTAATCTCCTTAAGCTTTTAAGTGTTTTATTAAGCTCGGTTTCTAATTTTCTGCGACCAGAAGATATATCTTTTAACAAATTCTCTATATTAGAATTTTCTTGTTCTAATTTCTTTTTAATGTCGTCTTCTAATTGTCTATCTATTGGTATTAATTTAACAAGATATTCCTTACAATTTTTACACTCAGCCTGTGATTTATAAAGACTTTTAATTTCGCCATCATCATCAAATTCTATAAAATATTTAAATAACACTATTTAACCTCTGTATTCCAAATTTTAGTTTGTATTTTAATATTAAGTGTTTTTATATCAATCTTTAGCATTTCGATCATTTTTTCAATATAATCAATATCAATACAAACAAATTTATCTGGTTTTTCTTTTCTGATCTCATTTAAAAAACCAATAAAACATTCTAACTTATTGTCCATTACTTCTTTTATAATCATAGCGTCTTTTAAACTGATCTCAGTTTCATTTATAAATACAGTTGATAAGGCCTGAGCTCTACCTATCATTATATCAAGCTGCTGATATTTTAAATATAAATTTTCAAGCTTTTTAAACAAGCCCTTCAACTTCTCTTTATTTACTTTTTCATCACTTTGATCATACGCAACCAGTAAGTCTTTAATAGTATTAGATAAACTTTTTATTGATTCTACAATATAATCTTTTTCAATCAGCCCTTCAGCTAATAGCATAAAAATCTCCCTTTATTCAGGAATCACCGCTTGAGCTTGGACACCCTTGTCTGTTTCTGTCAATACAAAGGATACTTTTTGGCCAGCTTTCAAAGTCTTATAGCCTTCCATCTCAATATATGAATAATGAACAAAATATTCATCCTTATCATTACCATCCTGAACTACAAAACCATACCCTCTTTCTGCATTAAACCATTTAACTGATCCACTAATACGATCTTCTTCTTCTAACATAATACAAATTCCTCCTTTTAATTATATAAACTTTTTAAGTAATCCAATGTGACTACAGAATAACTATGGTCCTTGTCCTTTAATTTAAGTTTCTTATCATTATATCCTTCCACATAGCCGACATGAACCCACCCATCTGGGAAATACTCAGCTATTAATTCTCTAAAATCACAATTATAATAAACCCATTCTAATAAAGCCAATAAACTAACACCCTTTTCCCACGGCTCAATATCAGCAGCACATCCAAAACAATGTAAGGATGTTTCAGAGCCATTGATTGCTTTATTTAATTCTGGACTTCTATATCCAGATAAAATTGTTATTCTTCCCACAGTATTTACCACTGGCTGTAAAACATTAGCAGCTAATTTTTCTATATTTTCCCAATACTCTTCTTTTGTTGGAAGATTCTCTATACCTAGCCTAACAGCTATATCAGATTTAACAAAATCTTTATATCTAAAACTTTCAGCATTAATAAGTATTCTATCATCTAAATTTCTCATGCAAAGCTCTCCTTTAATTTGACTTTTTTTATTAAAAATTTTATTCAAAAATGACAAGCACATAGTATTTTCCCTCTATAATCATTATAGAATATTTTTTTCGTTTTGCTAGATATTATTACAATATAGCAGCCATTAATGCACCATGAGCAACACAATTCATAGGATCTGAGGCTCTTCTTATTTCTTTAATTTCAAAAGGAAATTTTTTAGTTTGCAATTCTTTGCCAAACTTTTCTGTAAAATTACCAGCTAATGACAACCCTCCAGATAATATCACAGGCAGTTTACTAAAACGAGGAAGCTGCTTATTTTTAAGCTCATATATAATACTGTCCAATACATAATTAATTAATATACTATAATACACACTTATCGCCTCTTGTATTTTTCCAACAGGATTTAAAAGATCAATATTACTTTCTTCCTTTTCAATCTGAATCATAGAGGCATTCATATCTACAGCTTTTGCAACCGAGCTATCTATCCAATCCCCTCCTTTAGTGAGAGAAAATTGAATTATAGGATCTCCTTCAAAAACTATAGTAGTATTAATCATACCAGCACCAAATGATAAGCATATCCCAGTTAAATTATCGTTTAATAATTCAGAAAAAGCTATAGCAAATCCTTCATTTATTGGTGCAGAATTAAACCCCATTTCTTTAAGATAAGCTTTAACCATTTCGGTATGATAAAAAATATCGAAATCATTGTCTATTGGCTCAGCTGGAATAGAAAATATTATATCAGTATTACCATCCCCTTTGCCAACCAAGCTTTTAATTATAAGCTTAATCATTGGCAACGAGTCTTTTTCTTTAGCTGACAATATTCCCTTACTCATAGGCCGCCTTGCATTCTCACCTCTTTCATTAGCCATTAGTAAAGCATCCTCACCAACTACAATAAAACCCTCACTATCAATAATAAAGTTAGCTCTACGACTTTCTAAAGCTGTTTTAATACTTTTTCTGTTAACATCTGATTTAGGAACTATTTTAAAAAATGCGTCCCTTTGCTTTCTATAAACCACATTTCCTTCTTCGTTCATTGTGGCCGCAATTAGCATGTTGGTTCCTATATCTAAACCTATACCATTCTTGGTTTCCATACACCCTTTTCCTCCTTTAATTATTTATCAACTTTCTTTACAGGCTTATTTGAGCCTTTATTTAATATATTTTTTAATTTAGCTAAATCATCAACAACATTTCTATCAGCATTAATTATAAAAGCTTCATCAATATGTGGATCTAATTCTATACCAGCTCCTTTATCAAGCGGGTCAATAAAAATATCAGCTTTAAGTTCCGGTCTATCTTCGTCGAGAACTGGATATTTCCCAAGCGATATTCTATTAGCTATATCATCTATTTTCGCCTTTAATTCTTCTACATTTTGAACATAATTCATAGATAAATTTTTTATAATTTCATCTCTTTCTTCTAATTTAATTTTCAAATTATCTATTTTTGATTTTGTTTCATCTGCTTTTTCTTCAAAACTTTGCGGCATTAACAGTTGAGACTCAAGCTCTCTAATTTTAGCTTCATATTTTTCTTTCTCTTGTTTCCTCGTAAAATCTATAGCCTCGTCTAATTTCTTTTTAACTTCATCAAATGGCAAACCGCTTTCATTTTCTTCCATTAGTTTTTTTAAATTTCCTAAATTCATTGGAGGTAACTGAAGAACAGCTCGGTCTGTCTTGCCTCTCAAAGGGCTTCTACCAGAATGTTTTTTTGTTAATTGTTTATTATATACAATTTTTGCCATTTTTGTTATCCCTTATTATTTTCTTTCAACAAAAACCTCATCAATAATTCCATATTTCTTTGCTTCTGCAGCTGACATGTAATAATCCCTATCCAAATCCTTTTTTATTTCCTTTATTGTATGTCCAGTTGTTTTAGCTATTTCTTTAAGCATAATTTCATTAACCCGTTCAAATTCCTTTATATGAACTCTCATATCCTGAATAACGCCTTCGGTACCAGAACTTATTTGGTGCATCATTATTTTAGAATTAATTAAAGCATAACGCTTTCCCTTAGTTCCAGCCGATAAAATAAAAGCAGATGCACTAGCAGCTTCTCCAATACAAACAGTAGAAATATCTGGCTTAATATAATTCATAGCATCATAAATAGCTAAACAAGAAGTTACTATTCCTCCTGGACTATTTATATAAATAGTAATATCGCGGTTAGGATCCTCTGCTTCTAAAAACAATAATTGTGCTACAACCGAATTTGCCAAAGTAGAATCAATTACTTCACCAATAAAAATTATCCTGTCCTTTAATAATCTAGAAAATAAATCATAAACTCTTTCCTGGCCAGAACCAGAATTCTCAATAACGTATGGTATCATAATTCTCTCCTTTTCCAATGAGACTTTGATTCAGTATTTTTTTAGCGACGAAGTCGCGTTATTTTAAATATTTAGTTATTTAGCTTTTAGTTATTAATGTGGGCGTCTGGCGCCCTACCATAGGGCGTTCTACGCCTTACCCCCCTTGGGCGTATGGCGCCCTACCACTAAATAAATAGTTCTGTATTTCTTTTAATTCAGCAGTCAGTTCTTTTACCGATTTAGTAGTTTTTAGTTGCTTATCAAATAATTTAGTGATACGTTCTCTGTCATTTAATCTCATATTATTAATTCTGTTTACAAAATAATTTTCTTGGCGCTGGATATTACCATCATCAAACCCACTATTAATAAAACCCATAATATAAATGTTAGTATTATTTACATCATTCTCATTTTTACTAGCATATTTAACTATATAATCATTATCATCCATGTATTTTAATACTCGTTTTGTTTTATCAATACTGATGTTTGAATCACTACTTATTTTACTAATACTAACGCTTGTAGCTAATAGACCAACAGCTTCATATAAATTATAACACTCTTTCCATAATGGAATTTCTGTTCGCCCCCTAATGATATATGCTTGCAAATAATTCCATATAGTTAGGCTATAAGGATCTTGTAGTGTTTTTAATCGATCTAAAAATTCTTCTTTTGTTATAGTCCAATAATAGTCTTTTTCTTTTGTCATAATATTTTCACTTTTGTTATCTTTGTTTCAAAGATCTACTAACAACTTCCGGTTCTTTATATCCTTCTAATTTACCAGACGCTTTTAGTCTTTTAATTTCTGCATTAATTGAATCAGCTGTTCTATCAGGAAACATTCTCATTAGTTCTTGTATTGTAGAGTTTTTATAATTTTTAATAAGAACTTCCCTTTCAGAAAATTTCCAAGCTTTCCTTCTCATTGTTTCCTCCTTTACTTATCTTTATCCATAAAAGCATCACAAAAACCATATTTATTTCTGTTTATAATGTAGTCTGGAATGTTCAACTCTTTAGCCATTAAAGTTACTATCTTTTTCCTATTATTATTATCTACTTTATAATATAATTCTATATTAGTCATTATATTTATCATATAAGGATCTAGATATGGTAAAAACACTTTAATATTTTTAGATAATTTATTAAGAGGATCTAAATGATCTGAGAATAATCTACTTAAATAATATTTATAAATTTCAATAGATCCTTCTAAATGGTCATAATATCCGCACATAAACTCATCAAGACCATCACAACATATAATTTTATCCGTATATTTTTTAACATTCTCAAATAATTGTCTAACAGCATTATCTCCATCAAATTTATCTTCTTTTGAAAAAGAAGGTGTTACTATAAATTCATGATGAATTGATCTATATAACTTACTACCACTCTTAGCATATTCAATGTCAGGATGGCCTTTCCTAGAAGATA
>Ga0307376_10001920_pt1 | contig 21229 bp, 19 predicted proteins | sample TR2MG_FD_202536 | JGI IMG/M metagenome (GOLD analysis project Ga0307376, IMG submission 202536) | Soil microbial communities from Risofladan, Vaasa, Finland - TR-2 | ecosystem: Environmental > Terrestrial > Soil > Coastal area > Acid sulfate soil | place: Finland: Risofladan, Vaasa | collected...
AGCCATCATCAGTGAAGGTCGCAACGTTTACGCCTGAGCCTGCGTATATAGCCACCCGTGGGTTCGTTCCATTAGCATATCCATAAAATAAAGGTCTTTCAGTGCCGTTAGAGTCCTCAAGCCTAATCTGTATGCCACCATTATGCTGTCTACTAATGATCTGTGTTATGGCGTCATTCTGCTTTATCTCTGTCACTCTTGAGGGTTCGGCTAAATCATTTATTTTAATACCATCTGAAATGGTTTCCATTACCTTACTTCCAGCATAATAAAGTTCAGCTGATCCGTCTGGATCTCCTCTGAAAACATCTTTAACTTCCGCTGCTGCGTCTGTGGCCTGTAAAACTATATTATTGTCATTTGTAATGGAGCGGACTATAGCATCATCTCCACTGCCGGTTAATCTTAAATTATCTCCTGAACCATTATAAACAAGAACCCCATCACTAACAGTTTGGAATTTAATACTACCAGCATAATACATAGACGCTGCACCGTTTGCCTGACCAACAAATAAAAGTCTAGTACCAGAAGATTCTCCAGTTAATCTTACTTCAACGCCGCTTTTGTTTTCTATATAAAATCTATTTGATCCAGAATCAAAATGCATATCCGCAGTATATGTGCCATCTGTTACGTTTATACCATCAGAACTTGCGGTAGCTCTAACATCGGTGGTGTTATAATATAATGATTCTGGGTTACCGCCGCCTACACCAGAGAGATTAGACCCGTCTCCATATAAGGTAGTGGCGTATATATCTCCAGTACCTGATATAGTTCCATCCTGGAAGTTTAATGTTCCACTTGTGACAAGATTGACATGAACCCAAGCATCATGCTCGGCTTCTTCCATGACATCTTCGTCTCTTAATTGTGCTGCTCTTAATAAGCTTCTTGCCATCTTATATCTCCCACTCTAATATTGTTTCAAATGGAGTGTCTTCTTTTAAAGATTCATCATCAATGTCATCTGGTTCTACTGCTGACCAGTTTAGTTTATTAAACCTGATTTCGGTCTCCTTGTCATAGCACCAGGCTATTAGACTTGAGCATATTTGTTGATCTGGGTCTTTTACGCGCCTTGTGAAATAATTAGTACCGGAAATTTGATCCAATAGCTGAAGAAATAATCTACCAAAACTGTATCTTTTACCCAATAAAGTTCTAGCTCTGTCTACTATGGCCTTTCTCTGTTCATCTGTGAGATCGTTATGTCTTAGTACTTTGTATTTTTTGAGGTCTTCAAATCTTTCTGCTAGGATGTTCATTTCTATTTTCAAGTTAGCTTCTATACATGTATCCTCATTAACTACTAACATTGAGTGTTGATACTCCACTGGGTCCGACTGAAAAAATCTTAATACAGCTATAATAGAATTACTAAGTAAATTACTTTTCTCCCTTGTTATGATTATATCGGCCGGTTTAAAGTTCATTATGCACTGTCTCCTGGTAGAATTACAGATCTATGTCTGTACATTTCGTACGATGCAAAGCCTTTACTAACATTATCACTTGCGGGTGTTTTAATTACACCCCTCACTACCCATCCTACTGGCAATGCTTCTACCATACATCCCTCCGCATTAAGCTCGTCTCCCATAGGACACGAGCCGTATATATAATGTTTGTTTACGTATCTATAAAATGGAGTATCTGTAGCAGCATAAGAATACATCTGATTTCCAGATAAACCCAGAGCCGATGCTGGTATATTACCATGTTCATTCGGATAATAATTACCGGCCGGAACTAAAATAGTCATATCACAATGACAGCCCCATGGAGCATCAAAAAAGTATATAGCTCCATCTTTAAAATAAACTGGATCTAAAAATTCCAAATCTATAACTTGTGCCTTCCATCCATCATCAATTTTATGGCCGCACGATAAAGTATACGGGCCAGATATTGTAGTATATTCAGAATCAGGACTAAAATCCCATCTAAGCGCTTTACCATCTCCTATACCAGAAGTAGTATCAGAACAACAAGTGAAATACGTAGCCGTATTTAATGGTCTTGTGTCTGCTCTAACTATGGGTCTGCCATCATCCATAGTTGGGGGATCAGCCTGCTCAGGAATTGCTCCGCTATGGGAACCAATAACTCCACTCAATGTAGTCTCATCTGCTGATGATAAAGCAGCCTTAAACCACATATCACATTTAGATGAATCTACATTTATATAATCTAATGCAGTTATTATTTCAGAATCCTGTATTTCTGAAGAAAGTCTAGTTGCATTAACTAAATTATTTGGAAATTGTCCTGTTAAAAATGTATATTTTATATTTGCCATATTTAATACTCCTATTATGTTCCTACAGTAATTCTACATGCCTCTATATGTGCATTCCTTACACTACAGTCGGCTGTTCCGGCTCTAAATTGTACTTCAAATACTCTTTCTGTGTAATTCATTTCAACATATCCAAAACCTGCGAACGTCCACCAGTTTTGATTGTTGTTAGTCTGCTGTACGTTTTCACCTAAAACAATAGCATCTGTAATATTATACGATCGCACGCCAACATCTTTGTTGTTAGCTGAAGCATTATATTCCATGCTCCACATCACCCTTATTGTTCCAGAAATTGTAGCTGGAACTGTGATCTGTGCCTTAGTTTGATACGTGGTACTAGTAGTAGTTGATGTTGCATCACTCTCTACGTAGGTTATTAGTGTTACTAAATTGTCTGCTGCAGATAGACCACCGGACACAGTAACTAGCTGATCAAACGTTACTAAATCTTTTGGTAGAACAGCAGACACACCACTGACCGTATTGGTAAATCCACGAGAACCATCTCTAGGAACATACTGGTAATGATCATCATCTCCAAGACCAGTTAGATCTCCATGATCTACAGCATCAAAAACTATCCCTGTAGATGTCACTCTTAAATATAAATTTTCGTTGCCAGAGTAAGTATTAGGTGTGTCTATTAATTCTATAAACTCGTCTTGTGCTTCTAGCCCAGTATCTATGTAATTTTTAATGGTTCCAGAAGCCTCAGTAAGCTGGTCGTATCTCACCATTTGATGTGGTTGAGCTGCACGCACCCCACTGATTGTGGAGTTAATGTACAGCTCAGACCCATCGTAGCCCATTTTTATAAGGTCGTTGTCATCGAAATCTATATGTTCGCCTGTTTCAAGATCCAGACTTAGATCCCTAAATTTGGCCATTAGTTACTCCTTAAACATTATAAGTGGCTTCATTAGCGTGCCACTCAAGCTCGTAGTTTGAAGAATCAATCTTACCAGAAAAATATACAACAAAACCAGTAGTCGACTTAGCACCAACTATGGCACTATAGATAGACGGAGGAGAATCTAACTCATTGGTGATTGATGTAATAACTGTGTAATCATCAGACGGAAACGCTGTAGTAAACGTGACTGCCTGTTGTCTAACACCGTCAATCATTGCTTCTCTACCCCACTTCTTACTTTCATCAACCAAATTCTCAACTGTAAGGTTTCCAGCAAATATATCACCGGTACCGGAAATAGTGTTTCCACCAAACCACATATTTTCATTAAGATTTACTTCACTATCGAAGTTGGTAGTTCCACTAAATGTTACCGTAGATCCAGCAACAAATGTAGTATCACCTTCGTTGACTGTTGTTGTACTCGGGCCATAATTAATATCAGTATCACCCTCGAAATTAACATCAGTTCCACTGAAGGTTAAAATTGATCCAGGCAGATAAGTATCTTCAGATAGACTATTATGAAATGTCTCTGATCCGCCTTCATAAGTCTCTACAGTTCCATCTTCATAATTAACTGTGGTTCCATCTTGGTAATCTATATTAGTTCCGCTAGCTGTTATGTTAGCAGTACTATCATAGATGGTGTCCCCACTGTTATTAATGGTGGAGTTGTCATCGTAATTAGTGGTAGATCCGCCTTCATTAGTTATGGTAGATCCATTAGCATTATTGACATCACCGTAATTGGTTTCAGTAGTATTAGCACCATTAATAGTGTTAGTATCACCGGTGTTAGTGATAGTAGTTCCGCTATAGGTCAGGTTAGATCCATCATTATAAGTGTCATTAGAACCACTTTCATGAATTGTTTCAGCCCCACCTTCGTATGTGTCTGTTGATCCATTCTCATGATTAGTGGTGGAGTTAGATGTAAAATTGTTATCTCCATCATTATTTATAGTAGCCGTGCTATCATAATTAAATACCGCGGCTGATTCTGTATTCAGGGTTGTACCACTCATTGTGATTGTGATACCATCAAAGAACACACCATTAAGGAACGTTGTCAAAGTACCATCAAAAGTTTTATCGCCGGTAATAGTCTGAGGAGTGCCAGAAATCGTAACAAAATTAGCACTGGATGTTAAAGCGTCATCTATAGTATCCAAAGCAGTCTGTACATCAGTATCTAACCCACTAAGAATTCCATCAAAATTAGTGGTATCCACAGAAATTGCATCGGCTGGATGCGAATCAGCTACATCTCTATTAGTGGTAGCACTATGATCGATGTAAATTACACCGGAAATAATAGTAGTGGTACCAGAAATAGCTGCGATTATTTCATCTACATAATCCTTAGTGACTAGATCGTATCCTGAAACAGGATAAGTACCACTTACCGTACTGGTAAAACCTCTATCACCAGTAGTAGGTACATACTGAGTATGGTCATCATCCTCAAGCCCAATCAGATCTCCATGGTCAATTCCTTCTCCCATGGGTGCCCAATTTCCATTATAATACACGTAGTATTTATCTTCGTCTTCTACAAAAGTTGTAAAACCTTCGTTCGGATTGTAAACATCCCATGTACCGGATGCTGTATTCCACTCCACTATATTGTTTTCTTGGCCGGCCCACACACCAGAAGCCGTAGCTTCTACTATGTATCTCTCTCCGTTAGCAGGCGCCCCTGGTGGGTCACTCTCAAACGAAAGAACAGATTCTTGCCAGTCGCTGTTTGATGCGTCATCTACAACGTCCTGGAGTTGGTCAAACCTTGCCAAATGGTAAGGCTGTGTGGCCCGTTCACCAGCTAAAGGAGTACTCACTGCCAGCTGAGCAGTGCTCGCTATAGTTGTTATCCCACTACCCGGATATGTTGTGTTATACCCAGATATAGTAGTGTAACCAATGAACGCTTTTTCTGATCCCAAATTAGTGGCCGGGTACACGGCAGGTCCATCTTTGCCGAGCGAATCGTCACCAAACAGGATACGCATGTCTTCCTGCAATAAAAGGTGCAAATCATAAAATTTGGCCATTTTGTTTCTCCTTTTAGTATACTGTTTTTTATCTAAATATTTCCCATTCTAGAATGTAGTTGTTGGTGTCTATCTCGCCAGAGAAAAATACGGTAAATCCATTGACCGATTTACTACCTACAACTAAAGAATAAATCGATGGCTTACCGTCTGTTGTTACTAATTCTACATTAACATTATAAAATAAATCTGACAATGGAGATGGGAAAACTATATTTTGGCTCACAGCATTTAATAGAACTGGAGTTGCTCCGCGGTAATTTATATCGTAACTCGCAGCCTCTATTTCATAAGTTGCCCTTAGATGTTCATCTGATTCAGGTTTGATGTATATTAGTGTTACCTCATTGGCTCCTGTCTGCTCGAAATCGTAGGGCGCGTGTAAAGCTTGTCCATTAAAGTGTAGGTCTATTCTATCATGCTTATAATTATAAGTAGTATAGAATACCTGATTAGCTCCATTAAGGGTTCCAGATATAGTATCAGCTACTATAGTGCCATTACGGTATATCTCTTGTACGGCCGGTAAGGCCATTTTCCTTAATATAATCATTACCTAGTCTCCACAAAAATAAAGCCAACGAATGCAAAAATAGCCTTCTGATTCCTAGGTTCAGATGGTTTTTTATTACATAGATTGGCCATATTATAGTCTCCTTTATGGTTTTATCGCTTCGCTACTACGCTCTTTCAAAAAGCATATCCCCGTCCTACGTAGCCCGATTTGCAAACTTATCTAGTTAGTGCAGGCGGTACCTGCGGTAAATCACCTTTTTCCTTTACTTCTGGTTCCTGATTTTTCTCTGTCCTTTCGGCATGTCTGGCATCCTCAACTTCTCTGGCTTCCTTGAGTTTTACCATTGTTTCCTGTCTTGCAATATCTCTTTCAGCTGCCGATACCATACTCTCTATTAATTGTACTATAATCTGTTCATTTATTCTAAGCTGATTTAATTCTCCTTGAATAGTCAGGAGTTGTTTTTCCTTCTTATCCTGATCTTTTCTAAATCTTTCTACTAGGGTTATGACGAAACCAGCTTCTTCCTGGGTCATAACCATATCCCTTTGTGCTTTTTGTACAACATACCTTAATTTATTTCTATCTTCGCGTTGTGGTAAATCAACCATTTTCCTTTTCCTCCTATATAAATACTGGTTAAATAATTCAGGGGTGCGGAAGCACCCCCTTTATTTTACGAACTCCAAATGTCGTCCGAACTTAATACGTAAACGTTTATTGAATGTGCTCCAGGAGATAGACCTGCTGCTACAAAATCTGCTACTGTGAGTTCGTGGGTCATAATATATTCAGCTGGTACCCATCCTGAATCAAACAAATACCCATCTGTCTGATCGGTACCACCAATTCTTACACGATAATCACCCTCGATATCACTTCTCCAACGAAGAATAGTTGTATCAGCAGATCCACTATATACAGTATCTCTGGAGGCATCAAACATTGAAATAGTGGCAACCAGACCGAAATAGAAATTTACATCATCTCCGTCTGGAGCACTATAGCTGCCAGTAAACGAAAAATTAACATCATCGCCATCTGGTGGTGTATAATCAGCCATTAGTTCTCCTCCTTATTGTCTAATATAATACGTAATATTGGAATATTGATACACATCTTCTGTAAAAGTAATACCTGAAATTGAAGTCTCAGCATAATCTCTGTCTCCATTAACTCCTCCTATTCCAGTACTAGCCGATAATAGCTGGCCATCTAACCACACATCCATATTCTTTCCTTCCTGTCCAGAGACAGTAGAATATGGTATATAAGTTTGACTCTCAGGCAATGGATGTTCCACTCCAGCGGTAATATCAGAAGCAAGTTCTTCTATATATTTATTACCAATACCAGCTTCTAAAAGGGCTGCTATAGCACCCATGGCTATATCAAGGTCGTCCAATGAATTAGCTATTGGATCACCATCAATTATATAACCACCTGTGCCGTCGCCTTCACCTAGAAGTAAGACTGAACCATCATCACCTATCTCAAAGCTATTACCATTCTCGTCGAAATTTAACACACCATTACCATAAACCCTGTCACCTATTTCAGTGTTCAGAGCATTAATAGCAGCTGTCTGACTAGTTCCAGAAACTACTATATAATAAGATCCGGTGTCAGTCCAAGATGGTGCGCTTTCACTGTTGCTGGCTCCTGTATAATCCCAAAGGTTAACTATGTCATCTATAATCTCAGCGTCGCCCTCAAAACCATTTATAAAGTCAGTACGATGCCATTCATACTCTTCCATTTCTGAAAGAACTTTTCTGAATGGGTACACCAGCATAATATCTGCGGGGTCGCTAGCAGTCCAAGTGTAGGCTCCGCCGGACGTATAGAATTTTACATAAACATCAGCGCCCTCACCAGTACCACCATGATCCTCACCATCATAAAATTTAGCATAAATCACATTACCACTGACGTCCTTAAACTCAGAGCCAGTAGAGTAATCTATCAAGTCTATAGCACATACATCATCAGCCGCGCCCTCATCAGCAAAATCTCCAGCATTAGCAACACTCTGAAAGATAGGTAGACCTCGTCTATCAGACCAATCAGCATATCTAGAATCAGTAGGTGTAAACAAAAAACCCTCGTCAGTATTCGATATTGCTATACCGCTGCCTGATTCGGTAGTGCTCACTGCTACAAGTATAGTGTGAGCATCTAATGTGTTTCCACTAAAATTAGATAAGGTAGGTTCTTTATTCCATTCGCTGCCAGAGGTAGTGTTGGTGGGGTCGAAGTAAGTCGCCGGTTCTGTAAACCAATCGTCAGTACCTTTAATCTGCTTCAACAATGTTCTAAAAACATTTAAATCGTGCTGTAATGTATTAGTGTCATCAGATTCATCAGCCAGATAATTAGGATCTGTACCAGTAACTGTGGGTTCTGCAACAGCAACGGTATTAACACCTACTACGCCATCATTATAATAACCACTAGCTAATGTAGCATGAATTGACTGATAAATTTCATCTTGATAAAATCTACTTCTGCCCAGATCTGAAGGTAAACCAAGACCAACAACATCCCAATCTGGATCAGTGTTTAAATCATCTACGCTTGCGTTATAGGTGGCAGTTCCGGAAGATGTGATGTTAAGTGTAGCCGTAGCTATACCATTGGCATCAGTATAAACTGTACCGGATACTAATGTACCTATATTATCCCCGCTACCAGAGAACGTTACTGGGGCGTCCTCTACCCCGCCGCCAACAGAATCGAAAACTTTGGCTTTAATAACGACAGAAGTTCCTATATAACCAGATCCTTCAGATCCAGTATAAAACTCTATCCTGTCTAATTCAGCGAAACCATATGTAGAAAACTCAAGAATGTCAAAAGAAAGAGTTCCTGCATTATACACTACATTAGCAATTTTATCGGTATACCCACTAGCTACATTACCATTGTAATCGGTAACAGTATGCCAGCTGGAACCATCATTGTATGCAATGTATGGAGCCGCTGAAAAACCACTCTTAGATACTGGTAGTTTATTCCCCGGTTTGATAGCCAAAATTTTGGCTACTTCAGAATTAGGTGCTGCGTAGATTAAATTATTATACAACCTTATCCCACTCATATCTAAATCATGGAATAAAAGTTGATCTATATTATTTTTACTAAATCTAACGGTGATATTAGAACTATCACCACTTTCTAAATCAGTATATGTCGCATTTTCATGCCCTCTGTCAGACCAAGTAGCCTGACCGTCACCATAAATTACATTAGGGTATATTCTGGGCTCATCAAAATCAAATGCTATACCGCTTGACACAACTGTCTCATAATTGGAGCCACCGTCATGGAACTGAGCATACACAAACTGCATTGCGTTTGTGTTTACCAGTGTTCCGGTTATCGTGGTTGTCCTAGCTGACATGTCTACCCACGAAGCGCTGCCTGAGCTCGTTACCCCATCTATGTCCCAGACTTTATATCTAGAACCTGGATAAGAGTAGGCATCGGGGCCGCGTAGGGAGACTTCGACTTGGAGACCATGAGTTAGCCACACGTGGTCAGCATTACTAACCTCGATAGCAGGGGTCGACGGCAGCGAATTGCTATATGTTATATTCCATGAATTGCTTGCCATACCTCATACTCTCCTTCAGTAATTTATTACTGTCTAATCATATAAGTAATATTTCTCCCTACTTGGACATCAAACCTAAATGTGATGCCAGAAGCAGTGGTTTCTCCATAGTCTCTATCAGCTCCGGAGCCGTAAGATCCGGTATCGGCGGCCAATAATTGACCGTCAACATACACATCCATATTCATACCCTCTCTGCTAGCAGTACTGACTGGCGTATAATTAGGGGCACCTACTGGAAGTGAATGCTCTATATTTTTAACAACTAAAGTCTCTACTGATTCTACCCATTTCTCAGCCACTCCAGAATCTATACTGTCAGACAGTACTTGGAGAGCAATATCCAATTCATCCAAGGATTCAGTGATGGGATCACCAGAATCAATATAATTCTCTGCTGTGTAAGTCCTGTCACCAACCTCTGTATTCAAGAGATTAATAGCAGTTGTAAGATCTGCTGGATCAGACTGCAATATAAAATTAGCAGCAGTATCATCCCATGTTGGGTCGGTTGCATCGTTAGAAGCGCCGGTGTATGACCATAGGTTGGAAATATCTTCAATGATCTCGATATCGCCTTCCCACGAACTGATAAAATCAGTTCTCAGCCATTCATATTCTTCCATGTCAGAGAGTACTTTGCGCTGTGGATACACAACACCAATTTTAGAAACTCCTGAAACCATGGTAATCAAAGCATCAGCGGCGTAGAATATTACGGAAACATCAGTACCTGTACCAGTACCACCTGGATAGTCAGCCGCATCATGCAGCTTACCATAAATAATATCTCCGTTACCATCTACAATCTCACCATCCGTGTCCATATCAACGATATCAACACGACAAACATTGTCACTACCACCTATATCAAAATATGTATCAGGATTAGCCGAACTTGCATAGATCGGAAGACCTGTTCTATTATCAGGTGTAGCATATCTAGTTGCAATGGTTAACAATACACCAGAGCTACTAGTAGTAACAGCGTGACCAACCGCAGCAGCATCATTAGAAACAGCTATGATAATAGTGTGGGCATCTAATGTGTTTCCACTCATATTACTTAGCGTTGTTTCTTTGTTACTTACGCTGCCGGATGTGGTGTTGGTGGGATCAAAATAGTTGTCATTCTGGTCATACCAATATTTCGTAGGACCTGTAGAATCAAATTTGAGTTGTTTCAAAAGTGACCTAATGACGTTGGCGTCTTCTTCTAACGAACCAGAAACCGTAGGCTCAGCTACTGAAGAGTCGTTGAAATTAACGACGGCATCAGTAAAAGTAGCTTACTGTCTAATTTGCTCTAATTGCCTTAATAGACTTCTAGCCATTTTTGTTTCTCCTCCTAAGTATTTATTATGAAGTTTTCTTCATGTAAACCTAAGAGATTTCTTTTTTTATCTCCTGTTACTAATAGTCAGTTCCTGAATTCTTTTCATCAAAATGCGACGTAGACTGTCTTTACCGGTACGTTGATTAGCTGTGTTCTCAGCGTATTTAAGCAGCTGTATATCCTGAATTTTAGGTATAATTTCACGTGCTTGTCTTACTGATAATCCAACTATATCATCAACACTCAACTCGGTAGGCACAATCGGTGCCACATTTTCCCCCCTTGACTTATCCGTCTTTACGACGTTAGATCCCTGTACCGTTACCTTTTGTTCTTCCTGTAATTCTTTGCCTGGCGAAACCTCCGCATAGGGCTTATCATTTTCTGTAAAAATTTGCCACCTGTTTCTATCACGAAGCTTAACTTCTTCGAGCCATTTAATGAATTCTTCCCCCTTTTTTAGATTATGGCGTTTACCATACTGCTCATAAATCTCATCAAGGGGAATCTTTGCGCCCGGACCCACTGTTCTCTTCATCGTGTGGGACCATAGGTGTGTCATGTTCTTCACGTAACCATTCATAGTCTTCTCCTTCTCTAGTGTAATCTACTTCCCTTGGCCTTTTCAGATCTATCCAGTCTATAATAAAATGCAGCACATTAGACATCCTGTGAAATACTAAGATTAATATTATGAATTCAAAAACAGTATTAAAAATTAGTATTATAAAAATCGCTGCCCACACAGATGTACAATAGCCACAGTCTAGCATATCATGGATAAAATTAAAAATTCTAAAGTGCCTCCAATTGAATAAAGGCTCTTTAATAAAACGTATGGAGAATTCAGATTTAGTTAGTAAATTTGTGAGTGCTTCAGTAGCTATTATAGCCAGAAGCAATTCCAATATTATTCCCATACGTTATTCCTTGAGATATCTTACCCGGTAAGAGTAAGATATCGGTATCATATCACAATCCGTGTATTTTACAGAGAACGGTCGATGACGCCTATTCCAAGATTTCTTGGATCTAGACATGCGAATCCCAACTCGGCCCATCCAAAAAAACCTTGTTTTTGGACACGCAGCAACGTTGGATCATCATGTGCTTCGTATTCTTTACGGATCGGCATAACCAATGAATCATTAACGCTCAGATCAAAAGCCATTACCTGAGTTTCACCGAGTGTTGAAACAGTACCATCGGCGGCAGTCAGATTAGGATTGTCCAGGGTATATCCATTATAGACATTACCCGGTGCAACGAACTTTCCAAATTCTGATGTTTCACCATTGATATTGTACAGACCGGTTGCTCCCAAATGCTGTACTTCGTGCAGAGCGACGTTCCAGATACTACCCATGCCGGCGGCCTGAAAAATTTCACGCCTAGTGACAGGATCGATGTCTGTATCAGTCCATTCACGAATGTCTGCTGCATCTTCTGGAGACACATACAGATCGGTCAAGGTTCTTCCGATTCTCTTAAAACCAACCATCATCTTATTGATGAGTTCCTTCGACAGGTAACCAGCGCCTGTAGAAGCAGGAGAGATTTCAAAGATCGGCGCTGGGCGGGAGCCCAACAGACCTTTACCAGAGAAAGACGAAGTGGCGGCAGGCATAATCACTCGCCATCCACACTCTTCCTCATAATTGGCCAAGTCTTTGGCCACGCGAGCAGCAGCTCGCTGCGCGATGTCAACACGTGAATCACGTGCATATGTGATCTTCCAATCAGCGGAAGCATTAATCGCGAATGTTGGAACATAAACTTCTTCTCCAATACCTTCTATGAAGTTCTGAGCCATATATCCTAGTCCAGGCAGAACCCAAACAGGAATTTCAAAGTCTTCTGCGACCGGATAAACGGCCTGTGCGCCAGGTGCCAATCTTTCGACAGCAAACATACTGCGCATAATAGACTCTAACTCAATCTTCTGAAGGATGGGAGTTGTGATAGCAGCGGCGAAAGCTCTAAATGCAGCCTGACCTTCGGGTCCGACTTCCGCGGTTGCTCTAAACAATTCTTGCATTTCCGTTAGTTCCATGTTTACAACTCCTCCTATGAGTATTATAATTTAGGAAGCACTTATATTCTGTGCCTTAATCCCTTTACTTTAAATAAATTAAACTAAAAGTTTAATTCTAATCGGATACAGTGTGGTATTTAGAATAGTTGCCTGAGCCTTAGCAATACTAACGCCCTTAACAACAACAGCAACCTGATCACTGACTGCAGCATCAACGGCTCCGCCTAAGGTAGAAGCTTCGTCTTTCGCCGAACCTGTAACCTTGGCTTCGTCCTTAGAAGCATATAATTTCTGTCCAGGAACAATATTAGCCTCAACAACACCGGCAGAAGACTGCTCTGTGGTATAGTGAACTGTGTCCCAAATACCCATATGGGCTACGCCCAATGGAGCTTCTTTGGTACCATCAATAGCACCATTAGCATCATAACTAGGTTGCGCAATAACATCACTTGATCCCAGGTCGCCCGGCATCATAAAGCCAGTCGGATGTACCTGGTGATATCCCATCTTAACTTTCTGCATAGCGAAACCAAACGGATCAGCGGGGACGTCCATCTTTACAACGATGGGCTCTTGGTTAGTGGAGCTGCCGTCCAAATAAAGAACGGACCCAGCATAACAAACTACACCACCAACTCCACCAGCCGAACTAGAAGCTTCGTAACTACAGAATTGATTTTCAACTACAGGATGTCTTGGAATAAACATTATCCTATTCCTCCTTAATTATTCTTTATTCATGCGCTTAGCCATAGCCTCACCCAGTTTTCTATACTTAGCAAGCACGTTATCGGAGGGCATAACCTCCATGTTTAGAGCAGCAGCCATTGCCTTGCCTGGATCTATATTGGCAGGCGGTGTTTCTTCAGCGGCTTCTTCTTCTTCACCCTCGGCGGATTCTTCCTCTTCGCCAGCGGCTTCCTCTTCGCCATCGGTTTCTTCTGCAGCGGCTTCTTCCTCTTGAGTCTCCTCTTCAGAAGCTGCCTCTTCAACAGGTAGTACCTTGGCAAGTTCAGCTTCGACAGCGCTTCTCAGAGAGACGAGCTCTTCCTTATAACTTCCGAACTCCTCGTCTTCCATTCCTCTGACCTTAGACGTCTGGGCGTCTTTATCAGAGAGTGCTACGCCGGCGGTCTTAAGTTCTGCCATGCGAAGCTCTGCTGCCTTGTCTTTCCTCATTTCTTCCATTGTATTCTCAGATGCGGCAAGCTTTTCAGCTGTTTCAGTGGCTTCCTTCTTAGCTGCCTCTAGCTCTGAAGTTAGCTCTTCGATCTTACTCTCTAGATCTGTAACCTGCTTTGCTACTTCCTCTCCGTCAGCGTTCTTGTTTTCAAGAGCCTCGGTTAGTTGAGTAATAGTATCAGCGGATGCCTGGAGAGCCTTTTCGGTTTCAGCTCTTTGCTCTGCCTCTTCTTTCTGAGAAAATATCGCGACCACTGCGGCCTCGACATCTTTCTTCAGTTCTTCATTCATAAAGTAATACCTCCTATGAAATTTTAAACGAGATATTTATTTTTTTGTTACCAACCTGAATGAATTTAAGTATTTTTTCTAACAAATTATCCCTTTTCCTAATACCTAAATCTATCAATTAACTACTTTTTACGGTAGCATTTGAGCTGCACCAGTATTGCCTCTACAAGCAATATTAGCAATGTCAGGGTTAGGATAGCCGACCATAACCATAACATCTACGGAACCAGCTGCGCTAGATTCGACAGTAATCATATTCAATGATGTGTCTTTAGCCACGATTGGTGCCGTTCCGGTAGTTCCACCTACTGTAACCATACAGTATTCAGAAGCCGGCATGCCATGAAATTTAGCTCCGCTGATAAGAGTCATCGTACCAGCACCACTAAAAGTCAAAGTTTGTGCCCATATAAAAGGGTACGCATGGTTATTACCCATGTTTCTATATACCAAAGGCATATAATCGTCACCATTAATACGGGTTAGTTTGGGCATACTCTTCAACGGCGGTCTTCCACCAGAAGCGGTTGTATGTCCCATTTGTCCAATGTTTAAACTAGGCATAATTGCCCTCCTCTACGATCTAGTTTTAACTGCCTCGTGTCAAGCAGCTTTTAATCCAATTTTTTTTCCAGCTTTGTTCAATGTCTCTTTCAGTTTCTCGGTCAGTTCAGATCTTCTATCGCTCTCTTCTCTCTTGAGTATTAGTTTTTTAGCGTAGGCTGCGGCCGTTTTACTTAATTGAACTTTCAAACAATCTGGATCAGTAGTGTCTCTTGAAAAAGATGTACACCCCTTATCATATAGGGCACACCAATCAGTATTGACAACTTCTGTATCGGGGCCTTGCGGCTCCTTAGCAAATACACGACGTTTATAACTGACACAAATGCCAACTGTGTCTGTGTATTGTAGTTCTGCTTCCTCGGAAAGGTCTGTAATTACAGAATTATCAGCGTCTACCTTATTAGAGGTTAGTTTATTGGCCTCCTCTAACAGGTCGTAATCTAAAACAATAACCTCATCAGTAGTTATAGGACGAGGTTTCTCACTGGCTGTCTCAAGAATTACTGAGGGTGGGTTGGCTGGATTTTTTACCACGCCACATCCCGAGAACACAATACCTCTTAAAACACGCTCCAGTGCACCTTCTGCTATTTCCTTACCCTTCTTCATAATCTTGGCCAGTTTACCAAAGAGTCTATCGTCGTGCGCTAGCCCCATTGATTCCGCCTCAGGTCGAGTTAATATCATGTCACCGACCTTAACATCGTAATTGGCGTAGTAGCATTCCATGCTCACTTTCCACTCACCGCTGGATACTTCTTTAGCTAGATTAGGGAATCTGTTTTTATATATTACACCAGCGATTACAACATGCATATCATTATTCTCATTATCGAGACTGGCGTCCTCTTTATTTGCTAGTTCCCGTATATCTAGCTTTTCATGATCACCATTAATATAGGCTCTGTCATAGATATGTCCAATTATATCTTCTTCTTTGTGTTCTATATCTAGTGCCTTACTAATGATGGTATCCTCAGCTTTTACAAGTTCAGAAGGTAGAAAATGCGCACCATTTAAGTTTGTTCCTGCTGAAACAAAAATAGCGGAAAAATACTGCAGATCTGGTTGCTTGTCTTCGTTCCTAGGAAGCTCGATGACAGCGGCAAACGCCTTCTGTAGATCTTCTGTCTCATCCTCTAATTTAATGTCCGCTTCTATATAAAATTTTTCCATTGCAAAGTCTCCTACTTCTTGTTTTTGGTACGTTTATCTTTATCCTTATAATACCTCTTACGTTTCGCCATTCTCGTCCTCCTTATTTAATCTAAGTTTGGCCAATTCGTGGGTAAAATCCGCAAAATCCTCATCAGACATTTCTTTAACTACATCTTGAATAGATGCTGTCTTCTGAGCAGGTGTTGTTTGCGGTTTTGTTTTAGTTTTTGTTTTAGTTGTGTTCTGCTTAGACGGGCTCTGTGTTGTTTTCTTAGTAGCAGGCTTGCCCTTAGGTCTTCCCTGTGAGGGTGTTCCCTTAGGCGCTTTCTGTGTAGTCTGTGTACCGCCCGGGCCCTGGCCCTGTGCTGTCTGTTGCCATGGTGAGCCTATGATACCAAAGATACCCTTATCAACCAATGGAAACTCTTCTTCCATATTAGAAAGCTCATTGGGATAATCAAAACCAACTTCTTCGAGGGCTGTGTGATAACTGATCATTCTTCTGTCTACCAATTGCGATATGATATTCATATACATAATAGTGTCTTTAAGTATACCGTCATCCCATCTTATTTTAGGAAATCTTTCAAATCCCATAGCCTCAGATATCTGCTGATACTCTCTATAGATCCATCTAGTGACCTGACGTCTGGCGTAATCTATTTCCTCTTGTATACCTTTTATAATAAGCTGAGCTTCCGCCACATTCAAATCACCGGAGCCATCTATTAGAGCTCTTGAGATGCCAAGACCAGCTGATATATCTTCGTTAACTTGTATATATTTCTCCTGACCTAGAATAGATCCAATCTCCGGGGAAACAATCTTTTCAACCTTTAATGTATGATTCCATATTACATCAAACGACTTACCAGAAGTGTTAAACAACTGTGATACAGCCTCTAACTCTTCTTGTGTTACAACCGGATACTCATCATTACCAATAGTAATTTTTAATATATAATTAGTAATACCGTCCAGTGTACTTAGATCTGCTTGTCTGAGACTCTTCTTATATTCTATAGAATCAAATATTTTTAATGATCTAGGTTTGGCATAGCGTTCATACGGCATTTTTCTGTATGTCACAAACCCTACCAATCTAGGATCTAATTGAAATTCTCCACCCTTTTCAGCTGCTGCCTTTAAGTCAGACGGTAATGCCTTAATAAGGTTCTTCTCATCCTCAGTCATCTCGCCCGAAGGTTTTTTCAATAACTCTGTCAATTCTGGCGGCGGTGTAAGTTTTACACTCACCTTATCGAATAGTAAGTTACCTTCTATATTAACCAACAACGGATTTAGTATAGTATAACTAACTGGTAGATGTCCTTTAGACCAAATGTTTTTCTTGGCAGCATCTTCTTGTTCTTGTTCTTGTTCTTGTCCAGTAGCCTTGCCTTTCTTGGCTGGTGTTTTTCCATTTTTGATTTTCTGTCCGGGGATTGGTGATAGATGGGATACACGAGGTTCGTACTTAGCCAGAACCTTATATGTAGTCACGTGGCCGTACTTGAAAAAATCTAAGAACAGCCAATCTATCAACTCATAAAATTTTACATCGAATGCCCACACGTCAAAAAAGTTCTTTATATTCTCATCGTCAATATCATGCTCAAAACCTTTTGATGCCAGGCCTGCCAACAGATTAATTGTTGAACCCAGCTCCGGTACAGTATAGTAATATCTAATAGCATTCTCAAACGACTCTCGTGCCGTCTGCTGCATTGGATCTTTTACATTTTGTTGGAGATCCAAGAATGTCCTATCCATGGTATCTCTAGTTATTACAGCAGCCTTTTCCTTAAACGCTTTTGGTATAATACCGCCTACCTCCAGATATGCTAATGTCTTAGGCTTGGGGTCTAGGAAAAACGTAGACTGCCCAGTCTTTTCATCAACAGATATAGACCTAATACCCACATCGGGGTATCTTTCCTTGAGGTCAGCAGTGACCTTATTCATTTTTTCTTGATCCATTTAAGTCCTCTCCTTAGCTGAAATCAGCTACGCTTTTTTTCCTTCCAATATATACATCAGCAGGGTGATTCTCGCCGGTATGATTATACATATCAACATCTCCATAAGTGGAGCCACTATGTGTCAGTGTACCACTTCGATGTCTGTCTTTATCATCTGCCCACGATGGTGCAGCCGGACTATCAGTACCAGCACCAGACACTGTTGCCCACCAATTTCCAGCCTGGAAATCTTTTTCCATTGTTGCCATACACTACCTCCTATCTATCTGTGTTAAGTGTTTTAATGTCGTCGAAATCTCTTGGCGGCCGAATTCTCTCAGAAACATAAACCACTCCATCTTTAGACACACCATCACTTTCCCTACAATCTCTATCACTTTCCCTATGATCTCTACCACCTTCCTTAGCAAAGAGTCTTCTTTTGACTTCAATACCATTCCCATTTTCTTTAAGTCTGGTTTGTGCCACTATACGACCAAGCGCTAAAGTAACAAAACCGCCACCTAGAAAGCCAAGACCTATACCAGCTGAAATCCAAGGTTCTGGTGGATTAGATCCTGGTACTAACTTGAACATCCCAATTATAGTAGGAACATAAAGAAGCAACAACCATTGAAACTTCATTGATGCTACATTACGAAGTAACTTCTGTATCCACAGATCCCAAAAACTGGAATCCAAAATACTAACATCTTTTGGTGACTTTAGTCCACTACAAATAGTGCAAATATCACCACAATTACAATTCTTGATTTCTTCAGACATAACTTCTCCTATAGCGTGGTTCTCTATTAAATAAGAAGGTTAGTTTATTACTTAACCCTTCGCTTACCTTTCAAGACCGCCCGACCTAAACCGCGATCGTTTCCTATAGATGGTCCAGGCCCAAGTGCTTTTTGTTTATTAAGAACACTCCATGGAGAATTTGGTTTACGCTCCCTTATATAGCCAGCCTTCTGAAATAAAATAGGTTCCGGCTCACCTTCAAGCTCCTTTGCCACCATTCTGCATCCGTGTGCTGCTAATATAACAGCTGAATACAGGTCCTTGTTCTGTCCTTTCTTAGGTGTATCGAAATGTAATGCGCCTGACGCTGTCTGTGTAACAACAATATTTAACATCTGTTTCTTAAGTGTTAATACATTACTGTACGCATCAGCTAAGATATCTGCTGTAGTGACAGGCGGTTCTGGAAACATCAACTTTTTATCTTCTAACATAGATAGTGTTGTAAAGTTAGCGTCCGCTATCCACGTAGGATTAAAATTAACCATCTCCAGTATGTGTCTACCTTTCATGTGACGCTTGTCATCGTCTGTACGGTCAATGAGAGGCTCGTAGTCGTTATATCCATCCTCTAACAGGTCCATAATAGCCTTACCACCACCGCCTTTGTCTATGAACACTCGGACGACGTGGTACGACTCACAGATAGCCTGTACCATCATTGTTAGATCTTGTGTGGTTCTACGCTTCAACTCCAGTACGTTTACTATCTTATTAGGGTTACCATACTTTATTATTACTACACCGCAACTGGCTTCTCCTCCCTGACTGGGGTCAACACCGACTACATAATCATGACCGGGATCTCCACGGACTTCTAGTGTATAACCACTTCCTTCTGTACACGCCTCTAACACAGAAGCTTTAAAGAACCCTTCTGAATCAGATATCATAGCAGCTTCGTATTCCATTCTGAATTCCGCGTCAGACATGATACGCTTAGCTTCTGAAATATTATTCTTATCCAAAAAACCATCCGGTAGATCCCAATAAGGTATTTGCCATACCTTGTACTGAGACGCATCACCGTCCCTTTTCATCATGGCCCAATGGTCGCGCATACGACGCCACATATGATTAAACTTATAGAAACCAGATGACGTCATTATCATCTTGTTGACAGTCTCTTCCTCAAAATCACTATCAGAGGCTAAGCCCAATTCAATCAAACGTTTCTGACGTTCTAACCTACGAACGTTTTCCATAGGCTCTAGTGTTGTAGCGCCCATAGGACGAACAACCATGTCTAGTGTAGAATCTGGTACTTGAGCTAACTCGTCCACTACTATTAAATAGAAACGAGACCCACGAATTTTACTATTATGACTAAAGAATCCATTAGCACAGTATTCATTACCATCTGGTACATGGATATCATATGTTAAATCTTCACCCTGACCTATAGAAACAATTTCATCATAATATATATCTGGGTTTGCTAATTTTTTTATTTTATCTACAGCAGAGTAGTTTAAATGATCATATGTTTTAATAAAACAATCAGCCATATATTGTGTAACTGAATTTTTAGATTCTATCATGGACGACCTAACATAACGTGATTCTTTACACCCAAACCCTCTTTCTACTTTATTTTCAAAACTAACACGGATCATATCATCTCTGATTCCAGGAATATCATCATTCTTAATCCACCTTGTTTTATTCTTAACTGCGGCCGCCAAAATATCTTGTTTACGTTTTAATTTAAATCCTATTTCCTCATAGAATATCTTAACATCAGAACCAGTAATTAATAATTCATAGGAAGTATTCCAATTAACATCCCTATCTCTTTCGGTCTTATATGCCACTATACCATAATGTAATAATATATAATGTAATTGATTTATTAATTCTTCCGACGTGTTTGTAAATCCTATAGTTATACCTATTCCACCTTTTATTGTAGATACTTGTATATGACCATCTGAATCATATAAGCCGCTGATAGTTTCCGACATAATATTACGAGGTGCTGATAAGATTTTATCTGGTAATTTTTTATCAATAGTATAACACACATCCATACCCCAAAAATCTAACCATCTCTTCACATTATCTTTGGAATCATGATTGTAATGTACTCTATCAGAACACATATAAAATTCATAACCAAGTCCTCTTTCTATATGACTTATCAATTCAGGGTCTTCAGTGGTGTATCTTAATCTATATTTATTTGTCCACGAACCATCTCCTACCATCAAACCTAAAGCATATGCCTGTTCCTCCGTAACGGCCGCATTACCATTATGCCATCTATAACTACGGTCAATTAGAATTCTGTCGCCTACTATCATTTCGTCAAATCTGCACCAAATAATTTCCCCATTCCTAACAATTTTAAACATATGATTTGGAGTGCCTTCGTTTTTAAAACCCTTAGCTGTTTTTATTTTTATAGTTTCTTTTACACCATTACACAACGAACAATCAGATTCTCTGAATTCACCATTTGACCACACTATTTCTTTTCTA
>Ga0307376_10001923_pt1 | contig 21211 bp, 18 predicted proteins | sample TR2MG_FD_202536 | JGI IMG/M metagenome (GOLD analysis project Ga0307376, IMG submission 202536) | Soil microbial communities from Risofladan, Vaasa, Finland - TR-2 | ecosystem: Environmental > Terrestrial > Soil > Coastal area > Acid sulfate soil | place: Finland: Risofladan, Vaasa | collected...
AGGCCCGGTTCCACCGGCAGCAGACCCAGATGATGAGTGACGAGCGACGGCGCGTGCTGGCTGCGGCCGCGCGTGACCCCGAGGGCTTCGCGATCATGGGTCAGGAGCTTCTGCTCCCGATCAAGGACTTGGTCGACTACGAGGGTTGGGCTCGAAAGGTCTACCGCGTGCGTCCGCTCGCCCAAGGTGAGCTGTTCCGCATCGCGAAGGACGTTCGTTCCACCGCGTGGATCATCGGCCAGGACGGTCAGGGCATCGAGGCCCGCCTGTTCGGACGGTACGTCACTCCTTCGGAGTTCAAGATCGGGTCCTTCCCGACCGTGGACATCGAGGAGATCTACCAGATGAACTACGACGTCCTCGACCGTGCGCAGGACACTGCACGGCAGGAGATCGAGCTGGAAGAGGACAAGCGTGGTCGTCGCCTGATGGACGTCGCCGCTCAGACGGTCAACGCGGTCACCGCGTTCGGCACCCTGGGCGTCGCGGCCTTCGAGGACATCCGCTTCCAGGTCGAGCGTCACCGCTTGGTCGTCGAGAAGTTCCTGATCAACCGTGCCGAGCTGAGCGACATCGTCAAGACGATGAGCGCCCAGGTCGATCCGGTGACGGAGCGCGAGCTGATCCTCGCAGGCTACATCGGCAGCTTCCTGAACGCGGTGATCCTCACCGCCGCAGGGACCGGCGTGCAAGAGGTCGTGCCTTCGGGGACGGTCTACGCGTGCACCGGGCCGGAGTACATGGGCGAGATGGGCATTCGTGTCGAGCTGTTCTCTGAGCCGTTCAACATGTTCTCCCAGATGCGCTTCGTGAAGGGTTGGGCGTTTGGTGAGATCATCGGGTTTGTGATCGTGAACCCGCGGTCCGTCGCCAAGGGCGTCAAGGCCTAAACAGCCTGACCAGAACCATAGGGGGCCGGCAGTTCGATGCGCTGCCGGCCCCCTTTCTCTAACAGCATCGCGGCAACCGGCCCGTTAGCCGAGGCAGCACTGTGAGTAGGAAGAGGAGGCGTAAGCCTAACGATGCGCTCGTTCTCGACAGCGACCGACAGTTTGTCGAGTACGTCACGTCGGCGATGGCCCGTCGGCTCCTCAAAGAGCGAAAAGCGCGAGTGGTCTCTAAGGAGCCGTTCACGCTCATGCTCCCTCTCAAACAGCGCGAGGTGCCTCGACCCGAATGGTCTGCTACCAAAGGAAAACGCAAGATGAGTGATCGCCACAACCCCCAGCCCAGTAAGCTCTACGCCCAGCGCGGCGGTGTAGCTAACATCCTTCAGCACTTCTCAGAGATCAAAGAGATCTGGGTTCAAAACCAGACCGACATGCAGATCTCTCTCGACATCGACACCGGCAACGGAACCAGCGAGGGCTTCCTCATCCCGCCAGCGCGGGATCCCGTGTGCCTGACCGAGCGCTACGGCTTCGATGCGCTCGCCAGCAGCGCCAATCTGCGGCGTATGCTCTCCAAGCGGATCAAAGGCCGTCCGCTCATGATCCTCATGGAAGAGGAGGAGGTCGAGAAGTACTACGAGGCCAAGGCGCTCCAGATGGGCGCACGTAACCCCGACGGCTCAGCCGACATCGGCGCAGCTCTTGAGAAGGCGTCCAAGACCTTCCGCGAGCTGACCACGATGGCGACCGCCGACGACACCGACGACATGAACGCGCCGTTCACGCCTCCGAAGTCAGCCATGGAGCTGATGAACATGGAGCTGGCGAACCGTGGCCTGTCCAACGAGGGCGGGCGATTGGTCAGCGCCAGACAGCAGGCCGGTGCGCAGGGCACGGGCAGCGACGGGCTCTACATGGAGGACATCGTCAAGCCGAAGATCCTCAACCTCTGCCAGGGCGCGAGCCTTCAGGTCCCTGACGGGCAGCGCCTCACCGAGGAGCAGCTCTGGTCGGCTCTCGAGCCGATGATGCCCTCCATGACAGTGGAGGACTTCCAGCACGTCGAGAGCCACGGGACCTACCGGCGCATCAAGACCTGGGCGCGGCAGCAGATCAGTCGGCTCCTGGCTAACGAGCCCGCCGTCGACATGGCGATGGTCGGGCACCAGCAAGTCGGGCAGGCGGATAGCGCCCAGCTCGGTGTCTTGGCTCCACAAGGCCTCGGGCCGCAGGGGCCGTCGACCGCAGAGTACCAAGGCCCGACAGGCTTCGTGAACGCGAGCATTCCGGGCGCGGCCCCCAACGTCAATGATGCGCAGGTTCTCGGACCTGACGGGAGACCTGCATGAATCCGTACGGCTGGCAGCACGCCAAGAAGATCACTATCCCCGCCGGGGGCTCGATTACAGTCGAGCTGCCAGCCAGTCGGCCCATTCTCGACAAGCTCACATTGTGGGCGACAACCGGTGCCCGTACTACGGGCGCCGCAGCCATCCAACCCCGCATCAACGGCGCTAATTTTGGCGCAGCAGGAGCCATCACGGGACCGGACTCAGTCGTCGCCCTTCGTCTGGACGACGTCGCGAGTGGGGTCACACTGCTTCCTGCACCTAACGTAGCGACGGGCTCGAGGGTCCCGACCGGCAACGAGCCGGACGGATTCACGGTCGACTTCGTCGTTACCGGCACAGTCAGCGACCAGATCACCCTGTATTGGGTGGGCGTCGGCTACGCCGGAGGGAATTGACGATGCAGTCACACCTAATGACGCTTCTGGCGCAGACGAGTTCAACCTCGACGACGCCGCCAGGCAGCGTGAGCGAAGTGCTCAATACAGGGACTGGCCTTCTGGATGCCATTCAGGCGAAGAACTGGCCGCTCGCGGTTGGTCTTGGGCTGATGATGCTCATCTGGGGCCTCAAGACGACCGGCGTACTCGACAAGATCAAGCTCGGGTCGAAGGCAGGCATCCGCGCGAGCGCGCTCATCTTGTCCGTCTTGACGGCGATTGGAGCAGGGCTCATTCAAGGGCTGCCGGCGTTGGAGATTGTGCTCAACACGGCTGAGATCGCCACCGCGGCTGTGGGCGGCTGGGAGTTCATTGGCAAGGCGCTCCAGAGCATCGCAGCTAAAGAGGCTGAGGCCGACTCTAGGCCCGAGGCGCCGCCGACGTCATGAACGAGGACTCGGCCATCACAGGCGTCATTGGCGCTGTCCTCGGCTTCTTGGCGAACTGGTTCGCAGGTCGCAAGAAGCTGGGCGCTGCGCTCAAGCAGTACGAGGACGCCAAGGGTGAGGTCGGACAGCTCCGAGCGGAGATCGAGGCCAACAACAAGAAGCTCGACGAGAAGATCGAGAAGATGAAAGAGCAGGACGCCGAGATTGCCCGTCTCGGCACAGCGCTCACGTCAGCCATGGCGAAGCTCGACGAAGACTTCAAGCCAGGAGACGAAAGTGCTGAAGAGCTTGCGGCCCGTGTCAACGCTGGTCCTGGTCCTGACGTCAGCGACGCCTAGCTTCGCCCAGACGCTCACTTCGACACCGACGGTGCCGACGTCGTTCCATGCCAAACCGCTCGTCCTCGAAGGGGCGCCACACGTCGCTTGGCCTACGGTCGAGGCGTCCTATCTCATCTGGCTTCACCAGACACGCCGCCCACAGCTCAAGGATGCACTCGACAAGGCGAACAAGAAGCTGGAAGCGCAAGCAGCCCGCATCCTGACCTCCGACGACGCGATCAAGCTGTCAACGGACACCAGCTCCAAGGCAATGAGCGCGCTCGACAAGATTGAGAAGGCGGCCGACGGATTGGCCGAGGTGCACGAGACAGGGTTCTGGACCGTCGCTGTTCCTTTCATTCTCGGCGTCGCTGGTGGCATCATTGTCTGGGAAGTGAAGAACTGATGGTTTCCTCAGTCCGAGTCAGCGACGCCGTCGCGAACGCAGCCGCAGCCGCACTCGATGCGCGCGGCGGCTGGACCTGGGCTTGGGCCGGCAACGACGCCACGCCAGGCGCATGGTTTGGCTTAGCCGGCTTTGGAGCTGCAGCCGCCAACCTGGTCGGACGGCTTCCCTCGGTCCCCAATCGTGATAACTACGTGGAGGCGCCGACAGGTAACATCAACGCGCTTGGCGTAGGCTCAGCTCGAATCAACCAGGCCGTGCTGATTCAAGATCGTGACTCTGCCGGTTACGTACGCGCTGCGCCGAGCGGCTTCCCAGGCATCCCGACAGGCACGGCCTTCACGTTTCGCATGATCCTGAAGCCGACGTTTCGGAGCAGTGGTGGGGGCTACTTCCGTCTCTCCACGGCGGCCTCTCCGACCAAGCGGTTCGAGTTGTTCTACGACAAGTCGTTTGGGGTGCCTGCGACGATCACAGCGCAGCTCGGGAACGCTGGCGGCAACGAGCTGGTCGCGGTCGCTGCCGCCGAGGCTTACGCAGACCTGTGGCACCTCCTCGACGTGGTGTACCTCCCTGAGGCGCTGACTGGTTTGCCGCAAGCCGAGCTGCGTATGTACCTCAGCGGTACGCTCGTCGCGTCAGCCGTCCTAGGAACAGGCGTGCTGACCAACGACAACATCCTACCGGATGCGGCTGTCGAGCTGACGTACGATCAAGGTGGCGGTTCTGACGGCTACCCGCAGTTCGATAGCTTCCTGTTCGCCGGCATCGCCATCGGCACGGCGCTGACGCACAGCGAGCACCGCGCCGACGCTGACGCGCTCAAGATCCGCACGGACGGACTCGCGACGGCCGGCATCGACTGGAACCGCGCCTACGTCGGTGACCAAGCAGCAGACGGCACTGCCGGTTGGCCGTCCTTCCGGCCGTTTGGGCCGCCTATTGACGTCGCACCCATTCTGCCTGTGTCGCTCAACACCAGCGACCTCATCCTCAATGGTGATACCACGCCGCTGCAGATCGAAGGGCTCGGACGCCCACGCGTCAATAAGTCCGTCACGCACCCGGAAGACCTCGGCTACGCGACTGGCGCTGGACTGGCCGTCGACCTGACCAAAGACTTCGCGCTGCGCTTCATCTTGTTCACTGGCCCTGGACCGGCGGCCTCGATTTACACGCAAGGCACCCCGAACATCGTCAACAACCTAATCGTGATCAACGGCGGGCTCGCTACACTAGGTGTCACGGTCGAGGACTTCGTGGTCAACGCGGCCATCCCTGGCGGGCCATTCCCTGGAGACGAGCGCATCTGGTACCTGATCGACATCAACTACGGTGCGACGGATGGAGTGGCTGGTGTCTCGCAGCTTACGGTTCGGATCAACGACGTCGTTACGACGGCCGACCACACCAGCGCGCTGACGAGTTCGTTTGCAGGGACGATGGCGTTGCTGTCCAACACCAATCAGGGCGGCAACACCAACGGCGGCGAGCGGCTCGTCTTCATGGGCCTCTTGCTCGACGGGCTCATCAGCGCGAACCGCCACCATATCGACGCCGTGGCGTTGGGAGTGATCGCACCATGACAACGGTCATTGCCAACCCGATTCAGTGCATCCTTCGGAATAAGAAGGAGCGGATCACGATCAAGCTCTACGACAAGGAAGACAACCTAGTCGACGCGACCGAGCTGAGCCTGGAAGTCACTGACCTCGGCGACTCGGTCATCTACGCCGACGACTACATCAATCCGCCACCGGCCGGCACGCGGATCGTGCGCGAAAGCGTCGGATGCTATCACATCTTGTGGGGTGACCCGACGGCACCACAAAATGTGCCCAGGCAGACCGAGACCGCGCAGCTCGGCAAATGCCTCTTCGTCTGGTGCGTGACCGGACCTGCCGGCACCGAGCCGACCAACGTCGTCCAGGTCGTCAACTTCGTCAGCGCCCGCAGCGGCGTCATGCTGTCCGCATTCCGTCAGCAGATCGACAAGGCCATCAAGGCGACCTCGACGGACCCCGAGGACTTCTGCCCACTCGGCTACACAAACTGTGACCTGTTCGCGTACCTAGAAGGCGGGCTGCAGCTCATCAACGCGTACCAGCCCTATCCCACGTTCTGCATGCTGGAGAACTTCCCCTTTCAGAAGTTCGGGCAGACACTCATTGACGCGGCGCTGCTCGTCGGCATCAACGCGCAGACACTCTTCGCCATCGACACCGACATCGACAACTGGAGCGACCAGGGCAACGCCTGGGTCATCAACCATCACCCCAAGCTCGCAGCCTTCAGCGCAGCGATGAGCCAGCGCCTCGACAAGCTGATCCCGATCATGAAGCTCCACTTCGTGAACAGCGGCAGCCTGCACGTCGAGATGGGGCCGAACTGGCGCCTGCAGACGCTCGTGGGCATGGCCCCGCAGGGCGCGCTCTTCAGGAACTTCTTCTCGAGCTAGGCCATGCCGCAGAAGGTCAAAGGGAGTCATCTGGCGACAGGGTATTGGGGGAACAACCCCCGGTGCCACATCGAGCAGAACCAGATCGGCGACAAGCTGAAGGCGAACCTTCAAGACGCGCTCATCGCCGAGGGCAAGCCAGTCAACCTATGGCTCCCTGTCTCGCGGACGACGCCAGGCACCTACCCCTGCACCTGCGACAAGGACACGACCAGCCGCGCAGACGTCAAATGCTTGAGCTGCTACGGCACGCGGAAGGTGCCCGGCTACCTGCGCTTTCAGCACGAGCTGGTGTTCTTCTCAACGGCCAAGGACGAGGTCGCGCTCTACACGCTGACCGACACCGAGCGGGACCTGAGCATCAAGCCCAACCGCATCCGGCTCACGAGCGGCGCGCTCACCGGGACCATCGAGACGAACGACAAGCCCTTCACCAACCCCGCGGGGCTGGACTGGGAGTTTGAGGTCGCGGCCTTCCGCAAGTTCGCTACCGACACGATCGGCGCGGAGTTCAGCACGGACGGTGGAGGCACCTGGACCGACATCACCCTCATCAACGGGGCCGCGAAGCCGACCGGGACCGGAACTCTGCGGTTCCGCGTCACGCTCACCCGTGCAGCCACGACGACCGACAGCCCGGACTTCGAGATCCTGCGAGTGCGCCGCGCTCAGCCTGAGAACCAGAACCCCGTCGCGGCCGGCGTCCGTGATGATCTTCAGCCCGGCCAGATTCTCGTGCTACGGACATGGTACATCGAGAAGACCAGCCGGCAGCTCCAGGTTGGGCGGCAGACCGACTTCGACAGCGACCGCGGCTGGACGACGCCGCTGGACTTCTTCGACATCACCATCACGCCCGACACGCCGCCGGCCAAGATCAACGACCGTGAAGCCGGGCCGCATCCCTTCTACGAGCACGCCTTTGGTGTCGAGCAGGGCGAGCGCTTCCCTATCTTCCAGGTCAGCGTCAGTGAGCAGATCGACTTCACCTTCACTCATCAAGCCTTCTTCGATCGCCGTGCTCAGGACGGCGAGATCTACCATCTGGTCTTCTGAGTTATGGTCAATCTCGGTACAATCATTCAACAGGCTCAGTGGGACGAGATGGCGGTCGAGACGCTCATGGACGGGTACGGCCTGTCCGACCGGGAGGCGCGGAAGCGGTATGACACGCGCAGCGCCAAGCTCGCCGACGGCGTGCTCTCGTTTCAGTACTGGGATGGCGGCCAGCTCCTGAGAGGCGAGATCGAGCTGCAGAAGGTCAATGATGCCTGAGCTGACGATGGCGATACGTCTCGAGGCGCTCTATGCCCAGTGCCTCTCACGGAGAGTCCCAGGGAGTGGATCTTCGCACCTGAGTCGAGGCCAGTACCTCGACATCCTCTGCTTCAGCAGAGCACTCAGGAGAGCGCGGCATGGCTGAGCCCGATCTCTTCGCCAATCGTAAGCACGTCCCTACCATCCTCGACGATGACGAGGATGTCCCGAAGTTCGGCCAGGCCGCCGAGACGGTGAAGGACGCCATCGTTCACGAGCTGCGCGACTTCTTCCGCAAGGACAATTTCACGTCCGAGGAGCGGGCCGAGATCCCGACAGTGCGGAAGTACTCCATCGGCTTCGGGCCGGGCACCGACCCCTACGAGACGACGCAGAAGATCTCTCAGGAGTACCCCGACTTCGATGAGCGGCTGCCGCACGTCGCCGTCATAGCGCTCACGGGAGCCAACAACCCTGTCAGCGTCGGACAACCCTTCATCGGGCACACACAGCTTCCGCCACGCCTGCGGACTGGCGTCGAGCCTTTCGCGCTCGCCGACGTCCAAACGCTGAAGCAGACCATCACCGTCACGGCCGCGGTCCCTGCGTCCACGTACACGGTCACTGTCGGCGGCACGCCCTTCAGCTACACCTCCGGCGCTCTCGACACGGTCGAAGACATCGCACAAGGCCTGCGCGACGCTCTGCGCGATGACCTCGTGACGCTCTTCTCGTTCGTGCATTCCGGTCCCGTGTTGACGGCGACCGCGACTGCGCCGGGCCTGTCCTTCAGCTTCGGAGTTTCGGTGAACCTGGCGACCGCCACGGTACAGGCGGCGAGCACGGAGGCGACATCGGACTTCTTGGTCCTGCGTACGACACCGGACCATCGGACGCCTGTGGAAGAGACCATCGAGTTTCGTCCTGAGCTGTTCCTCGACGTCACGGCTGCGACCGCAGCCGAGGTCGTGCGCGTCATCAATGAGCAGGGCCGTTACGTTCACGCCCGCACAGTCGACACCGGCTCCGGCATTGCGGTGGAGATTTTGTCTGGCGGGAAGGTTGGCGGCTTGCGGACACCCAACGAGGTCGAGGTCGTCGCGACCAGCTCTGCCAACGCCGTCGCTGTGCTGGCGCTCGGGAACAGCGGCGTCGGCGCGGCCGGCGATGCGATCACGGCCGGACCGGCTCTGGGCGAGTATACCCTGAGCGTCGTGGGGGCGGCCTTCCCTGCGAGCTTCGTAGGTGAGTTCGTCACGCTGGGTGGGGTAGACCCTGAGGGCGTGAACGGCGGCCGGCACGAGGTCCTGGCAATCCCCGTCGACGGTGGCGATGATCTGGTGTTCGCAGCTCCAGGGGCCGCCGAGTCTTTCGCAACGGGGACTTGGTTTGTGGGCCGGCGCGACGACAGTACTAACCCGCTACGGCCTCCGCACAACCGGCGGTGCATGAGCTGGAAGCTGACGGCGCAGGTGGCGATTCTGACAGAGTCAGCGAACACACGCACGGAGCTGAGCGACTTGGTGACGAGCCGGTTCACGTTCTGGCTGGAGGAGAAGCACTTCGAGCTTCTCGGGCGCGGCATCTTCGACGAGGCCTATCTCGATGAGATCTGGCAGATCTCCATTCACAAAGAGATCCAGCTCAGCGGCGAGACAGACGTCGCGAGGCCCGCAGGCGACATGAAAGACAAGATCTACATCAGCTCGGCCGTGATCCCCGTGACCCTGTGGTGGTATCTCGATCGAAGCGTATCGCAGACCCTGAGCGCCTCCCAGCTCTGCCTGCAAGAGCCTGTGCCTCTCGACGACTTCCAACCCGGCTGCTAATAACCCGCATACCGGCCTTACCCTGATTCAAGGGTCCGACGCCTCAAACCTGCTTCTATCTCAGGCGAGGATTACCGGATGGCGCTGCAAATATCTACCTACGTCGATCCTGGCGTGTACGTCGGTGAGGTCGTGGTCCCTGGGGCCGTGAACGTCGCGAATGTACCGTTTCAGGTGGGGATCATCGGGCCGGGGAGCCGCATCAAGCGGGTCACCAATGAGGCCGTCGTTCACGGGCTCGTGTCAGGGGAAGACATCTCCTCGACCAACCCGCTGCAGCCGCAGATGGCGTCGTCGCCGCACACTGCCGTCCTCGGCGGCGCGACAGCTCCCAAGCGCGGCTCGAGGCGCTTGCAGCAGACTACGGTCTTTCGAGATGGGAAAGCCCTCTCGGACTCGTTCCTCACCTACGAGGACGCCACTATCCTCGGCACAGTCGCAGGCCCGTACAACATCGGTGGCGCCGCCTCGACCAGCGAGATCACCTTCGTCGCGGCGCCAGGCGCGCCGGCCTTCGATGCCGAGACCTTCAGTATCGACGACGGCGTCAACCCTCCGGTCGTCTTCGAGTTTGACCTCAACGGAGCTGGCGTCACTCCGAGCAACGTCGCCATCGTCTATACTGGCACTGAGACCGCGCAGCAGATGGCTGAGATTGCCGGAGCCGCCGTCAATGCGGTTGGCGCGGCGCTCGAAGTCACGGCCGGCACCCCGGTCGCTGGCGTGCTTCCCCTCACTCACGACGTCATCGGCGGCACCGACATCGCGACAGTCAACATCGACGTCACTGACGGCGGCTTCTCTGTCGGCCCGGACGTCGCTGCGGTTGCAGGCGCCGGCAACGTCATCTCACTGTCCATTGACGGCAAGGTGCCTCTGACCATCGTCCTCACCGACGCCGGCGGCGTCACCTCGGTGCAAGGCACTACGGTCACCGTCAACAGCGAGATCACGGCGCTCGCCACGGCCAGCCGCGCAGAAATCGCGGACGCCATCAACGAGGCTCTCAATCCTACTTCGGGGGTAGGCACCAACGCAGCCGTCACAGCGCTCGGGTACGGCGCGGCCTACGCTGGGTCAGCGATCGACGCGACCACGGGCGTTCGGATCAACAGCCTCATCAGCACGCCGTCCTCGGACGTTCGACTGATCGAGCCGGTGACAGCCTCGGCCGTGTCGACCATCTTCGGAGCGCCTTCGTTGTTCAGCGTGAACGGCGAGAGCAACCGAGAGGCGACGACCTTCATCACGATCAAGGACCTCCAGTTCAACGCTGCGAGCGAGTACACGATCGACTACATCGGTCTCGACGAGCGCATCGACGCGACCGCCAACAGCGACAATACGACGCCAGCCATCCGCGGGATCACAGCCGTCGGCACCGACCCGTCGGTGGGGAACTTCGAGGAGACCGAGGACTACCAGCTCCTAGCCGCCGGCCCCGACGCTGACGAACTCGACTGGACCATCAACACGCCGGCGACCTACACCAGCGGCGTCGCCCTCACGGTCTCCGGCGCCGGCACGCTCAACACGTCCGCCGACGCTACGATCGCCATCGGCATCGACGGCCGCGCCGTGATCGACATCCTGCTGGCCGGGCTGGCGCCTGCGCCGCTGAGCTACGCCGAGCCGGTCAATCCGCTCGCGATGACGGCGGCCGAGGTCGCCAACAACATCAACGCGGTGCTGGCGGAGAGCGCGCTGTACGGAGCCGAGTACGCCAACGTCGCCGATACGGTGGCGGACAACTCGGGCAACCTTCGGCTGCGAATCACCTCCCCTGAGGCGTCGCTTCGCGGTGAGCGGAGCGGCGTCGTGGTCGGCACACCTTCGACCGCGCCGACCGATGACGCGACCGCAGCCGTGTGGGGCACCATCGTGACGCCGGTCAGCCGCGCTGGCGACGGCCGTGAGCCGGCCCAGGGCGGCACCTACTTCGTCAGCTACGAGATCGATCGGCCGGCGACGGACTACAACCGGCAGAAGCGGTTCTTCAGCCTCGACCAGGCTCGGGCTGACCTCGGCACCGAGAACGCGCAAAACCCCATCATGATCGCGGCGGTGATCGCGTTCAGGAACGGGGCTCCGTCGATCGTCGTCGTCCAAGCCAACGACAGCTCCCTGCCAGGGTCACCAACCCGGCAAGAGCTGAACGCAGCACTTGAGGTCACGGCCGAGACAGACATCATCACGGAAGTCTGCGTGCTCAGCACGGACCTGGCCGTTCAGATTGACGTCAAGGACCACATCGAGCAGCAGAGCGGGCCGATCGAGAAGCACTACCGGCGCGGCTGGTTCGGGATGGCGCGGAACACCGACATCGGTGACCGGGACACCCCAGACACTTACGTCTACCGCTCGGTACGGACGCTCCAGGTCGGGCCGACGAGCCCAGGCCGTGGGCGCATGATTCTGGTTGCGCCTCCGCAGCGCAGCGGCGTCAGCATCGATCTCCGGCAGGACGACGGCTCCACCGAGCGGGTCGCGCTGGACTCGACCTACCTCGCTGTCGGTTGGGCTGCGAAGCGCACGAGCTTCCAGAACCCGTCCGAGTCGCTCGCGCGGGAGACGATCGCTGGATTCAACCTGGACGACGTCACGACGCCGTGGCTGAAGCGCGAGCGTCAAGAGGCTCAGCGGCAGGGCTCGCTGGTGACGCTGTTCGACGCCGGCAACTTCACGAGCATCGACCCGGTCACGACCGAGCAGGGCGGCGGCGGCCTCGCGGCCTTCAACTACCCGTCGACCAGCTCGCAGAAGGACAACGTCACTCGCAGGGTGACGGCGACGCTGGACACCAACGTGGTTGGCGTCGTGCCGACAGAGCTGTCGGACTTCATCGTCGACATCAAGCTGTTCATTCAGGGCGCCATCAACGCCGAGATCGGCTCGGGGTCCATCGCGCCTTTCCGTGACCAGGCGACAGGCGTCGCCCGTCCGCTGAGCATCTCGACGGACATCGAGGTGACGCAGGACCGCAACGATCCGACCAAGTTCTACTTCAGGTACTACTACTTCCTGAAGTACCCGGCGCTGCGGCTGCTCGGTGAGTTCTCGGTCGACAACCCCTTCTTTGTTACGCAGGCGTAAGGAGCTGATCTATGCCGACCCCTCCGAATACAGTAGCCCAGCTAAGCCATGCGATGGTGATCCGCGCCTCCGGTGCGGGCGGCAACGCGACCATCGGCGCCGTGAACCAGTGGAGCCCGCGACACGACCGCGCGCTGCAAGACCTCCACGAGTTCGGGCAGACCACGGCGGCACCCTTCGGTCGATACGCCCAGAACCCTGGCGAGCCCTTCGAGGTCGTACCCGGCAACATCACGGGCATGCAAATCGACGTGGCCCGCTGGGACCTCTACGTCGATCAGATGGAGACGGCCTTCCTGACGCCCGACCTCACGATGCTGTCCAACCAGTTCGACAGCTTCACGCTGCGCGAGATCTGGACGGCGCCGGCCGCGACCAACAACTACGCCAAGCTCTATCAAGGCGCCTGGTTCGGCAACATCGGCCGCACCATCGACGCCAAGGGCGACCGCACAATCAACGTGAACGCTCAGATCCGCTACAACCGTATCGACAAGGTCGATGTGGCGGCTACCGACGTTCAATAGGAAAGAGGAGACGCCCAGCGAAAGAACCCTTCGTCGTAATGACGTTACCCGGCACAGCCGGAGGCTTTAGGAGGCTACCATGGTGTTCCGCCCTGGACCCGTTCCTCTTACAGGAGCGCTACAACTCGACCCCACTCAGAGCACGCAGTCCTTTCTGCGTGAGCAAGAGAATCGGCTCAATCTGCCGACGGGGACGCTCACAAATGCAGTGCGCCGTGGCGGCGTGCCCAATACGCGGACGCGCATGGACCATGGGTTCACGCTGCGGACGAGCAACGGGCGCATCGTCGGAGCCGTGTTTGCTGTGGATATGCAGCAGTCACGCGCATTGGATGACGAGTTCGAGATCGACGTCAACGCGCATGGAGAGGTGGCCGACATCGTCGGGCAGGCTCTCACCACGCGCACCATGAGCGTCAGGCGCTTTGACCTCTACACAGACATCATGGAAGAGGCGTTCGGCACCGTCGAACTCGACATGCTGACCGACCAAGCTGGGGGCTTTACGCTCCGTACGGCTTGGCGGTCACCGGCGGGTGTATTCGCCGGCGGCACGCGCTCCTACCAGTATAGTCCTGTGTGGTTCGAGAGCCTCGGCCGAAGCCTCAATGCTGAGGGCGACCGTGTCGTCCGGGTTGACGCGTCACTTCGATGGGGACGAAAGCAGCGCCTCCAGTGAGGAAGACATGACGACCGACACCAACACCAAGAAGAATCTCCCCAAGTTCAAGAGGCACAAGCTCCTCAAGGACCTCGACACGAGGCTGAAGGGGCAGCACATCACCGACGAGTTCGAGGTGTGCGGCGCCAAGTTCAAGCTGCGCACGTTGTCGGGCGGCGACGAAGACTGGGCCGACGGCTACGTCAAGGGCGCCAACTTTTACCAGTCGGCCCGCAGCCGCCGCGCGCCCTACCTGGCGGCAGCGCTCGTCGCGATGTACGACGACGAAGAGGACCGATGGGTCCCCTTCGAGGAGCTGATCGTCGCCGACCCCGACGCGCTCACCAGCGCCGAGGCCGAGGTACTCGAGGATGAGGCGCTGGCGAAAGAAGCCCACCGTGCCGCGCTCATCGAGTGGATCCTCAACGAGGACAAGAACGGCAATTTCATTCAAGAGCTGTACTCAAAGCACGTCGAGCTGGAGAAGCGGAGAGATGAGGCCATGGAGAACATGGTCCCTTTATCGAAGAGTCTCCGTACTGGCGGGTAGTCCAGTACGTGATGGCGAGGAAGAGCGTGCTACTCACTGATCCCAGCGTCCAGGCTATGAACTGGGAGCAGTGGCTCTTTGAAGCGGAGGCCATCCGCAAGAAAGAGTACGCCGCCCTCGATATTCAGATGCAGATGACGCAGGCCCTAATGAAAGGGCTGCGCCACTCCCTCATCTCGTTGCTCGGTTTGGACGTGCTGGACGACGGCAAGGATCCTGAGAATCCCGCAGTTATCCCGCTGGCGCTGCTCACGGCACACCCCGAAGTCTTGAACGTGATTCGCGAGACCGCGCAAAAGGCCCAGGGCGAGAAGAAGGCAAGCCAAGACGAGTCGTTCGAGCTTCTGTCGTCGCAGCTCCACGAGCAGCTCAAGACGGGCAAGTCGCAGCTCCCGCCAGACATGGTCCCGTTTCTGACCGAGGAGCAGATCCAATTCGACCAGAACAGCTACTGGAACAGCGTCGACGTACAGGAGCAGCTCAAGCTGATGGGCATCGGCCCGCGCGACTCCGACGCGCCCGTGGTCGAGATCACCTCCAAGCCGGCGACCGGCGCCGGCCCCGCCGAGCCCGAGGTCGACCCCGCTGAGCTGGCGCGATTTGAGGAGGCCCTCAAGGGGCAGAGCTGATGGCGACTGAAGAGATCACGGCCCTTCTCGGCGACAGCGCCAAGATGGACATGCTCGTTCAAGGCATCGAGCGCGCGTCGCGCAGCCTCGAGATCATGACGCAGATCGCCATGGACGGCATCAAGGGCGTGAAGAGCGACATCGACACGCTCGATGAGAAGATGAAGGGTACGACCGACGAGGCCGCGTCGGGGTGGAAGAAGCTCTTCGACATCCAGTCGGCTGCGATGGAGGAGTTCTGGACCAAGAACGAGGACGCTGCGAAGACCTTCCACGACTCTGAGCTGGCCCGAATGTCGGACAAGCAAAAGAAAGCAGAGCGCGATCTCGAGGAGCGCAAAACATGGGCGTATAAACTAAAGGAAGCCGAGAAAGATCTCGGAGCTGGCGGCAAGATGGGGCTCTCTGCCGGTAAAGCTGCGGGGAGCGCTATGAAGACCAGCGCCCTGACCTCGCCGCTAGCAGCTATGGAAAATTTGCCGTGGGTTGGCCCCCTCCTAGCGCTATTCCTTCAGGGCAAGAAATTTGAAGGTGCGCTTCAATCGTCACTCAGAAAAGGGATGGTAGGCGTCGACTTATTGGGAGGGCGTGCGGTCAGCGCTGCGAATACTGTATCAGCGAGCGTGCATAAGATGTACCTTCAGTGGGCGTCCCTTGGGCAAGAGATCGGTGCGACGGCCGACGCGCTCACCAAGATGCACATCGGGCAAAGAGACTTTGAGCGGCGCGCAACGATGGGGGGACAAAAGCTCGACGAGAGCATCCTCACAGCAGCGACCAAGCTCGATATGTTCGGTATGAACCTCGGCACAACAGGGCAGCTCATCGCAGCGGCCTACGACACCGCAGGGACTCCAATCAAAGGGGTCGCTGAGGAAGTCCTGAATCTCGGTCTCGTGGCGCTCGGCACGAACACCAACATGCAGGTGCTCTTCAACAGCATGATGACGGCGACCTCAGGTTTGCGTCTTCAGCGGCAGGGCGTCGCCGACCTCGCCGAGGTCTACCTCGACTTGCAGGCTGGCCTAGAAGCCGGAGGTATGGACAAAAACGCCGCTAAGGCGCACGCGCTCAGAGGCGTAGAGTTGATGGGAACGGAGCTGCCAGGCCTAAATCAAGGCCTCATGGGCTATGCTGTACAGCGCATGCAGCGTCAAGGACTCGCGGGCGGGTCCGGCGACGCCTTCGAGGCGCTGATGCAGTTCCGCTTGGGCGAGCTGCCCGGCACCGAGGGGGAGTTCGCCGGGTCGTTGGCGGGACAGCTCCAGGGCATCGCTCGGGAGCAGTTCGGCGAAAACAAGTACCGCCAGATCGGCGGCCTCGAAAAGCAAGGTCTCAGCTTGGAGCTGGCGAGGGACATTGTCATGAAAGGCGCAGGAACAGATCCTGAAAAACTCAGAGGTGCGTTCAAGGATAAGCAGCAAGTCCTCAACGACGCCTTTAAAAAACGAGCGGATCGCGCCGACCAGTTCGAGAAGATAACGCGAGTCTGGCAGCGCCAGATCCAAGAAGGCATCAAGGCACTCGTGCATATGTTCGCATGGGCAGCGAAGGGGTTCGGTGCGTTTCTTGAAAGTCCTTTCAGTAGCACTGCGGCACGCGAGAAGGCAGGGGAAGGACTGACTGTCTCAGCGACAAAGTTCCTCAATCAGATGGACAAACTCGGTGCCCAACTCGGGTCCGACATCAGCACCCTATTCGATCCCGAGAAGGGCGGTGGCGGCGGCGGAGGTAAAAAGAAAAAGGGCGGGACCTACAAGGTGTGGAACGATACCGATGAGAATGTGACCCTTACCGTCTCGGGGAAGAGGCGCGAAGCCGCGACCCCAGCGCCTCGTGCCAGCAGCGCCAATAAGACGTCACGTACGCGCTCGGTGCCCACGCCGGCAAAGCAAGGCCCGACAATGACGCTGCTCGACGGCACGGTGGAATGAGGTGAAAGATGGTTGACGCAGCAGCATTCTTCAACAACGCGTTCTCGCAAGCCTCCGCGGGGTCGTCGACCTACGCCTCGGGCATCCGCAACGCGATGGTGTTCTCGTCTACTCTCCGCCAGCAAGTCCGCAAGCAGGGCGGCAGCTCGGCCTCGATCACACCGCGCATCAGAACGCGCCAGGCCATTGAACGTGTGGCGACGACGGCGGCGACCGGGCCGCGAAGAGTGGGAGTCATAACGCTCAACACGCCTCTGCAGGCGCAGGAAACGGAGTTCTTCACATTCTCTGACACAGACCAAGAGCGCGGAGAGAATGTGGGCATCGAGGCGACGCTTGCTCTGGGCGCCGTCGGGATCAATCCGGCTGCGGAGAACACCTTTGTGGTGACTGGCGCGGACATTGTTCCGGCGGTTGCTCCGACGACCGCACGGGCGAAGTTCTTTGACGAGAACGGCGTGTGGCCGCTGGAGCGGATCGCGCTGGCGGTCAATCCGCGGACGGTGGTGTTCTCACAGGGCAAGCGCATCAGCGAGAAGAAGACGCGGACCGGCTCCGTGTTCTTTCACTTCACCAACACCAAGAACCAGAACAACGACATCCTGCGCCTGACCTTCTCGGGCAATACGGGCAACATGGATCGCCGCGGCGCGCAGCGGAACCCGAGCGATCCCGGCGCACAGGCTGCGATGCGTAAGTTCACGATCTGGCACAACCTCTACCTGCTGACGCGCGAGCCGATGCTCCTGTCAGACGGGTCCGAGAACAAGTTCACGATCTCATACATCTCGCCCGTCTTCACGCAGACCATCGTGTTTACGGGTTTCTTCAGCGACGTCCTCAAGCTCTCCGAGAGCGCCGATAAGCCGCACAGCCGCGACTACGAGTTCGAGTTCGTGGTCGAGAGCACCAACCCGCCTCTGGACGCCATCCTCAACTCTTCCATCTTCCTGGCCTTCCCTCGAACAGGTGCCGACGTCGTCAACCAAGACGCCGTCATTCTCGGACAGAACGTGGGGCTCATCTCGCCGTGACGTTGGACGGGCAGTTGCGCAACGCCTACCCCGCGTTCCGCATCTTCATATTCGGGCTCGAGGTTACCGACGACGTCACGCGCTGCACGGTGAACTGGTCCGACGACGACCGCGCGCCGGGCACAGCCGAGTTCGTCCTGGCGAACAAGGACGACAAGTACACAGTGACACCCGGCGACCTGAAGGTGCTCTACCCGACCGTCGACTTGCGCACCGCCAAGCTCACGCCGCTGGAGAAGCTCCGCGCCGCCAGCGTCGCCGAGACCCAGCGCGCCGTCGAACAGGCGATAGTCGGCGGCTTGTCGATCGGCGGCCTCAGTCCTCTGATCGTGCCGACTTTCGAGGCTCTTGGTGCCGCTGTCGCCTTCAGAGAAGAGGCGCTCACGAGCGAAAAGCGCGACGCGAACCGGCAGAGCATCAACCGCGCGATGCAGTCGGCGGAGCAGGCCGTTCGCGAGAACATCACGGCGGTCAGCAGTGATGAGAAGCGGCGCGTCATCAACGCCAAGTTCGACCTCAAGCAGGCGGTCGACCAGCCGCCCATCGATGAGACCGGCGTCGGCGACCGTCCCGTTGGCCGCCGCGAGCTGGCGTACCTCTCTGGGCAGGCGTACACCTACGACTTCGTGTCGGGGGCGCCTGTGTTCCACAGCAACGACCCGGTGCGGATCTTTTGGCGAGACCCGTTCGACCCCAAGCGGTGGTTCTTCATGCACACGGGCTTCCTAACGGACTGGACGCGGAGCGTCACGGCCGACCGAGAGCAGCTCCTCACGATTCGCTGCGAGGACGTCCTGCGCACACTGCGCTACGCCCGTATCTCCTCCAATCCCGGTATCCTCGACATCGAAGCGATCGAGCAGAAAGAGGACCTCACCTTCCGCTCATTCTTCAACGAGGGCTTTCAAGGCCTCACGGTCCCCGAGGTGCTCTACACGCTCATCTTCGGTCCAGACCAGGCGAACACGATCGACAACCTCAAGGTCTCCGAGGAGGACCGCGTCAAGTATCGCAACGCTGGGTCTGTGCCGCGCGAGCTGCGCGCCGCCGGCGACACGCTCGGGGAGACCGTGAAGTCCTTCACACACCGCTTCCCCAAGTTCGGTGTCGGAGCCTTCAACTTCTCCAAGAGCGTGACCTTCGTCATCGGCAAGGAGACTGATCTTCCAGAGGGGGAGAACTCGATCAACGACCCTCCGCCGTCCGCGTCCGTAAAGAGTCGCGAGGTGCGCCTCCCAGGCCGCAACGCGCTCGCGGTGTACCAGTCGCTCATTCACCATCAGGTCTATCCATCAGACATCGACGACCTCGTCCTCGACGAGGCTCGAAACGAGGGCGATTGGATCACTAACCGCAGCGTCATCCCTGCGAGCGGTAACATCGAGGACCTCATCACGTTCATTGGAACGAACCCGCAGTGGTACCCGGTCGACGCGGGGCGGCTCTTCTTGGCGATTCCGGCGTCGATGGGCGGGACGGTCAGTCGGCGGGCCATCCTGCGGGACTTCATTCAGTCAGTCGCGAGCCAGACGACGTTCAGTCACAGGCTGACGACGGTCTACGACATCATGGAGCGCATCGAGTTCTCCTTCTACGCGACGCCCAAGGGCGACATCATCGCCGAGATGCCTCTGTACGACTTCGAGCCGAAGGACTTCGGAGACCGGCCCATCGGCGCCGACGAGATCAATGAAGCTCTCACGCCGGCCGTACTGGAGCCGAAGCAGTTCGACCCGACTTCCATTCGCGCCGACGCGGCCGGGCTGACGGTGCTCGGGCGCGGCCTGATCGGGCAATCGGCGACGTCTCTCCCGCTGGGAGGCCTCGCAGCTCTGGGGCCGAACATCGCCTCGGAGAGCAACGTCATCTTGACGTCTCTGCAAGACACCTTCGCGCAGCTCGCACTTGATCAACACGCGCGCGACATTCAAAACAAGATCGCGCTCGTGGCGAACCAGACGCCCGTCAGCGGCTATGCTGAGAACTATCGCGTCCAGCTCCGCAACACGATGAACACGGACCAGACGTTCGCCGACGAGCACATCCGCACGCAGATGAAGGCGCAGTTCAACCTGCTGCCCGGCTTCGCGTCGCTGGGTAAGTCAGGCGACATCGGCCGCTGGGTCGTGGCGACTCTGCGGCCGCTGATCCCTAGGTTCGGCCCGAGGATCGAGAGCGTCGACGAGACGACCATCGTCAACAGCCCCGAGGCGGCGCGCATCTATTCGGAGCTGCGGCTCAACCAGTGGAACGCAGACGCGATCACCTCGGCGGTCGACATGATCCCGAACCTCCACCTGGGGCCGAACCGGCCCTTGCAAGTCGAGGAAGGCGAGTACGTCGCGACCACGCGCTCGATCTCGCACACGATCGATTGGGATGGAATGGATATGAGTTCGACTATCGGCCTCAACTACACCCGTCAGTGGGATGGGCAGCTCCGCGAAGACGGTACGGGGACGCCGCGGTACATTCCGCTCGGAGGCTTCGCGTCCAGAGCGCTGAATTATGCCGTGCTGCTCGGCTTCGACACCCCTAGCGAGAGCGCAAAACAACGCGAGGGCACGACCGGCAGCGAGGCGCTGCCGGCGCTCTTCATCGACGACGACGGGTCTGTGGCATGAGGCCGATGCCTGATGGAGTGATGCGCCCTGGCGAGGCGCTGACCGGTAACGAGGCGCAGTCCAAGAACCGGACGCAGCTCGCGCGGATCGACTCGGTCGACGTCAAGAAGGGCAGCATCGCGGTGCGGCCCGGCACCAGCCCCTCGCTCGAGAATGTCGAGATTCCGCTGACCGCGGGCCTCGCGGTGAACGGCTTTCAGACTTCGTACGCCCGGAGCATGCCGCAGCAAGGCGACTACGTGCTGCTGAACTACTCGCCTGAGAGCACGCCCTACGCCTCCGCCTACGCGACGACTGCGAACATGAGCGTAGGCGCCACGGCGCGGATTGACGGCTACGCCGAGGCGCAGCGGGCGGCCTCAGAAAACGAGCAGGGCTTCGCAGGCGTCATGCCACTCTTAGCCGAGGGCGAGCACGACTGTCGCAGCAAGGGCGGCGCACGCTGGTACTTGGACCAGTTCGGGCAGATCACCTTCGAGGCTGGTCTCGCGTCGCTGCGCCTCGTCAAGCGCCGGCAGGAGATCATCGGCGAGGCGGGCTTCTTCGACCTCGACGCCAACGGGAGCCGCCTGCGCCTCGGTCAAGTCAAGAGGCTGCTCACCGGAGCCAAGCCCAGCTCGGTCGATCCGACGGCCAAGGCGTGGGACCTCGAAGTAGGGATCGGCACGCCCGATCCTGCGCCAAACCTGCGCTACTACCGTGAGCGAGCCGGGGACGTGCGGCTCGACATCGGCGGCCTGCCCGAGCCTGCGCTCACTGGCGGCGCGCCGCTGCGCTACGACCGCACGACCTACGACGTCGCTGGTGTCGTCCCGACGACC
>Ga0307376_10001925_pt1 | contig 21192 bp, 22 predicted proteins | sample TR2MG_FD_202536 | JGI IMG/M metagenome (GOLD analysis project Ga0307376, IMG submission 202536) | Soil microbial communities from Risofladan, Vaasa, Finland - TR-2 | ecosystem: Environmental > Terrestrial > Soil > Coastal area > Acid sulfate soil | place: Finland: Risofladan, Vaasa | collected...
TAGCAATGCCCCTGCCATGTTGGTAGAATGCGCGCCCCGAAATTCACACAGGCAATAATGACGCTCAACGAAACGCAACTCGATTCCATGCTGAAAATGCAGGACAAGATGAACAGCACGGTTAATCCGGATTGGGTCTCGGCCAGGAATAACTGGCATCGTGCCATTCAGGTCGAAGGTATTGAGGCAATCGAACATCACGGCTGGAAATGGTGGAAAAAGCAGGAATGCGATATGGCACAGTTGCGCATGGAACTGGTCGATATCTGGCACTTCATTCTATCTGCCGTCATCCAGAGCAAGCACGGAAACATCGCGTTGGCCAAGATGGAATTGATGGCGGAATTCAACCTGCACCAAAAATCGGTCCAGTTCGACAACCAATATTACGGCCTCGCTCATATCAGTCTGCCGGAGAAGCTCGACTTGCTGGTCGGCCTGGCTGCCGCCAAGCGCACCAACCTGGCGCTATTCGAATCTATTTTGCTGGACTGCGGGATGGATTGGCTGGAACTATACAGGCAGTATGTCGGAAAGAACGTGCTCAACGTATTCCGCCAGGATCATGGATACAAAGCTGGAAACTATATCAAGATCTGGAATGGCCGGGAAGATAACGAACATTTGGTGGAGATTCTGGATACCGTCGACCTTGCTGCCGGCGATGTCTGCGATTCGCTCTACCAGTCTCTCAAGGCACGATACCTTTTGATCTTGAAGTAAGATTGCGTTCTAATTCCAAGCCAAAGGAATTTAAGCCCCCTTTTTTTACTTCACAATTGCACTCGGAATTTCGTTCAAGGGAAGGATACTTATATATTAGGCTGCCAGACAAGAGTACATTGGCTTATAGAGCAAACTTGGGGATACAACAAAACAGCCCAGCGGAATTTTGTTGCCTGCCTGATATATACCAGCATACTCATAGGTTTTCCCGTCCCCCATTTGTATCCATGAAGCAATACCAAAACCCATGTAGTTCGCAATCAGCTTGCCGATCGATAATATTTTTCTGGATGGGTTGATATTTTTTGCGTTGAACGCAGCTGCCACGGCACCAAGCGGCAATACTTCTATAATCGCACCGATGCGCAGCAATTGAGCTGCATCATCACGCTTAAGCGGCCAACGATAAGCCCCGAAGCATTCTCCGGTCAAAGGATGGTAAGCCGCGACACCTTCCAATTCCATGGGTTTTAATAGTTTGAGCAGCTCGGCATAGCGCATAGTCATAGCAAACTCCTTTCATTCGATTATTTTACCAACCTTGGTGTTTGCTCCGAAGAACTATCAGCATCGGCATGAACTTTCCAGTTAATGCTTGTTTTAGGGAATGTCCCGGCTCCAGTGCCTTTGGAACCGGGACATACGATCAAATCAACAGCTCATCCAATCCTCACTAATCAGAAAGTGGCGCCCTCTTTCGTGCTCTCAAACCCAACAGGAGCGGACTTTCTGCAATGATTAACATATTTCTAAATCGGCAAGTTTTCTGGAGTGACTTTAGCTTCTGGCTTGCCATATGTGGCCGCGTCGCTTAGCTAAATGTAATACTTGAAAGGAAGCATTGGTTCTCCTTCAAGCGGCGCTGCTACAAGTATGAGGCCGATGACAAGACATAAGCTATAGCGCGAATAGCCATTTTTGCATCCAGCACACTTCCATTCCGCGCTCTTTTCAGCATCGCCTCGAGCGTGTCATCATAATCGCCACTCATTTACACTCGTCGCTCCTATCCTGATTAGAAGCCGCACCGTCCCGGCAATGACTCCGGTTTCCCCCTTGTGGGTCAGCTGCAGGCTTGGTGCGGCTTAACTGTTCCACCTTAGTGATACACCGCACCGGAGCCAATTTGATCAGCAATCAAGCCAGCGCTATCTAATGCATCGGTTATTGCCTCCTGTGCATGCGATTCGATCTCGTCCAGAAGTCCGCTAACCTGGTTAAATTGCTGTTCTGCCGTCTGACGGTTTATTTCGCCCATCATCGCAATATCATCGATGCTCTCGCGCAAGCCGCTCATCGTAAAATGCCGCTCTACGTACAAGGCTCGAAGTTCGGCGTTCGTTTCAACATCCTGTACATAGTTGGACAGCAAGGAAATAGCATCGAACCACTCGCGGTTCGTTTTGTGTCCCAAGCACGTCGGCGCGCCACATTTGCAGATGAAAGTCTTGGGGGCGATTCTGGCAATGAGTGCTGCCTCGAAAAGTGTGCCCAATTCACTAACCACCTCACGGATCGTTCCGGTGAGTCCCATCCCGAGTGGCCAGTCTGTTGTCGAGGTTAATTTGTTTTTTTCGGCAAGTTCGTACTCCTCTCCAGAAATCTGGAAAGCAGATACCAGCGCCGAATGCGCGCTCCTGAATGATGCGTTTTGAACTGCTGTAGAATTGTCTGTAGCCATGATGTAATACTCCTCATTAGTGTTACTTTGTGGTTAGGCGGCTTGGGTGTTACTGCACCCTTGCCGCCGCTTTCCCCATGATCCGCATGGGGGACGGTAAATCGGTTTCATTAAACCCAGCTTTTGAATTTCAGTAAATGAGCATGGGGCTAAATTCGACTTACCAGAACTTTAGCTATTTACTATGCAGCCGAGTGAAGCGATACAACTTCGCCGACCTTCACAGAGGGCAAGGCGCAATATGCGGCCCAATCCGCCATCATCCTGCGGCGCTTCTCGAACAGATCGCCGCGCCGGTAAGCCGCCTCCACCTTGTCACCAATAGTATGCGCCAGCGCCATTTCGGCCACGTCTCGCGGGTAATTGGTACGCTCTGCCGCCCAATCCCTGAATGTCGATCTGAACCCGTGCGGCACAGCATCAATGCCCATTCGCTTGAGAACTGCGGACATCGTCATGTCGGAAATGGTGCTGCCGCTTTTGCTACCCGGGAAAACATAGTCCGAATCGATATGCGGGATCTCTTTAATCAGACTGACCGCTACAGCAGACAGTGGAATGCGATGCTCTTTCTTTGCCTTCATCCGTTCTGCTGGGATGGTCCATATCGCAGTTTTTAAGTCGATTTCAGCCCAGCGCGCACCGCGTACTTCTCCTGATCTTGTAGCTGTGAGAATGGCGAACTCCAACGCCCTGGCACCCATTCCCTGATGCTCGCGCAATGCAGCCATGAAGTTGCCGATCTCGGCATAAGGAAGCGCTGGGTGATGTTCAACCTTCGTAACTTTCGAGGGCTTTGCCAGCTGGTGTTCAAGGTGACCACGCCACCGCGCCGGATTGTCTCCGATACGGTAGCCTCTTACGGTCGCCCAATCGAGGACGCTTTCAAGCCGGCCACGGAGCCTTGATGCAGTTTCGGTTTTGGTCTTCCAGATAGGCTCCAGGATCGCGAGTACGTGTGACAGCAGCACATCGCGCACCAGCAGGTTGCCGATCTTGGGGTAAGCGTAGGTTTCCAAGGTTGATCGCCACTGCGCTGCGTGCTTGACGTTGCTCCATTCGGATTCTTTCGCCTTGATGTAAATTTCAGCGGCGCGTTCGAAGGTAATGGACTGACCCTCTGCAGCGATCAGGGCGCTCTTGATTGCCTGCTTTTCAGCCACAGGATCGATGCCGTTTCGAATCTTCTCACGTGCTATCCGCGCACGATCCTTGGCGCTGGCCAGTGGCACGTCAGGAAAGCCACCCAGCCCGATGTCTCGCCGCTTTGTTCCTACCGTGGCGCGCAATATCCAGCTTCTTGCGCCTGATTCGCTGACCTGCAGCGCAAGGCCTGCCACGCCACCAACACAATGCAGCCCCGGCTCCTTGAGCCGTGAGACTGCCAACGGGGATAATTCCTGTATTTTCCTGCCCATCATCGTACCCATCAATAAAAGTACGATTATATGCTACGGTATCCGACTATTTGCTGCAAGTCATTTCTATAAGTGGCGTTTTTATTGGCTTTAAAGCATGACTTCCGTACATCAGCGGACAAACAAATGGCGGACCCCTTCTCCGCCAAACAATCGGTCGCCCCAAACCAGCGGAAACCAATGCAAACAAGCCGTTTCAGCGCTTTTCTGGTTTTTCCAAAAACTTAATAAACCGTCCCAAAGGGGCTAATTTAGCCCATGTTTTGGCGATTATGTGATGATCGGCGGCATGGGGCAACCGAGCATATTCGCAATAGCGCGCAACAATTCGGCTTCAACAGCTGATATCTTCTGGTCATGCATGACACTGGCGGCGCAGGCCTGCAATAATTTCTGTTTGGCTAACGGGTTGAGCATTTCCAGTTTTTGCACGGCCATATCCAGAACAGCAACGCTGGTCCTGCTTTTATCCCGTAATTGCAGTTCGCTGAAATTCAACACTTTAGTTGCGGCACTAAATGCGGCTTCAACATCTTTTTGCTCCTGTTGACCCACATAGGCCATTGCCGAAAGGATCACACCGACTTCCTGCCCGAGATCCTTGACGTTTGAATAGCGGACTTTCGCTTGTGCCGGTTTGAAAAAATGCCCATCCAGATTGGTGGACAATATTTTCTGCAACGACCATTCCAGCAGGTCGATCCTGGAATCCATTTCAACCAATGCGGTCAAGTTTTTATTGAAGGATTGGTACTGGCTGACGGATAACTGCTTCAGCGCCGGGATAGCCATGTCCATCAGTGGCAGCCGGTATTTGCTATCCAGCCCATCCATCTCCACCATCAGTTTTTGCGTGAGCACAAAGACATGGGGATCGGCATTAGCCTGCAAATACATCAATTGCCTGCCGCGAACTTCCCGCCCCTGATCCAGCACGAAGGAATAAATAACCGCGCGTGCGCCATAGGGCTCACGGGCAGCCTCCGTAATGGCCTCGGGCAATCCCGCGATCAGTGTGCGTGCGTGATCGATGGTTTCCTGTTTGGGGTTGCCGATCTGGTCGATCGCATTCGCGACCGTGGCCATCGTGGCGCCGACTGCAACGGTAGCAGCTTTTTGCGCCGACTCTACACGCGACAGGGTTGCTTTTTTACCGGCCTGTTCTTCATTCCGGAGCGGGTCGGTCTGGTCGGCAGTATCGAATTTGCCGTCCCAATTAGGGTCGATGAGCCGGATGCGCTTGTCCAGCGGCGGATGCGTGGCGGACAACCATTGCATGAAACCCGAAACGCCCTGGGCAAAAAATGCATGGCTGATTTCGGGCGCGCCGGGATTTTCCACGATCGAGCCCTGTTCGAGCCCGCCGATACGCTTCAATGCGCCCGCGATCCCGTCCGGGTTGCGGGTGAACTGCACGGCTGAGGCATCCGCCAGATATTCCCGCTGCCGGCTCACTGCGGCCTTGATCAGGTTGCCGAAAAATGTACCGGCAAAGCCGATGACCATCAGCCCGATAGCCAATCCCAGTATCCCGCCAGAATTTTTGTTGTTCCTCCCGCGACCCGAAAAAGAGGTCGAATACAACAAATAATAGCCCGCCAGACCGAGGATCAGGATGCCGTTCAGCACACCCATCAGGCGTATGTTGAGCCGCATATCGCCATTAAAGATATGGCTGAACTCATGGGCGATGACGCCCTGCTGCTGTTCACGACTCAAATGGTCGATCAGCCCCTGCGTGACGCCGATGACGGCATCGCGCGGCGTGAAACCGGCCGCAAAGGCATTGATGCCGGGTTCGCCCGCAAGTACGTAAACCGGCGGTGGCGGAATGCCGGACGCAATGGCCATCTCTTCGACCACGTTCAGCAACCTGCGTTGCTTAAGGTCATCGGTGTTTTGCGGGATCAGTTGTCCGCCCAGCGCATCCGCTACCGTCTTGCCGCCGCCCGACAAGGCCATGATCTTGTAGAGGCTGCCCCCCAGCACCACGGTACCCACCGCTGCGCTGACCAAAGCAAACTTCTGCCAATCCATGGTATGGAGCAGCGCCCCACCGCTATGCATTTGTTGGCTACTGATAAATCCGAACACCACCATGACCAGCAGATTGGTCATGATGATCAGGGTGATTACTGCCAGGGCAAACAGGAAAACAAGCGTGGCGGTGTGTTTGCGGGCACGATCTTGCGATTCAAAGAAATTCATTTCAGGCGCCGGATTGCAACACTGCGGAGGTCAGAACGAGACTTTCGGTGCAGCCTGTATGGCAGCAGTGTCTTCGAATTCCAGCAGGCTCGCATCCTGCGCATGACCGAACATCGCGGCAAAAAATACCGCGGGAAACGCCTGCTTGTAGATGTTATAGGCCATCACCGTGTCGTTAAAGGCCTGCCGCGAGAAAGAGACTTTGTTCTCGGTAGATATCAGTTCTTCGCTTAACTGCATCATGTTCTGGTTGGCCTTGAGATCGGGATAGGCCTCCATCACCATATTCATGTTCATCATCGCGCCGGCCAGTTTTCCTTCGGCACCGCTCAAGCCTTTCATCGCCTCGGCATTGCCCGGATCGGAAGCCGCTTTGGACAACATCGTTTGCGCCGTGTTGCGCGCCTGGACGACTGCCTCCAGGGTCTCGCGTTCATGCTTGATATAACCCTTCGCGGTCTCGACAAGATTGGGTATCAGGTCGTAACGCCGCTTCAATTGCACCTCGATTTGTGCAAAGGCGTTCTTGTAACGGTTCTTCAGCATGACCAGCTTGTTGAATATACCGATCACATAAAAAACGACCAGCGCGGCAATAACCAGGATGACGATCAGTGTGGTACCCATATTTATTTCTCGCTTTATTGAGGACAGTTGGTTGGTATCGATGCTTTCATCTTACACCGATAATATCTGAAGTAAACGAACCGCCGAGAGCATCACGTCGGGGTGGATTTGTGCTGAATGCAATTGAATTGAATATGCCTGTGCCATCTGGCACCGGGCGGACAAATCGGCATTACCAGTGCCGGCCCGATTATCGGCTTGAAAGGCACTTACATTGTCTGTTCCGATGCAATACCCGGAAGATTTGCCCGGCAAATTGATGCCGAACTGGATGACGGCAATACTGCCACAGGAGACATGCAGGTAGTTGACCCTGGTACGACGACACCGAGTAATCCAACCCAGGCAGCAAACATCGTTGGCGACAACCGCTATCTGGTTTGCATGAGCGTATAGCTTCCCAGGTTGTCAGTGCCTCGCAAAATTCACTTGGGCGAGCCGCCGTATCAACCACCGTATGGCGACATTAACCAGCAATACCACGATCAGGCTGGATAGAAATCCCGCCGCGACATCCGCCGGAAAATGCGCGCCCAGACTGATCCTGGAAATCCCGACCCACAACACAAACAACACCCCTGCCACGCGCCAATTTCGGCTCATGACAGGCCACAGGCTGGCCGTGACTAGCATGGCAAACGATGAATGCCCGCTCGGCAGGCTGTGGCGGTATTCAGGTATGCCGATAATCTGCACGCTCCCCTGCGGCAACGCCAGCGGCGGTCGGGGATAATCAAAATACGGCTTCAGCACGGCCAACAACATCCCGTCGAGCAGGTAAGCAAGGCTGAATACCGTGATCACGGCCATCCAGCGGTTCACCTGAACCCGGTAATGTGCGGTATCCGGGCCGGACAGGTTCACCCTGACCAGTGCCAGCAAGGTGAACACACCAAGGTAAAACGGAAACAGGGCGTGATCCCCCAGGCGGGTAGCGAGCAGCATCAGCTTGTCCAGCCAGGAAAATCGGATGCCATTGATGGCATGGAACAGCCAGACGTTGCCACCGCCCCAATCATAGAAGATCGCTTTCATGATCAGCTTGTGACTCAGGCGGCCAGCGCCAATCCCCACATGGCGAGTCCGCCCGCAGCCGCCACTCCCGCCACAACGAACAGCCATTTTTTGCGCGTCAATACAGTGATGGAAGCCAGCGAAATTGCAATCTGTATCAGCGTCATTGCCTGCGCCAGCCTATGGTGCGGATGCATTGTATGCTCGCTTTCCTGATTGGCTTTTTCGGATTCCGCTTCCAGTGCCTCGGCCTTTATCCTGATTTCTTTCTTGTCGTTTTCGTATTTTTCGATCTGGGCCTTGTAATGATCCCGTTTGTTCGCGGGTGCCATATCTGCGGCAAGTTCCATCAAATGTCCCTTGTTGCTTTTGGCCTGATAGAAATTCCATTGATCGGAAGCCTGGGTTTTCTTCAGCACCGCCTCGTTCTTGAACAGCATCGCCTGGTTCTGGGTATCCCCCCCCTGATAGCTCACGATCGCGCCGATTGAAGCCAGAATCGCGGTGAAAATCGCGACGGACCCGGCAAGCTTGTCTCCGCCATGGGCCTGATGCTCCACTGCATGGTCGTGTGCACCGTGGACGTGAAATTCTTCCGACATGTTATTCCCTCAAAATTGAAATGAAAGCGGCGGGCATTCTATACGTTAACGTGTTCTCTGCAAGATTGAATATTTAGCGCGGGAACGGGCTGCGCACAAGGATGAGACATCCCCCCGCTTATTACAGCTTGTTATTTGTATCAGCCCTCAAAATTTCGCACAAATGGCTATCCTTTGGGTCCAGCACGCTGCGCGCAACGGTGTCGAACAGTACTTGTATTTCCTCGATGCTGAAGCAGGCAAGCAGGCGATTGGCCATGTCTGTTTGCAACGGTACCATGCAGGTCTGCCCGCCCGGCAAAACCAGCTTGAATCCGGCCAGTTTTCCCAGTCCGCCTTCCGTCCGGGATATCAGATCGGCTTGTTCATCCTGCAACTCGTCGTAACACGCTTCCAGATCGTCCACCAGATCATCGGCCAGATCTTCCGACACCGCGACGATCAGGCCCATCGTGTCATCCCGCAACTCACACGCCACATCCAGTTTCCCGGCATGTTCCACAAACCTGTCGCGCAGGCCGGCATCAAAGAAAATGTATTCGTCCATAAATGCGTTCCCCCGCGGATTATCGGACAATCCAATCCATGATGCCCTGCCCCGCCGCGTATTACAATAGCTGCCAATATCCACACACCGGAGCCACACCATGCCGAATCAATCCGAGCTGCTGACGTTGCGCGACAAGCTGCGCGCATTCGCTGAAGCACGCGACTGGGACCAGTTCCATTCGCCGAAGAATCTGAGCATGGCGCTGATGGTGGAAGTTGCCGAGCTGATGGAACATCTTCAGTGGCTCACCGAAGAACAGTCCGGCAATCTTGATGCCGGGAAGACGGCGGTCGTGGCCGAAGAGCTGGCCGATATACTGCTGTATCTGATCCGCCTCTCCGACAAGCTGGATGTGGATCTGCTGAAAGCCGCGCAGCACAAGATGGAGAAGAACGCGGTGAAATATCCGGCAGAAAAGGTGCGCGGGAGTGCGAAGAAGTATTCGGAGTATTGAAAAATTACTGATGAAACAACTAGCCATCTGACTAGGCTGCCAAAAGACACCAGCCTAGTCATTGGTTATGCGCTCGACATAACTGTGTTGCTCATGGACCAAAAATGCTCATTTACTGACGAGTAAAGTCCGCTTTTTCGCCCTTTCGCGCCTTGTTCTGCCATCGCTATCTACATTTTTCAGCACGCTGCAATGGACGCCTCTATAAATCCAAAATCCTAAGCTAGACAAGGCGCGAGGCGAATTTTAGCTCGCCGCATATGTGTCTATATGTATGAGACAAACTTCCCGAGCAACGCCGTATCGCGACGGGGTTTGAATTTTAGAGAGGTATGCTTGACAAGAGAACGAACGTTCTTTACAGTGACAGCACATTCGTTCTGTATCAATCCTGCCATGACCGACTTCAATCCGAAAGACACCGAGTATCTCGCCAAACTCCAGGACTATTACGCCGACTGGAAAAGCATCCCCTCCTACGCCAAGCTGTGCGAGGTGTTCGGGATCGCTTCCAAATCCTGGGTCAAGGCCGTGCTGACCCGCCTGAATACAGCCGGTTTCATCGAGCGCACCCCGGACGGTGCGTGGATACCATCCCGCCAGTTCTTCGCGCGCCCGCTGGCCGAATCCTCGGTTCAGGCGGGCATGCCGGTCTCCGTAACGGAGACCCAGGGCGAGTATTTCATCATCGACGAGATGCTGATCGACACGCCATCCAGCACCACGCTGATACCGGTCAGGGGCGATTCGATGATCGAGGCTGGCATCCATGACGGTGATGTCGCCGTGGTGGAAAAACGCAACATCGCCAATGTGGGCGACATCGTGGTGGCCATCGTGGATAACGAATTCACCCTGAAGACACTGGACAAGGAACGCGGCAAGTACATTCTGCGCCCCGCCAACCAGGCTTATCCGGTGATCCGCCCGCAAGGCACGCTGGAGATTTTCGGCGTGTTGACCGGCCTGATACGCAAGTACCGGAAGTAGGCCATGCAAGCCGCCATTCATCCCGGCTGCGCAGCCAGGCAAGGACAACGCACCCCGCGTGATCTGTTGTCGCTGACCCATCCCAACAAGGAATTGTTCCGCCGTCAGCGCGCATTGCTGCGCAGTGCGGTACCGGCCGGGTTCCCCTCGCCTGCCGATGATTATGTGGAGCAGCGCATCAGCCTGGACGAACATTTGATCCAGCATCGCGAATCCACCTTTTTCATGCGCGTGGCGGGCGAGTCGATGCGCGGACTCGGCATCTTCGACGGCGACCTGCTGGTGGTGGACCGCGCCCTGCCTGCCGCGCACGGCTGCGTGGTGATCGCGGTGCTGGACGGCGAGTTCACCGTGAAGCAATTGCTTCATACGCCGGACGGACAGGTATTGCGCGCGGCACACCCCGACTATCCCGACACGCTCATCAAGCCGGAACAGGATTTCTCGGTCTGGGGGGTGGTGAGCTGGAACATCCACAAGGTCTGAATCATGCGTGCCATCGCGCTGGTGGATTGCAATAATTTTTATGTCTCCTGCGAACGCCTGTTCCGGCCAAGCCTGGAAGGCAAACCGGTGGTGGTGCTCTCCAACAACGACGGTTGTGTGGTATCACGCTCGCAGGAAGTCAAAGACCTCGGCATCAGGATGGCCGTACCGTGGTTCCAGATGAAAAGTCTCGCCAAACGCCACGGCATCATCGCCCTGTCCTCAAACTACACGCTGTATGCCGATATCTCCAGCCGGGTGATGCGACTGTTGTCGCAATACAGTCCCGATCAGGAAATCTATTCCATCGATGAATGTTTTCTGGACCTGACCGGGATGAACGGCATGTCCGACCCGACTGAATATGCCCAAACGATACGCGGCACGATCAAACAATGCGTCGGGATACCGGTATGCATTGGCATCGGACCGAGCAAGACCCTGGCCAAACTCGCCAACCATGTCGCCAAAAAGCAGAAGCAGTATCACAACGTGTGCGATTTCAATGCGATGACGGTACGCATGCTGGACAATCTGCTCGCAAAGATCGGGGTCGGCGAAGTCTGGGGCGTGGGCAGGCGCAGCACCGAACGCTTGCAGCAGATGGACATAACCACGGTGCTGGAATTGAAATACAGCCCGGCCAAGCGCGTTCGCGCCGAGTTCGGCGTGGTCATGGAACGCATCGTCGCGGAACTGAACGGCGAAGCCTGCATCGGGCTGGACGAGATCACTCCGCCCCGCCAGCAGATCATCTGCTCGCGTTCGTTCGGCGTGCCGGTTTCACTGCTCGCAGACCTGGAACAGGCGGTCATCGCCTACACCAGCCGCGCCGCGGAGAAACTGCGCAGCCAGCTTTCCATTGCAGGCGGCATACAGGTGTATATCCGCACCAGTCCGCACAGGGACAAAGATGATCAATACCAGCAAAGCACGCTGGTCCCCTTGCCCGAGCCGACCGACGACTCGCGCCTGCTGTGCCGTGCCGCGCTGAACGGTCTGCGGCAGATCTACCGCAGCGGTTACCTGTACCAGAAAGCCGGCGTGATGCTGACCGGGATCATCGCCGGGACGGCAAGGCCGCGCACGCTGTTCGATGATGCCGCAGCACAGCAAAAATCCGCAACGCTGATGGAAACGCTGGACCGCATCAATCGCCGCATGGGCAGCGGGACGATGCAGTTGCTCGGCGAAGGAGTCGGAAAAAGCTGGGCAATGCGGCGCGGCAATGTGTCGCAATGCTACACCACGGAATGGGACGAACTGGCGGTCGCGCGATGAACTGCCGACTCATTTGAAAGCTGATTTCCGGAAATCCTGAACCTGGGCAGGCCGCTGCATTGATGCGATCGAAATAAAAAACCCACGCGGAAAGATGCCGCGTGGGACGAAGTTTTCGCATGGCTAGTCTGTCGGTGGAATATCGACGAGCGCGGACACATGAGTTGCATAGATGCCGGCCCAGCTTTCCCCTGCAGGGTTGATGGAAGACATGGTCAGCGTCACCCAGCCATTCCGCAATGCTTCGCGCTCGATCCCGACAGACAATACCGTTGAATCGGGCGGAGCACCGGGATCGAGCGTAGCGACCAAGTTGCCCACCTCTATCACTGGTACGACATCACTGAGCGCTCCATTGACGTAACCGGCGGCGTAGATTCCGCTGCTCGGTACGGTAACCCCGGAAATTGCGGACCTGCTGGCCTTGAAGATCACGCCGCGCGTTCCGTCAACAGCAGCAAAGGCGGAGGAACGCCAGCGTGGCGGCTCCCCGTCGCTGTCATCGGGGGTACTCCCCGTCCCGGGTGGACGTCCCGAGTAGACCCAATAGAGGAAATCGTCGAACGGTTCTCCAATCCCTGAGCGGGCCACCATCAACGTCTTGCCGCTGACAGTGTCGTGCAGGAAAATGCCCTGATTAACCGGCACCTGGACCCTCGTGATATATCCCGGGAGTGGCGCAGTCGCCTTGCAGTATGCAATACGGTCCTTGTTGCCGTCAGCCGGACAAACCAGATCAAGATTTCGTTTGTCCGCCCCCCATGCGCCCCAGAACGCGACATACCGGCCGTCGTATGAAAGGCCTTCACCAAAAGTGGTAAAAGTCGAACCATCCACTAGCGGGACTCCATTCCGGTCCGGAACGGGTTCGCCAATCTGGGCAATCGCCGTCAGGGACGGAGCAGTGAACGGTGGCCGTTCGACCAGAGGTGCAACATAAATTCCACCCTTGGTCGGATTATCCTCGTTATCGAGCCCGGTAAACACGATCTTGCCGGCCGCCGCACTCGGCGGTGCAGTCGAGCCGAAGGGAACGGTTTGCCCCGGGATCATCGTGCTGCTGTTGGCGATCAGTATGACCCGACTCGCAGGCACCGATATATCCCTGAAATAGACACCGGTTTTGCTGACTGGAAGCACACCGCTCCCCGCCACGATCTCATCAACCGTGTAGTTGCCCTTGAACGCGATGTACTTGCCGCTGCTCATCGTCGGCGAACCGGGAAACACATCGAATTTGGTTCCGGGCGGTGCTCCGGGAACCTGGAAGTAGGAAAATTCCGGCACGTTGCCGAGGGTATCAACCCCGGTGGTGAGCGGACCATTCATCCAGGTAAAAATGCCGGTGGTTCCTCCCTTGGTCTCGGATCCGGTAGTCGGGTCAATATAGGTCCAGACCGGTGACGAGTTCCCGCGTGTCGCGATCAGCGGGGATGAAATATCGATCCTCGGTATAGAGGGGGTCTCATTAAAGATGGCCGGTGCAGGTAATCCCGTTACGGGATCTATCTGGTTATTGGGTGCTGGGACAGCCATCGTGGTATCGACCACCGTCTGCAAGGCCGAGGATTTGCAAAGGTCAACAGCCCACACGCCCCGATGGGGCTCCCCACCCGCGGCACCTCCAGCAGCCTTGGCGCGTGCCCGGAACACAACCTCGCCATTGCTGTTCACCGACGGCTGGTTGTAGCTGAAGAAATGCTTGTCGGTGGCATCCGGCGGCGTGTAGGTATTATTCACGACTGTCACCCACTTGCCCGTCGCGTTACTTATCGCGTTGGTGCATCCGCTTGCAATGGGCGGGGGAGTTGCACCCGGGGAGATATTATTTCCATTTCCACCTCCACAGTTCACCAGCAAGATGGCCAGAGGTGCAATCGCAACGTATAGCGCGCGCATCACGAATGATCGACCGAATGCTATCCCGGGTTTTGCTCCATTCAGTAATTTCAGCGTAAACATGATCAAACTCCCAACAGATTTTTCCTATATCAGTCCAGTTCTATCGCCATGCCGGTAATGATCATGATCGGATCGTGCCCTGCATGCGGCACCGACGCATCCAGGAGGAACAGGTAGTTCCTCCTGGACGGCGAGCGACTAGTTGACGGTAATGTCGATGTAAACCTCAGTGGGACTCAGAATGTGCCCGTTGGTTGTCGTTGCGATAGAGACATTATTTGTCTTCAACGGCACTACGGTTCCAGTGGGAGCGGCAGCCTTGGCAGCCGAGTTGTCGGGATCGAGCGAGAAGGTCAGCCGCCACGTGCCGGTCTTGGTCGGAATGGCGGTAGGCAGAACCTGATTCTTTAGATTCCAGACAAAGCCGTAGGTGAAGTTCCCTGCGACACTGACCTCGCCGGCCAGGAAGCCTGGTCCGTCACCAGTCCACAGCGACTGACTCAACAGCACCGGGTTGGTGGCGCCATCCATTTTCTGGATCGTCAGGCGTGCGTTCGACGCGAACACGAACGGGTTTACATTCAGGTAAGAGGTCCCATCGGTGCCCTGAATCTCGTTTGCCTGAGCTCCATACAGCGATGTCATCGCATAGGAAGTCATGGCTACACTTGGGTCGATCGCCTCGGAAAGCACCATCTCGATCCTGATCGTGGAAGTCGAAGTCAGGCTCTGGCTAACCAGGTTATCGCCCCACGCGGCGTTGACGGCTTGCACACCGCTTGCACCGGCTAACCTCCACTCTCCCTGCCATGTGCTGGCTGACTGTTGAGGGTAATAGGTAACACCACCCTTTAAAAACTCCGTGGCCGGGTCAAGATACGGCAGCGTTATCGCCGTAACCGGCAATACTTGTGTGCTGAGCGGACGCAGTCCCGTGCTGGTATTGGCCACAGCGGAGGCTGCATTGGTTGTCCAGACGCTGGTGCTTGGAATGCCGCTACCCGCGATACCGATATCGTCAGCAAAGATCAAGGCTGCCGAGAAGTTGTTTCCAAATGATGCGACAATCCCTCCTGTCGGGGTAGCAGAGGCTTCTACTGAAGGCGTTTCTCCTCCGGCGTTCTTCGCGCTGACCACATAGTAATAAGTCGTCCCGCTCTTCAGGCCATCATAGTCAATGATCGAGTATGGTGTCTGGACGGGAACTGCCGGGATCGAAAGGACATGGTTACTTGGCAGGAAGGCGGTCCCCGTTGTCGTGCTGCGGTACACCTCGTAGCTGGCCGGAGCCCCGCCGGTTGTCGGCGGCGACCAGCTCAGGCTCACTGACAGCACTCCCTCGCCGGTCTTGGTTGCCACAAAATTCGTCGGTGCTCCCGGCGCAGCAACGGTCGGCGTTACGGGGGGAGCAACTGTTCCTCCCCCCCCACCTCCGCAGCCGGTCACCGCAAAGGCCATAAAAAAAGCCATGATCGCAAATATCACGACCGTGGCGTTGATAGCCAAGAACCGCTGCCACTCGCGCAGGCCGGTTCGAGAAAGTGCAGCTACCGAAATCGATTTACTACGAGCAAGTGCGCTCATGACATTACTCCTTTTTTATGTGCGGTTCTTACAGGAAAGACATGAATTCAATCTTTTACAATTTGTTACATTCTGAACATTTTGAAAAATATTGATATCGGCGCCTAACTGGATTTCCAGTCAGACAATCTACAAATTTGCATCAGTGTTAGTCCTATACCCACACATCGACATCAAATAGCGCACTTGCGTGTCATCGCAAATAATTGCGTACTTCCTCAATTTGTTGATTTATCAAGAACCGGATGATGAAAGGCACAAGTGCGACAAGATCCGCCGCAAGAGCGGCGGATCTTGTCGTTGTCGTGTGAAGGTATCTGGAAAGACAGGTTGATGCGGCGCTGACAGATGTCGCCTACTACACGCCAGCAACTAACAAACGGCGGGAGCGCGACGAGATGTCAGGATTATTGATCGAATAACTATCAGCTCACTGCAATGCCGGGCGCGCCGCTGGCCATCGCGCCGATCACCGCAGCATGGGCGAATCCTGCGTGCCTGAATGCCGACAACACCGCATCCGCGCCATCGGGTGCAACGGACACCAGCAACCCGCCGCTGGTCTGCGCATCGGCCAGCAGGCGTTGCTGCCAGTTTTCCAGTTGCGGCGAGAAATCCACTTCATGCCCGTAGCTCGCCAGATTGCGGTCGATCGCGCCGGGTCCGATACCCTGTTGCGCCAGCGGCAATGCCTCGGACAGGATCGGCACCTGTCCGAACTGCAGTTCGGCAGCCAGTCCCGAACCTCGACAGATTTCCAGCAGATGGCCGAGCAGGCCGAATCCGGTCACATCGGTCAGCGCATGCACGGCTTTCAGGCTGGACAATTCGCTGCCAACGGCATTGAGTTGGGTAGTGGCCGCGACCATCTGCGCGTAACCTGCTGCCGACAATGCATTCTTCTTCAGGGCCGCCGCCAGCACACCAACGCCCAACCCCTTGCCTAGTATCAGCACGTCACCCGCCTGTGCGCCGCTGTTCTTTTTCAAACGTTCGGGATGCACGATACCGATCGCCACCAGTCCGTAGATCGGCTCGACCGAATCGATCGAATGACCGCCCGCTATCGGAATCCCGGCCGCTGCGCATACCGCCTCGCCACCCTGCAGGATGGAACGTATCGTTTCGACCGGCAGCTTGCTGACCGGCATGCCGACAATGGCCAGCGCCATGATCGGCGTGCCGCCCATCGCATACACGTCGGACAGCGCATTGGTCGCGGCGATGCGGCCAAAGTCGAACGGGTCGTCGACGATGGGCATGAAGAAATCAGTGGTGGCGATGATCGCCTGCTGGTCATTGAGACGGTAAACCGCCGCGTCATCGCTGGTCTCCGTGCCGACCAGCAGATTGGCAAACGGCAGTTTATCTTTGGCCTTTCCAAGAATTTCCTGCAACAAAGCCGGCGCTATTTTGCAGCCGCAGCCGCCACCGTGCGACAATTGGGTTAACTTGATTTCCGGCATTACTTGAGCTTCAGACACGAATCATTCCTTTTCCATAATATTTTCGACAAAACACATTCGGGCATAAATGCTTTTCAGAACTGCAAACCTATCACAGCTGGGCGATTTTGACGAAATTATCGACGTGCGCACGCCGGCGGAATTCGCCGAGGACCACATTCCCGGCGCGATCAATTGCCCGGTGCTATCCGATCAGGAGCGGATCACCGTAGGCACACTCTACAAACAGGTCTCGCCGTTCGAGGCGCGCAAGGTAGGCGCGGCGCTGATCGCAAAAAACATCGCGCATCATCTGGAAACGCGTTTTCATGCCCATCCCAAATCATGGCGCCCGCTGATTTACTGCTGGCGCGGCGGACAGCGCAGCGGCGCGATGAGCATCATCCTGGCGCAAGTGGGCTGGGCGGCGCACAAGCTGGAAGGCGGCTACAAAACTTACCGGCGCGACGTGCTGGAAAAACTTGAGGCACTGCCGCAGCGATTTGCGTTCCGGGTGATCTGCGGACCCACGGGCTCGGGGAAGAGCCATCTGCTCACGGCGCTGGCAGAAACCGGTCATCAGGTGCTCGATCTGGAAATGCTGGCCCAGCATCGCGGTTCGGTGCTGGGCAGGTTGCCCGAACAGGCGCAGCCTGCGCAGAAATGGTTCGATAGCGCGTTGCTGCAAACACTGCAACATTTTGATCAGGACCGGCCGGTTTACGTCGAAGCGGAGAGCAACAAGATCGGCCTGATTACCCTGCCCCCGGCGCTCATCGCCGCCATGCACGCCGGCACTTGCCTGCTGGTGGAAACACCGCTGGCAACACGCGTTGCCGGATTGCTCGGCGACTACCGTCACTATGTCGACAATCCGGAAACATTCATTGAGCATCTCAAACCCCTGCACCGTTTTCACGGGACTAAACAGCTGGAACACTGGAGCTCGCTGATCCATCAGGGGGACTTCGAATCCATGGTCGCGGAATTGCTCACGCTGCATTACGATCCCAGTTATTTTCGCGCGACGACCCGGCATTATCCGAATCTTGACCTGGCGCAGCGTATCCCTGTGGCCAGCCTGTCGGAGGATGCACTGAAGGAAATTGCACAGGGCCTGTAGCATCCGAAATACTTGAGACGAGAAACTGATATTCCGCCTGGGTTTAAATATCCGCGGCAAGCTAAAGGAGAAAAGAATGGAACAAAAATATCTGGGTGGAAGTGACCTGAAAGTCTCGGCGTTGTGCCTCGGCACCATGACCTTCGGTGAACAGAACACCGAAGCGGAAGCCCACGCGCAACTCGACTACGCGGTATCGCGCGGGGTCAACTTCATCGACGCCGCCGAGATGTATCCGGTCCCGCCGCGCGCCGAGACCCAGGGACGCACCGAAAGCTACATCGGCTCCTGGCTGAAACACCAGCGCCGCGACTCATTGGTCGTCGCCACCAAGATCGCCGGCCCGTCGCGCGGCTTTGCCTGGATACGCAACAGCCCGCGCATCGATCGCCAAAACCTTGAAGCGGCGATCGACAGCAGCCTGAAACGGTTGCAGACCGACTATGTCGACCTCTACCAGATCCACTGGCCGGACCGTTATGTGCCGATGTTCGGCGCGACCAGTTATGATGCCTCCCAGCAACACGACACCGTGCCGATCGCCGAACAACTACAGGTGCTGGCCGAGCTGGTCAGAGCTGGCAAAATCCGCCACATCGGGCTATCCAACGAGACCCCATGGGGCGTCAGCGAATTCGTGAAATGTGCGGAAACACTGGGGCTACCGAAGATCATCACGGTGCAGAACGCCTACCATCTGATGAACCGCAGCTTCGAAACCGGGCTGGCAGAAGTCTGCCATCACACCGGGGTTGCACTGCTGGCCTACAGTCCGCTGGCATTCGGTCATCTGACCGGAAAATATCTCGCCGACCCGAACGCGCAAGGACGGATCACGCAGTTTGCCAACTTCGGGCAGCGCTACGCCAAACCCAATGTGCCTGCCGCAACAAAAGAATATGTGCGCATCGCGCAAGAAGCCGGGCTAACCCCGGCGAAGATGGCGCTGGCCTTTGCACGCACCCGCTGGTTTACCGGCAGCGTGATCATCGGCGCAACCAACCTGAACCAGTTGCGGGAAAACCTCGACAGCGCCGAAGTGGTGCTATCGTCAGAAGTGCAGGAAAAGATCGAGGCGGTGAACAAGGTATATCCAAATCCGGCACCTTAAACGCGGCAGCATTCACCTTGCCAGAAAGCTGCCGCGCTTGTCGGTCGTCACGCTTGCACAACCCGATTGTCGTGCCGGCAGGCTAAATCAGCAGTAACAAAAGCACAATGAGCAGGATTAAGGTCAAATCATGATTGTCAATCTGGCCTCCCGCTGGCATCGAATCGATTCTCTGTGACATGGCCTGTACTTCCTGGTCAGTCATGGCAGCCACCCGGTCTTTTGCCATGGGTTCGGCGACACCCAAAGTCTGCAGGCGAGCCTTGACATCAGCCCTGTCGAGAAAATTCCGGATCTTGGCCTTTTCCGTTGCGATATGATTTTGACCCGCCATGTTATCGGTAGTCACCATTCCTGCCATTGCGCTAGTTGCCTGCAGGCACAGTGCAGCGCCGAGTACCAGCCCGCCTACCCGTTGATACAGTTTTACGTTCATGATTGTTCCTTTTCTTGTTGATTAATAAACTAGAATACATGTCACTGAAACTAACATGGCCAGCTGCAGAATTATAAACATACTTGGCATTCCGCAATTTGAAAATGTGAAGTGCAAAATTGCCAGATAAAAATACCGACAGCAATCCATGGTGCAGCAGATTATCCCCCCTGAATTCGTCACTCTGTGCGTTAGCGCACATAAATCCCGGGGGATTTTCCGACAATATGAGAGGATGTGTTTGGTTCATGGGGGAATAGCGCAATAGCCGTCGACCCGTAATCTTTCTTTAAAGACCAAATAATACTGCCGTGCGGACAATCTGCCGATTACGTGGAGCCCCCGGCGAGTGGCGAAAGGATAATGACTTGTTGAGAAATATTTCGTTTGCAGCACTGCTGCTGATGGCGCTTGCGTTGGTTGCGCTATTGCTTCGCGGCGCATTCTTTTCATTGCATCCAGTTGCGCTGATCGCGGAAGTTGCAGCCGTAGCACTGATGGCATGGGCACGATTGACCTTCGGACAGCGCAGTTTCCATGCACCGGCAAATCCTTCCTCCGGCGGACTGGTCACGACCGGGCCTTATCATTTCATCCGCCATCCAATTTACACGGCGGCTTGCCTGTTCGGCTGGTCGGGCGTGCTGGCAAATTGGTCTTTGATCAATGTGCTGCTGGGTGTCCTGCTCATCTGCGGTGCTGTTGGCAGAATGTTGTGTGAAGAACGGCTGATCAGTGAAATTTATCCCGAGTACCCTGCCTATGCCCGAACCACCAAGCGCATGGTGCCATATATTTTCTAGTCAGATCAGCTCCAGCGCATTCCCATCCGGATCGCGGCAGAACAACGCGCGGCGGCCCGAGGAACTGGTCGTGTAAGCAACTCCAGCCCGGTCCAGGCGCTCGATCAATTCGGCAAAATCCGATACCGCCAGTGCGACATGCCGATCGCGGCCACCGTGCGAGGGACGAGACAAGCCGGCTTCGGGGCTGGGCAACAATAATAAATGAATCTGCTGACCGGGACCGACGTTGTACCACACGCCGTCGTAGCTCATCGTTGGCCGGCCGGAGTCGGGCTGCAAGCCGAGCACATCTTCGTAGAAGGCGCGCGATCTTGCCAAGTCAGACGTTAGGAAAGAGGTGTGCAGGATTCCGGTGATCATCACGGTTTGACCGGGACAACCTTGCTTGCTGCCAACTTCGCGCGTTCCCGCGCTTCGCCGGTATCCTTGCCGGTCGCCAGTGCCACGCCCATGCGGCGGCGCGCGAAGGATTCCGGCTTGCCGAACAGGCGCACATCGCTGTCCGGGACGCGCAGCGCTTCCGCGATGCCTTCGAAGGCGATGCCCTTGGCGTCATGCTGGCCGTAGATCACTGCACTCGCACCCGGCGCGCGCAATGCGGTATTCACCGGGAGGCCGAGTATCGCGCGGGCATGCAGCTCGAATTCGTTCTGTACCTGCGAGCACATCGTGACCATGCCGGTGTCGTGCGGGCGCGGGCTGACTTCGCTGAACCAGACCTGGTTGCCCTTGACGAACAATTCCACGC
>Ga0307376_10001927_pt1 | contig 21187 bp, 19 predicted proteins | sample TR2MG_FD_202536 | JGI IMG/M metagenome (GOLD analysis project Ga0307376, IMG submission 202536) | Soil microbial communities from Risofladan, Vaasa, Finland - TR-2 | ecosystem: Environmental > Terrestrial > Soil > Coastal area > Acid sulfate soil | place: Finland: Risofladan, Vaasa | collected...
AGTTCATGATGCCGAATTGCTCCCGCTGTGAATTACTGACCGGTTGAAGACGCCGGTTGTAGTCAAGGATGGTGATGGTGAGCAGCAGTAGAAAGATCGCGGGTACGAGTCCGAGGGAAGGATTGATGGCGAGAATCATGACGAACGGCACGATCATTGCCAGCGATGAATCGACTATCAGCATGAGCCCGGGGCTGAACAGCAGATTCAGCATGTGCACGTCATTGGTCGCGCGGGCCATGATGTCACCTACCCGCTGGCGGCCGTGGAACGTCTGGCTCTTCCCCAAGAGGCTTCCGTAGAGCTCTTCGCGACTGTCGCGTTCCACCCGCTGAGCAAGAAACTCGACGGCGACGTTCCGCGCAACGCCGGTGAGGCCCTGGGTTGCGGCCGCGGCAACTATGATGGCCACAACGGCGAGCAGGTCACGGTTCAACCATCCTGCGTGCGTGATGACGTCGAAACCGTGCCCGATGTAGAGCTGGATGTCACCGTACGCAAAGTTGTTCACAACAGAGGTAACAACGAGTATGATTGGAAATGCGGGATGTCTCATCATGTGAGACATGATCCATCGAACCGGGCCACTTCTTGTGTACCGGTATTCGTCTTCAACGTGGAACTCTTTGTTTTCCATATTTCCCTGTCGGATTTCCCTGTGGGGCTGCGGTAGCCATAATATACCGCACTAACAGTTGTTCGGTCAAAGTTGAATTGAATTGACGCGCATCTTGCGCAAATCTGCCGGAGACGCGTACAATGCGCCACACTATTTTGGAATAGAAAGGATGAACAGACATGCAACAGACCAATTCACGCATCGTCGTTTCGACGCCGAAGTCACCGGCCGCGATCGGCCCCTACTCGCAGGCAATCCGCGTCGGCGAGCTCCTCTTTACATCCGGTCAGATACCGCTCGATCCGGTGAGTGGTAACGTTGTTGAAGGTGATGTTCGCGCGCAGACAAGGCGTGTATTCGACAATATGGTCGCAGTACTCGAGGCCGGTGGCTCGGATCTCGCGAACGTGGTGAAGTTCACCTGCTTCGTGAAGAACATGAGTGACTTTCCAATAGTGAATGAAGTGTTCAAGGAGTACCTTGATGCGGCTCCCGGTTTCTCCGGATACCCTGCGCGCTCAACCGTGGAAGTGGGAGCGCTGCCGCGCGGCGCACTCGTTGAAATCGAAGCGGTTGCGCGAGTGCGCGGCTGAGCCTGCTGTTGCCGGTCGCCGGCTGCTGTTGCCGGCTGCTGTGCCGGCGGCTGTGCCGGCAGAGCAGCCGGCGGCTCAACGCTACTCCTTCTCCCAGAACCGGGAGGTAATGATCTTCTCGTTCGTGAAGAAGTTGATGACCGACTTACCTTGCGCCTTTATGTCCGAGAGCAGCGACGCCTTCATGCCGCCAAATGGCAGGTAGGCAACCGGAGCCGGTATGCCGATGTTGATGCCGATCATGCCTGCCTGCGCCTCGAGCTTGAAAGTGCGGGCGGTGTGGCCGTCCTGGGTATAGATCGACGCCCCGTTTCCATACTCGTGGTTGTTGATGATTGAGATGGCCTCACTGAGGTCACGCGCCTTCAGCATCACCACCACGGGGCCGAAGATCTCGGTGCGATGTATCTTCATCCCCGGTTTCACTTCGGTAAACACGGTCGGACCGATGTAGTGTCCATCCGGCGCTCCCGGCACGCTCATATCGCGTCCGTCAAGAGCGAGAGTTGCCCCTTCGGCGATTCCCTCATCGATGAGGGAGAGGATTCTCGCCTTCGCTTTTGCTGAGATGACCGGCCCCATGACCATCGGATCGTCAATGACTGCAGGGTCAAGGGGATCGGCAACTTTCACTTTTTTTGAAGCTTCGACGAAGCGTGCTGTGACGTTGCGATACGTTTCTTCTCCCACGCAGACAATGGCGGAGGCTGCCATGCATCGCTGCCCGGCGCAGCCATAACAGCTGGTGATCATGTTCTGGATGGTCTTGTCCATATTTGCGTCTGGCATGACCACAAGATGGTTCTTCGCGCCACCCATCGCCTGGAACCGCTTCCCGTTTTCGATACATCGTGCTGCGACAGTCCGTGCCGTGACCGTAGAGCCTACAAGCGACACGCCCTGAACCAGCGGATGGGTGATAAGCGCATCGGCTGCGATGCGGTCGCCGTTCACGACGCTGAAGACTCCTGCCGGAAGACCGGTCTCGTGCACATATTCGGCGATAAGCTGCATGGTGAGCGGTACCTGCTCCGACGGTTTGACGATGAAGGTATTTCCGGTCGCAATTGCGTAGGGTGCAAACCAGAAGGGAACCATCGCGGGGAAGTTGAACGGCGCAACCATGCCGAAAACGCCGATCGGCAGCCGTATGACTTCGCCGTCTATGGCGAAAGAGCTGTCGGTAATGATGTCACCCTGCTGCAGGACCGGCATTCCGCAGGCGACCTCGAGGTTTTCGATCGCACGCTTCACTTCGGCAAGTGCGTCGGCCATGCTCTTGCCGTTTTCAAGCACTATCATCCGCGCTATATCGTTTTCGTGGTCGACCATGATGCGCTGAAGCTTGTACAGGAAGGATACTCTGCGAGACACCGGGACGTTCCTCCACTCGAGAAACGCCCTGTGCGCGGATTCAACGACCTTGCCGGTATCAGCGGCGTTCGTAAGTGGCACTCGAGCAATCACGGCTCCGGTGCTCGGATTCTCCACATCAAGAAGTCCGGCCGAGGGGTCGACGAATCGTCCGTCTTGGTAGTTCTTGACGGTGTTTTTTGTATCGGTCTGTACTGTTGCCATGCTGAGCTCCTTACTTCAGGTCGGGGTTCGGTATCATGAAATCGCGAATCAGCGCAACCAGCTCCTGATAGCCGCCGATGAATGACCTCAACGTACGGACCGTCGCGCCATAACCATCAAACTCATCGACGCTCATTCCGCGTTCGTCGTACGCGCGGACGAAATCGGGAAACTTGCGGCTGAGCTCGGCAATCAGTTCAGGATTAACCGGATTGTTGATGCGCGACTCCACCTTCACGTCCGATTCGTTGAAACGCTTCGCCCAGGTGTAGGGAATCGTGAGCACCATGTCCGCGCCGATGAACTCCGACCAGTGATAGTGATTCCGGTACGCTGCCGCGAGCAGACGCGTGCTATATCCTTTCTTCCTAAACAGTTCGTACGCATGCTTCATCACGGCAACTCCGGCCCATTCGAGGTAGTCGGGATTGGTGATAATATCCTGTTTGTCGGCAACGACCTTCAGCCAGTCGTCGACCCGGCCGACCATGATCGTGCAGACGGGAGCTATTACCGCGGTCTCCAACCCTTCACTCTTTCGGCGCGCGAGCCCTCGCTCCACGGCCTCGGCAACTGCAAGAGATTGCGGAACGGTGAAACAAACAGTCGCATTGATGCTCACTCCGTTGTAGGTCGCCTCTTCGATCGCACGCACTCCGGCGGCCGTGACAGGGATCTTCACCTGAATGTTCGGAGCGAGCGTCTGAAAATGAAGCGTCTGCCCGAGGATTGCCTTCCAGTTCCGGTAAAGCTTCGGATCAGTCTGGATAGACAGTCGGCCCTTCCTGCCCTGTTCCCGCTCGAAAACCGGCATGAGCATCTGCGCGCCCTTGATGGCCATCTCCTCGATAAGCTGCCAGGCAATCTGGTCCTCGCTACCTTCAGGATTCTCGCGGATAATGTCGCGAATACGCTCCTTCCACAGGTGCATCTCCTTCTTGAGGACACCCAGCACGATGACAGGATTTGTTGTTGCTCCGACCGCCCCACTGGCAAGCCCATACTCGAGCTCCTGCACCGAGCAGGAATCGTTCCAGTAGTCGGTGGGCGTTGTCTCACCCATGATTGCGAGTGCACCCCTCTTTGTCGTTGTACTCATACCTTCTCCTCTATGTGGCGCTGCCGGCTAATACTTCAGAGCGGACCCCAGATGATCCTCCAGATCCTTTCGCGCAGCCTGGACTTTCGCGCTCTGCGACACTTCCGGCACTCCAACCCGCCACCAGCTTTCGTACCCGCGTGTCATCGACTTTGCAGTCACTTTGATGTCGATGACGACCGGCCCGGACGCCGCCTTTGCCGATCTGAACGCATCATGCAGTTCGGACATAGTGCGTGCCGTGAAGCCTGCAGCGCCGTACGCCTCGGCATGTTTCGCAAAGTCCAGCGCGAGATACTCGCCGGTCAGCTTCCCGGTCGTCAGATCCCGTTTGCGCCACTCATTGCCGTAACTTGAAATTCCCTGATTCGTTTGCAGATTGTCGATGACCTGAAATCCATTGTTGTCGAACACGAGGACGATGATCTTGACGCCATCCTGCACCGCAGTCAGGAGCTCCGAGTGCAGCATCACGTATCCGCCATCTCCGACGAGCGCGTACACTTCCCGCTCAGGAGCGGCAAGCTTCGCGCCGAACGCAGCATTGATCTCGTATCCCATGCAGCTAAAGCCATACTCCATGTGATAGCTGTCCCGGGTACCGGCGCGCCATACCCGCTGCATGTCTCCGGGCAGGCTGCCAGAGGCGCTCACCACGACATCCTCAGCATCGAGCAGATGAACGTTGAGCTCTCCGAGCACGCGCACCTGGCTCAGGCCGGCAGGATCGTCCTCCACGTAGAGTCTGTCGACCTCCGCCTTCCAGCGGGAATTGACCTCAGCTATCTTTGCACCGTGCGCGGCACGATAGTTCCTGCGGGAAAGTTCGGCTGAAAGACGGGCGAGCGCTTCGCGCGCATCGGCGAGTAGCGGCACCGCGTTGAACTTCAACGCGTCAAACGTTCCGACGTTGATCGCCAGTACCTTCAGGTCGGGGTTTTGAAAGGCCCATTTGCTCGCGGTTGTGAAGTCTCCAAGCCGCGTTCCGACAGCAATGAGGAGATCCGCGTCGCGGGCAATGATATTTGCCGATTCGGCGCCGGTAACCCCGATCCCGCCGAGGTTCATCGGGTGGTTCCAGGCTACAGTTCCCTTGCCAGCCTGTGTCTCGCCAAACGGGATCTCAAACTGCTCGGCGAACTGCGCGAAAAGATCACCTGCATCGCTGTAGCGAACTCCGCCGCCGCACACCAGAACCGGCTTTCTGCTCGCTGCGATCATGTCGCACGCGCGGCTAACTGCCGCATCCGAAGGAGGCCGGCGGTCAAGATGGTGAACACGTTTTTCCAGGAATGCTTCCGGATAGTCGTAAGCTTCCGCCTGGACGTCCTGCGGCAACGCGATGGTGACCGCGCCGGTGTCGGCAGGATCGGTCAGCACGCGCATCGCATTGAGCATTGCGGTCATCAGCTGCTCCGGTCTGCTCACGCGGTCCCAGTACTTGCTGACCGGTTTGAATGCATCGTTTGCGGTGACCGTCAGGTCATCGGGTGACTCAACTTGCTGGAGGACCGGATCAGGCTGACGGCACGCGAAGGTATCGCCGGGGAGAAAGAGCACCGGAATGCGGTTCACTGTTGCGGTTGCCGCACCGGTCACCATGTTCATTGCGCCCGGGCCGATGGAGCTTGTTACCGCATAGATGCGCCGTCGGTTGTTCTGCTTGGCGAAACCCATCGCCGCATGCGCCATCCCCTGCTCGCTGTGTCCCTGACGGAACACGAGAGAGTGCCTGCCTTCGACAATCGCCTCCCCGAGGCCGACAACGTTTCCGTGGCCAAAGATTCCGAAGATACCTTCGACAAACTTGTACTCGACGCCGTCTGCCTCAACGTACTGGCTGTCCAGGAAGCGGATCAGAGCCTGAGCCATGGTCAAGCGTACAGTTTTCACAGTGAACTCCTCCTTGTTCTCATCCCCGCCCTTCAGTCCAGATGGGAGCCGCAGGATCCATTACCCACTCATGTTCGGGTGCGAAGATCCGCGAATCCGGTCCAAACCGGTCGTCGGGTAGATGCGGTATCATCCAGATATAGTACATGGCGTATCCAGGAGCGGAAGTCTGCGGATGGACCACGTGAGGCGGAATGGTCACCGTATCACGAGAGTGCACCTTGAACACCTCCTCACCTTGCTCGGAAAACCCGAAGCCCTGGTCGGGAAAGAAGCGGAAGTGATAAACCTCAGGCTGCGCGTGGTGATGAGGAGGATAGCTGGACCACTTGCCGGGGAAGTTCACTACTTCGCCGAGCACCATCTCACTCTCCGGCGCGGTCGCCGCGTCAAAGAAGGTCCGCACAATGCGGGTACTGGTGTCCTGCATGGTACCGGCGCCGAAGCGCTCGTCGCGGTACTCTCCCGGCCTCCACAGTCGCGGCGGAAACTGCTTCGGATTCAGCACTGCCTGCACGGCAAGTTCGGCAGCCGCGTCCGCGGCGTGAACTGTGACGTGCGCTCCGGCCGGAAGGTGAAGAACCGTTGGCGCCTCGTCGAGCAGAGTGTGCCGACTGATCCCGATCGCGCCGTTCGTGCCGTTCCAGGACCATTCGAGCCGGACAGCGCCGTCAAGAAGCAGGAAGGCGCGCTCACGCTGCACGCTGGAGGAGTACGGCCTGCCGCCTGCAACACGCAGGATTCCGAAGTCGGTCATCATCTCCCGGTGCACGCCGTCGAGAGTAGTTATCGAGGTATATCCAACCTGAAAGGGTTCAGCTTCTGCGCGGATCAGCACCGCTTGCCTCCTGTCACCCGACGATCTTTTGAATCGTCTTATTATCTGATGTTAGGCAATACTGTAAACCGGTTGGGCGATTTTTGCAAGATGCAGATTCGCACGTCCCGCGGTGCTGCCTAGAAGAGGAGCCGGATGGCCGAGGCGGCAGTGGCCACTATCACCAGAATGCGATACGACTTGTCCTTGATCAGCTTCACGACGACGACTCCCAGCAGTGCGCCCACAATGACAATCGGTGCCATTATCAGATCGAGCGCCGCAGTGTGGAGCGTGATGGTGTGCCAGAAGATGATGTGAAGAGGTACCTTCGCCACGTTGACGATGAAGAAGAACCACGCCCCGGTGCCGATGAATGAGTTCTTTGGCAGCCGCATCGACAGCAGATAGAGTGCCATGACCGGCGCCGCAGCGTTGCCGACCATCGTCGTGAAGCCACCGGCGAGCCCCAGAATGGCCGCCACCCACCAGGTCTCAGGCAAGTCGAGATCCTTGCCGCGGATCTCCTGCAGCACCATGATGACAAGACCGATCAGAATAATGATCGACATCAGGTGGCTGAATTGCAGATCGGAGATGCGTTCGCCAATGAACACTCCCAGCGCAATTCCGACCGCGGCCCACGGCAACAGCCGGGCGACATATTTCCACTGAGCGTGCTGGTTGTAGTAGATCACCGCGAAGATGTCCCCGACAATGAGGATCGGGAGCATTATGCCGCTTGAGTCTCTGCCGCCGAAGATTGCCGCCGCAATCGGTATGGTGATCAATGAAATGCCGGGCAGACCGGTCTTGTTCATTCCGATAATGAGAGAACAGAGGCCAAGAAGCACCCAGTTGAGTATGCTCAGATGAAACGATGAAAGTAATGATTGCATGGATTTATGTTACGCCTTATCCGAAGCTTCGGTGAGTAATCGACGTATGCGCGCAAAATGGTCATTGTGCCGCTTCAGAGCACGGTCCGAATCGGCAGATCGGAGAAACTCGACAATCTCCTCGTGATCGGCTGTAATCTCGGACAGATCCCGTATCGCCTTGTAGGTTCGCAGGATCTCCTCCTGCATGAAGCTGTGCAGCGTCCGGTAGATTGCCGCAAACAACGAGTTTCCGGTTGCGTCAATCAGGGCCGCGTGAAACTCGTAGTCAAGTTGAGCAAGCTCACTGCGTGACCCAAGGGCGGCACAGTCTCTCATCTGCTCAACGTTTGAGTGCAGTCGGGCAAGAACCCCCTGCGCAGCCTCCGGATCCGCCTCGAGATCCAGGACGATGCGGTTCACACCCTCCTGCTCGATGACCCTCCGCAGCTCGATGATTTCGCTCAGGCTGTTCTGACCGAGCAGAATTGACCAGGTGATTGCCTCTTCGGAGATCTTCGCCCGATCGCACACGAAGGTACCTTTCGGCACCCGGGCCTCGAGCACACCGAGGTACTGGAAGATTTTCACCGCCTCGCGTACCGATGACCTTCCGACCCCGAACATTTCGGACAGCTCACTCTCGGTTGGAATCTTATCGTCCACCTTGAAGCGTCCGGACGCGATAAGTTCCTTGATCCGCATCATGACCTGGGCAACTACTGTCTTCTGCTGGATCTTCTCCTCGACCTCTTCAGCCATTCCCTACCTGCTTTTGTGCTCTATACTACACTTTTGTCTCTGCCGGCGTAAAGCCGACAGGGCTCACCGCCAGTCAGACACCGGCGGGATGTCGATCTGCCTGGCTTACAGGCCGAATCCACGGATGTACTCACGATTGCGCCGGGCGCAGTCGCGCGGACTTCCCATCCCCGGAAGCACATCCTGTTCAACCACGATCCATCCGTCATACTTCCTTCGCTTGAGCTCCGCGACAATCGCCGGAAAATCTACACTTCCCCGTCCCAGCTCGCAGAACACGCCCTCTTTCACCGCGCGGAAGTAGTCCCACTGCCCGGCACGACTCCGGGCGGCAACCTCTGCTGAACAGTCCTTGAAGTGGATGTGCCATATTCGGTCCCAGAACAGGGAGATTGCCGCCTCCGGGAAGCCGCCTCCATATCGATAGTGTCCCATGTCAAGCACGAGGCCAAGAGAGTCCTCGGGTGTTGAAGCAAGCAGCTTTTCGACTTCTGCCGCAGTCTCCACAAAACCGGCGCAGTGGTGATGGAATACCGTGCGTAGTCCCGTCTCACCGCGCACTGTCCGGGCAAACTCGGCGGCACCTTTTGCAAAAACTTGCCACTCATCTGCGGTCAACGAGAGCTCCGGTGTGATCCGGCCCGCGTTTGCCGTGCGGGAGGCGACGGTACCGTTGTCGTCGGCAAGAACTATCATTGCGTTGGCATAGCCTGCATCCCTCATGAGCTTGGCGGTTCGAACACCGGCGGCGATCCCGGCCTGATGCGCGGCCGCGTCACGCAGCGCTACCGGCACAAAGGCGCCGACCATTTCCAACCCGCGGCGGTCAAGCTCCTCATGCAGCCCAGGTGGATCTGTCGGCATGAACCCCCAGTCTCCGAGTTCACTTCCTGCATATCCGGTCTCGCGGATCTCATCGAGAACCTGTTCGAAGCCTGCGGTCTCACCTTCGAGATCAAACTCGAGCACTCCCCAGGAGCAGGGTGCGTTTGCAATTCGAATCATCGACTCCTCCTTGACAGTGGACAATCAGAGTCATACCCGAGAACTCGCTCCCTGTCGACACCGTCGGGCGCGGCAGAGGACGGGCGGAAGTCAACACGAAATTTGTTGACGGATATTCTGATCTCCGTCAATTGGCGTCGGACTAAAGCCGATAGAACCGTTCGGCAGTTCCGCCGAGAATTGCCTCCTGTTCGCTGGCGCTCAAGGCGGCGATCGCATCGCCAACTATTCTGCACACGTGGGCGTAGTCTGATTCGAGCGTGCAGACCGGCCAGTCGCTGCCGAACATGACCCGTTCGGGGCCAAACAGCTCGATAACCGTGTCGATGTAGGGCCGAAACGTGTCGGCAGTCCACCGATGGGAGGCGGCTTCGGTCACCATGCCGCTCAATTTGCAGAATACATTCGGCGCCGCAGCGACCGGTGCGAGTGCCTTCCGCCACCGCTCAAACTCCCCGTCGCGAATTGCAGGCTTCCCGATGTGATCCACGACGAAAAGCTGTTCGGGAAAGAGTCTGACGAACCGGGCGGTCGGTTCGAGTTGGCGGGAAAAGATGAGTATGTCGTAGGTCAGGCTGAAGCGCCCGAGAAGCCCGATTCCACGACGAAATGCATTACCGAGTATAAAATCGTCATCCGGTTCATCGTGAACGACATGGCGAACACCCTTCAGGCGCTCATTCGCGGCAAGACGCTCCAGATCACCCTCAACCGATCCGCTGCGAAGGTCGACCCACCCCACGACTCCGCCGATGATCGGACTGGATTCCGCAAGGCTGAGCAGCCATTCGGTTTCTGCAAGCGTCTGGCGCGCCTGCACGGCGACGCTCCGCATGATGCCGGAGGCCGCGGACGCGGCGACGAAGTCCTGTGGGAGAAAGTCACGCCTGATTGCAGCAGCGTCGTCGGCCATCCAGCCGTAGTCCCGATCGTTATAGATCCAGAAGTGCTGATGGGCGTCAACCCTCATAGCGACATGTCCACGAGGATCTTCGTATAGTCCGCGGGTGCCGCCGCCCAGTCCGCAAGTGCCAGCCCTGCTTCGGCGAGTCCCACTCTGCGCGAGACAACACGGTCAAGTGGCAGGGTGCGGCGGCCGAGGAATCGCACCACACTTCTGAAATCCATCACGGTGGCATTGCGGGAGCCGCGCACATCAAGCTCCTTCTGAACGAACAAGCGGGTCGGTAGCGGCGCGTCCTCGCTCGCGTACCCGATACAGGCAATGCGGCCGGCGAATGCGACCTCCTCCACAGCGGAGCGATAGGTGTGCGGGTTTCCGACAGCTTCGATTACGACGTCCGGACCGTTTCCGTCAGTGAGCTCGAGAAGCCTATCGTGAAGCGCAACTTTGCGGCTGTTTACCGTGAACTGAGCGCCGAACGCGCGGGCAGTCTCCAGCTTGAGGTCATCGATATCGGTAGCAATAACCCGCGCGCCGCGTAGCGATGCGCGGACTATCGCCCCGAGGCCGATCATGCCGCAGCCGAATACGAGAACGGTGTCGCTGTCGCCGACCGCAGCGCGGTCCACTGCGTGAAAGCCCACGGTAAGCGGTTCGACGAAGACCAGCTCGCGGGTGGTCAGGCCCTCGGGCGGTATGATCTTCTGCCACGGCACGACTATCTTGCCGGTCATTGCGCCGTCACGCTGCACTCCGAGAGTCTGGTTGAAGCGGCAGGCATTCGGCCTGCCGTGCAGACAGGATGAGCAGTTCCCGCAATTTGTATACGGAAGTACCGTCACATCGGTTCCCGGCGCGAGGTGCGCGGGGACTCCGTCTCCGCATCGCTCGATTACCGCGGATATCTCGTGTCCGGGAATGCGGGGAAATCCGGCAAGCGCGTTCTTGCCCAGAAAGGTTGACAGATCGGAGCCACACATTCCGATGAGCTTTACCGAGAGGAGTACCTCACCTGCCGCCGGGGAGGGCTCGGCGATTTCCGCAAGTCGCGTTGATTTCGGTTCAGTAATCTGCAGTGCTTTCATAGGTTACTCCTGATCAGGATAGGGGTAGGATGCATCGATGATGTTGTCGGCCTTCGCTTCCGACCAGAACTTGCGTGGCGCGCGCCGGATTACCGACTGTACGTTGGGAAGGACGTGATCGGGATTGGAAGTATTGAGTGCGACCGCGCAGACTCCGGGCGCCGAAAGGCCGAACTCGACGCACGCGTCCGACGGCTTTACCCGATGCCGTTCGCAGAGCGCGAGGAATCGTTCCCGCCAGCCGAACAGCCCGGCATCTTCCACCGGATCGGGGATGCGATAGTCGAAGTAGCGGCCGCCGGTCAGAAAGCCCGCGTTGAACACCGCTGAGTTGATGATACCGACACCCTGCAGGCGAAGCTCATCGATGAACTCCAGGAGCTCCTTCGGATGGGTGTACATGGTCAGGCTGCAGGCGAACATCACCCAGTCCAGATCCACCCGGCGGGAAACCTCGCGAATTATTCTCCAGTCCTTCGCGCCAATACCCACGGCGGCCACCTCGCCCGCCTGCTTCAGTTCGCCGAGCGCGCGGTACGCCTCGAGTACATCCTCCATCCGGCGCGCCCGGTCGATGCTGTCGCTTGCAGCACCGATGTACTCATCAGGATCGTGCACCGAGACGAGCTTCGGCCGATAGGGCTCACCAAGCAGTTCGCACCCCTGCTCCCAGCACTCCTTCATGCCCCGATAGGAGATCGCCTGCTCAGCATCGTACTGAAGATCCTTCCACACGCCTGGCTCGAAGGTCGGTTCGGCGCCGACGAGCGGAACTCGTTTCCAGGCAAGCTTGTTACTGATTACCACGTCCTGCGGAGCGACACCGAGCTCACGGAGCAGTCGCCCGATCATTTCAAGCGCAAGACCGGCACCGTACTTCCCCGCTGTATCAAGGGCAACCGGTGGTTTGACGTGACGAAACCATTCGGAGGCAATTCGCCGCTTGATTCCAGGGTCGAGCGCAACGTAGAGATTTCCCAGGGCACTTGTTCCAAAGACAACGGGCGGCAGATCCAGTCCGCTTGTGCCGAGCGGGCGCCGTTCAGAAAGTTCATGCATGCGCTCATTGTACAACCGAAGGGTTCACGCGCAAGTCGCAAATTGCGTATACTGTATCTCATTTTGCGCACAGAAGGGCTCCGGATAGCGCTATCGATCGGCCTCGTCGACTCGTACGAACACGCGGTTGTCCGGGGCATCGTGCGATACGCGCGCGAACAGTCAAACTGGAATCTCTACGGTGCAGGCTGGATGTTCAGGGGACTCGGCAGCATCGACTCCTGGGATGGAGACGGGATCATCGCACGCGCCGAATCCGAAGAGCAGGCTCTGAGGCTTGCGGCAACCGGTATTCCCGTAGTCGACGTTGCCGGCGCATACCGGGTGCAGGGACTCTTTCCGGTAACGAGCGACGATTTTGCAAGCGGCAGATTAGCCGGCGACTACTTTGCCGGCGCGGGCTTCACGAGTTTCGCGTTTTGCGGCGTTGCCGATGTCGGCTGGTCCCGAAAGCGGCGGGAAGGGTTTATCGCTGCGGTAGGCCCGCAGGTGCGCCGGTTTGAAGAGAGCCTTCCCTGGTGGGAACGCCCCGAAGAGTTCGGCCGACTCGATGCGTGGATTCACTCTCTGCCGCGACGGACCGCGGTATTCGCCTGTAACGATACGGCAGGTATCAAAGTCACCGCGTTGTGCAGGAGACTCCACATTGCGGTTCCGAAAGATCTGGCGGTTCTCGGAATCGACAACGAAGAGATCCTCTGCGAACTGTCGGACCCACCGCTTTCGAGCATACCACTTGACTGCGAGCAGATCGGCTACCGGGCGGCGGCGGAACTTCGCAGACTCATCGAGGAGGCTCAGGCGACCCCGCACTCACGCCGTTCACGGCCGCCGGGTAACCACGGCGCACTCCCCGCTGTGTTCCCGGTTATCCCCCCGCATCCAATTGTCGAGCGCGCGTCGACGCAGACTATTCCGGCTACCGACATCACCGTGCATCGGGCCGCCGAGTTCATACGCGAGCATGCCGCCCGGCGCGTGCTCGTGCCCGAAATTGCCCGGCAGGTTAACCTGTCACGGCGGGCGCTTGAGATCCGGTTCCGTGCGGCAACCGGCCGTACTGTGCATCAGGAGATCGTCCGCGTCAGGATGCAGCACGCGGCGGCGCTCCTTCGGGACACTGATCTGCCGATCCGCGCGGTTGCCGAGCTGTGCGGAATCGGCACACCGCAGCGGTTCTACGCGCAGTTCGCCGCCGCGGAAGCGTGCACGCCGGCTGAATACCGGCGCCGGCACAGGCGGTAGCGGGAGCGCTGCGCGGCTGTCAGCTATCGGTCCATCAACCGCTCAATGGTCTTCATCACCGAACCGACATCGGTCAGGTTGATCGGAAGCACCACCTTCGTGTTCGGTTTTGCGAGCCCTTCAAGCTCGGTCAGATAACTTTCGGCAATTCTGAGCGTTACCGCGTCCCGCCCGCCGGGGTGATCGATTGCCTCGGCCACCTTGCGGATGCTGTTTGCAGTTGCCCGTGCAACCGAAAGGATCTCGCGGGCGCGACCTTCGGCCTGGTTGATGAGCCGCTGCTTTTCACCCTCGCTCTTGTTGATCGACTCTTCCATCGCGCCCTGCGAATAGTTGATGCGTGACTCCATCTCCCCTTCGCTTTTGGCAATGTCGGCGCGCTTCTCCCGTTCGGCCTTCATCTGAATCTCCATTGCATGCAGGACCGGTTCGGGAACCGATATGTTCTGAATCTCGTACCGCGAGACGCGGACACCCCAGGGGTCCGACGCCTCGTCGACGCTGCGAACCACGGCCGCGTTGATCTTGTCCCGCTCTTCGAAGGTGCGGTCAAGCTCGAGCTTGCCGAGAACCGAACGCATGGTTGTCTGCGCGAGCTGAATGGTAGCGTACATGTAGTCCATGATGCCGTAGCTCGCCTTCTGCGGGTCGACCACCTGCATATACAACACGCCGTCCACAGTGACTTTCACGTTGTCCTGAGTGAAGCAGGATTGCGCGGGGACATCGACTGCCATCTCCTTCAGGTTGTGCTTGTACCTGACGCGGTCAATAAAGGGGGTGAGCACGTGAAAGCCAGCTTCAAGCGTCTTGTGGTACTTGCCCAGACGTTCAACGACCAGGCAGGACTTTGCCGGAACGATCCGGATGCTCCGCAGGAGCGAGAACGCGACCACCACGCCGAAGAGGCCAAGGATGATATAAAAAGGAAGTAACGGATTCACTTTTTCTCTCCTTTGAAGGCCGAGCCGAGAATGTCGGTAACGCCCCGAATCTCGGCGAGCCCCTCGGGGAGAATCTCGCTCTGCGCGGTGCGAACGATATTTCCAAACCGCTCGATGAACTGTTCGGCTATCCGCAGGGACATCGCATCCTTTCCGCTTGCACCCTGCAGTGCTGAGGCAATTTCGGCAATGCCCTGAGCCGTGGCATCGGCTACAATTTCTATCGCCTGCGCCCGGCCATCGGATTCGTTGAAGGTGCGCTGCCGCTCGCCCATGCTCAGGTTGATCGCCTCCTGCCGCTCGCCCTTCGAACTGTTGATGCGCGAGCTGCGCTCACCTTCGCTCTTCAGCACGCTCGAGCGCTTCTCCCGTTCGGCGCGCATCTGCCGCTCCATTGCCTGCTCGATTGCCTCAGTCGGTGAGATGTCCTTGATTTCATACCGGGTCACCTTGATGCCCCAGGGATCGGACGCCTCATCGACTGCCTTCACGATGGCGTCGTTGATCGAGTCCCGTTCGGAGAATGCGTGGTCAAGCTCGAGCTTGCCGATCTCCGAGCGCATGGTCGTCTTTGCCAGCTGCGCCGTCGCGTAGCGGTAGTTTTCGATGCCGTAGCTCGCCTTCGCCGGATCGATCACCTGAAGGTAGAGGATGCCGTCGACTGTGACCTGCACGTTGTCGTTGGTGATGCAGATCTGCGGTTCAACATCGATCACCTGTTCCTTCAGGATGTGCTTGTACGCCACTCGCTGGAAGCCCGGCACCAGGAAGTGAAGGCCTGACCCGAAGGTCTTGCGGTACTTGCCCAGTTGTTCGACAATCCAGGACTCCTGTTCCGGTACGATCCTGACCAGCTTCATGATCACGAACAGCACGAGCACCGCGAACGCGTACGCAAGTATCGTTCCCATCACTCCTCCTTTGGATCGTCGAGCAACGACCGGGTGACCGTACAGGTCAGATTATTCTTCTCGATGATGATGACTTCCTCGCCCACCTCAAATGCTTCCGCATAGCTTATCGCCTTCCAGGTGGTTCCCGCGTATTTGACCCTGCCCGGCCCATCTTCCGAAATACGCTCTGTTACGATTGCCTTCTTTCCGATATCGTCGGCTCCCACTCCACGTCCCTCGAGCAGTGAGCCACGGAAGATCCGCATGAACTTCTTTCGCAACAGACCGACGAAGAGTCCTGTCGAAGCGAGCCAGAGAAGCGCCTGCAGTCCGAGATGTCCGGAAAGTCCTGGGATGATGCCGGTCAGCACGGCGGTGATGAGCGCGCCGACGCCGAAGAAGAAGATGACGAAGCCGGGCACGAGCAGCTCCGCTCCGATAAGTAAGAGACCTGCAAGTGCCCACAGGAATACCGGAATGGAAAACATGCCCCGCGCTCCTTGCTGCAAAGCTTAGGTCCGGTCGCCGGGCTTGTCAAGGAACGGGAGGATCTTCTACTTGAACCGCCTGCTGAGGATCTGCTGAATCGCGACCGATACCACGATGATGAACCCTGAGATCACGCTGGTCCAGTAGCCGGTAAGCCCCGCAGCCACGATTCCCGCGTTGATTGCGCCTATCACGAAGCATCCGACAAACGTGCCGAATATCGTTCCGCTGCCCCCGAAGACCGAGGTGCCGCCAAGAAAGACTGACGCAAGAGTTGGCAGGAGATACCCCTGTCCGCCGGTCGGCCAGAAGAACAGCAGCTCCTCGCTCTGGACAAAGCCCGCGAAGGCCGCCGCCCCGCCGACTATCGAGAAGGCGATGATCTTGGTCAGACCGACATTGACCCCCATGAGGCGGGCGCTGTTTACGTTGTCTCCGATGAGGTAGACATGAGCACCAAACCGGTGACGGTTCAGGAAGAACCAGAAGATAATGCCGAAGCCGATTGTCCACAGGAACTGAGCCGGTATGAAACCGCCGATTCTGCCGACAAACGCATCGTGCAGGATATTCCCCTCTGCTGCTTCCATGCCCATGCCCTGAGCGTTGGTAACAATGAGGACCAGTCCCGCCCAGAAGAACTGCGTGCCGATGGTTGTCACCAGGGAGGGTATACGGAGTTTCACCACGATCAGACCGTTGACGAGTCCCGCCACTATTCCGAACACCAGACAGGCGATGAACCCGAGAGCGACACTGTGCGTTGCCTGGAACAGCACGCTGTACCCGGTCATTCCCCAGGCCATGATTGACGTGAATGAGAGGTCGATTTCGCCGGTTACGACTACGAGGGTAAGGGGGATTGCTACCAGCGCGAAGAAGGGCGTGGAGGTCATGAATGCGGCGTAGATGTTCGGGGCAAGAAAGGTGCGTGGTGCGCCGATCAGAAAGAGTATCCAGATGAATATTGCGACTCCAAGAATCGCTATCTGTGTCGAGTACTTGGCAAGAAACTTGACCAGCCTGCTCCTGGTTTTCGCCTTCGAGATCGGTCGTGCGCTTTCTTCGAGCGAGCTCATGAGATCCTCCTACTTTGACGATTCGAGATGACCGGTCTGTGCAACCTGGTAGAGGCGATCGGTCAGTTCCTGCAGCGTTACTTCGCTCTTCATGAACTGTCCCGCAATTGTTCCGCGATCGAGCACGATAATCCTGTCGACCACCGGGTACACATGGAAGATATTGTGGTCGATGAAGATCGCAGCCTTCCCTGCGTTCTTGATGCTGGTCACGAAGTCAAGGCACTTCCGTGTTTCAGAAAGCGATAATCCCATAGTTGGTTCGTCGAGGATGACTAGCTCGGCCTCGAAGTAGAGAGCGCGCGTAATTGCCACACCTTGTCGCTCGCCCCCGGAGAATGTTGCGACTACCGAATCAGGGGTCACTGCTGCCGAGGTGAAACCCATTGCCGTGCTCATGAGCCGCCGGGTCTCCTCGCGCATCTTCCTGACGTTCATTGTGCCGAACCCGTTTGAAAGCTCGCGTCCCATGAATATGTTGCGCCACAGAGTCTGCTGGTCGGCAAGCGCCCGCTCCTGGTAGACCACCTCGATGCCCAGATCGCGTGCCTTCGCCACTGAAAGGTGTTCGAGACGTTGTCCTCTCCAGTAGAGCTCTCCACCCGAATCGGGCTGATGGTAGCCGGTAATGATCTTCACCAGCGTCGACTTTCCGGCACCGTTATCACCGAGCAATCCCACTATCTCATTGTCGCCGACCTCGAAATTGATGTGATGCAGCGCCGCCACCTCACCGAAGGTCTTCGACACATTTTTCAGTTCAAGAACGTGCTCCATCGACTCCCCCTGAACAGGCCGGCAGCTGCACGTTGCATACTGCAAATTGCAGACCGCCGGCCTTGATCCGAACATCGCACCCCAAGTCAGGTGCGTGTTATCTGATATTCTTTGCCGCAAGCGGCGCAATGAAGTCGACGTTGCTCTTGTCGACAAAGCCCGCGCCGGTGTTCACGTTGAGTCCGGAGAATCCGTACACCTTGGTCAGGGCAATCTGGAGGATCGGCAGATATCCCTGCAGCCACTCCTGCTGGTCAATCACGAGCTGGGTCCATCCGCCCTGGATCGCCTTCACGGTTGCCGGTGACATGTCGAAGCCTGCGACAATGATGTCACCCGGTTTCTTGCCCGCAGCCTTCAGGTAGGTTTCAGCGGTTGCAGTGAGCCCGCCGTGATCGGTGATGAGCAGCTTCAGGTCAGGGTGCGACGATGCGTAACCGGCAAAGGTCGGCGCACCTGCTGCGGGATCCGAGTTTGTGGCTGGATCGATCTCGATGTAGTCAACCTTGAGTCCGGCCTTCTTCAGTCCGTCGATAGCTCCCTTGGTTCGCTCGCCGCGGGTCGGCTGCGAGAGCAGTCCCCACACCAGCGCCCGGTCTCCCGCTTTCAGGTTGAACTGCTTTACCGCCTGGCTTGCGAGGTCAAATCCAGCCTGATAGAGATCGGCGCCAACGTAACCGAAGCCCTTCGCGGCATACAGCGCCTGTGCCTTCGGCAACGGGGTGTTGCCGCTGGTGACGATGATGCCCTGATCTTCAGCCTGCTTGATGAGCGGATCGAACGCCTCGTCTCCCGGATGTCCCATGACAGCGATTCCGTCCGGTTTGGTGGCCATTGCTTCACGGAACTGCTGAATCATCTTCTGCGGATCCCAGTCGGACCACACGTAATCGACCTTCGCTCCAATGTCCTCGGCAGCCTGCCGTGCGCCGTTGTAGACATTTACCGCAAAGACGCCGCCCTGAGGTCCGCCGGGGAAGAATACTATGTGCACGTTCGACGCCCATTTCTGGCCCGCCTGAGGCGCTGCCGCGCTCGGCGCGCTCGGCGTACTCGCGCTCTTCGCCTGTGAGCAGCCTACAATCAGCGCCGCCGCAACCAGCACACCAAGAACCATTGCGATTCTTGCCTTCATATCTGCCTCCCGCCACTTCTGTCTCAGGAGCCGTACTGGCTCCTGTTGTCCCGCGCTCCGTCAGAGGGTCGCGGGACTCTGCTTCATCTTTTCCGAATAGCTATCTACATTCGCCCGGTCGACAATGACCGCGCCGGTGTCTATGAATGGTGGAATGGTCCTGCCATGAACCGCATCGAGAAGCCGTTCCACCGAAAGCCATCCCATTGCGTAGGTATTCTGGACAACGCAGAATGAGATGGTTCCATCACGAATCCCCGCGATCGTGTCAGGGAGGTCGTCAAATCCGGCAACGATGATGCGCCCTGCCTTCCCCGCCCGGCGAATGACGGTAGCGGCAGCCGGAGCGCCTTCGGCGGAGACCGAGAAGATTCCCCGCAGATCGGGTGTCGATGAAAGCAGCCGTTCGGTCTTGATCACCGACTCGGAGAAATCGCCATGCTCATTGACCACCGCCGTGACGATCATGTGCGGTGCGTATCGGGCAAGTGCCTCTTCGAAACCCTGCGTCCGCTGATTCAGATTCGTTGCATCAAGCCCGCCTTGCAGAATTGCAACCTTACCGGTATCGCCCATTGCCCTCGCCATCCATCGACCCGCCTCGTAGCCTGCAGCGTGATTGTCGGTGCCGATGTAGGTCAGCGCGGCGGTAGATGGCGCCGGGGCGTCGAACGTGATGACCTTGATCCCCGCCTGAACAGCGCGCTTTACCACGTCGACGAGCCCTGCATCGTCGTCAGCTGAGATCGCGATCCCATCCACGCCGCGCGCAATCAGATCCTCGATGACCTTCACCTGCAAACGGACGTCAAAGGTGGGTGGAGCATCCATCTCCACCTGAACGCCGTAGTGAGCCGCCGCAGCCTTGAACCCGTCGTAGACGGGAATGAAATAGGGATGGACTCCCTTTGGAACCATGACAAACACCAGGGGACGATGAGTCTGTGGCTTGTCCCCGGAAGGTGAGCCCGCAGCTGCGCGCATATGCCACACCGGGCCTGATGCAAGGAGAAGAGCCGCGGCAAGGATGAGTCCGGCAGATGCGAGTGCAAGAAGACGATTCCGTCTCAAGATGGAGCTCCTTATCCCCGTACATGGGAATGCACAAAGCGGGCCAACACGGCCCACAGTGCTTGAATTGTTAAGTCTATTACTCAAAAAGAGATAAAATCGCGAAAGGTAGTGGCGGGCCGTTGCGAGTCTTCAGTTTCGGCGCGGTTCCCAATTTGGGCAGGTAACGGGAGGAATTGGGAAGGCTCCCGCCGCGCTCAGTGGATGCCGTATTTCTTCATCTTGTCGTACAGAGTTCGCCGGCTCATTCCCAGGTGCCGCGAGGCGAGCGTCCTGTTGAAACCGGTCCGGGTCAGTACATCGATGATGCTGTCCTTCTCTTGCCGCCATAGCTCGGGCACAATTGTTTCGGGCGACCCCTCGAGCATGAAGTCCTGAGGAAGAAGCGACCTCTCACCGTCACAGAGCAGAACTGCGGATTCGACTGCGTTCTTGAGCTCGCGGACATTTCCCGGCCATGAATATGAACGCAGATGCCGGAACGCTTCCCGGGATATTTCAACTGAACGCTTCTGGTAGCGGGTGCGGTAACGGAGGAGAAACAGGTTCACCAACGGTTCGATATCTTCGCGCCGCTCGCGGAGTGCGGGAATGGTGACTGATACTCCCTTCAATCTGTAGTAGAGGTCGAGCCTGAAAAGTTTCTCCCTGATCAGTTGCGAAAGGTCACAATTGGTCGAGGCAACAACCCGGGCGCGTAGCGGGATGCTCCGGGTTGCACCGACGGGCTCGAAGGATCGCTCCTCGAGCGCGCGCAGAAGTTTGGTCTGGAGGTTCAGGCTCATGTCTCCGATTTCGTCGAGAAAGATGGTGCCCGCTCCGGCAGCTTCAAACCTCCCTATGCGTGCCGCAAGGGCGCCGGTAAAGGCTCCCTTCTCATGACCGAAGAGCTCACTCTCGAGCAGCTCGGCGGGAATAGCCGCGCAGTTTATTGCAACGAAGGGTTGACGTGTCCGGTTCCCTTCACGGTGAATCAGGTTTGCAAGCATCTCCTTACCGGTCCCGCTTTCACCCTGGAGCAGTACCGGTATGTCCGAGTCCTTCACCTTCTGCAGCACGCTGACTATATCGCGCATCGCTGCGCTCTTTACCACAAGCTCGTTGTCACCGACGACAATCGAATCGGTTACGCGGACGCCGTCAGACCGGACGAAGAGTCTGTCGGCCATTTCCACGATATCCTGGTTGTCGAACGGTTTCTGGATGTAGTCGATAGCGCCAAGCTTCATGGCGGTGACTGCCGTGTCGACTGTCGCATAGGC
>Ga0307376_10001928_pt1 | contig 21184 bp, 19 predicted proteins | sample TR2MG_FD_202536 | JGI IMG/M metagenome (GOLD analysis project Ga0307376, IMG submission 202536) | Soil microbial communities from Risofladan, Vaasa, Finland - TR-2 | ecosystem: Environmental > Terrestrial > Soil > Coastal area > Acid sulfate soil | place: Finland: Risofladan, Vaasa | collected...
AGGTGCATGCTGCGTGTGTCGGGGGCCCATGATACCGCAATAGGAGCCGCTTTCCCGGAGGGCAGAGGGCGTCATTGGCTCTCAGGCGGCCAGCTCGTAGACGGTGATCCGCTGCTCGCGGAAGTGTCGCAGCCGGATGGGGCCCGCCAACTGCTTCGCCAAGTGGTCGGGCTTCTGCCAGATGCGTCCCTGGTAGAGCGTCGCGGGCGTCGCACCGCCCAGCCGCTGGTGACAGCGGCATTCGTTGTAGTACTCCTCGAAGTTTGCGAGGAGTTGCCCTAGGTGATCCAGGTCTCGGATGAGTACTACCCGCGCCAGCCATTCGTGCTTGAGCGTCCAAATGAGCCGTTCCGTCACCGCGATGGAGCCATGCTTGCCCACCGCACCGAACCGGTGCTTGACGTCCCAATCCATCAGTAGCGTGGCGAACGCCTCGCCTGTGAAGATACCCTCCTGGTCGCTGATCAAGTGCTTGGGGGAGCCGTGGCGCACAAATGCACCCTCCAGCACGTCTACCACCCAGCTGGCATTGGGGCCCTCCAGCGGCACGACAGCCATCACCGCGCGGGAGAAGTGATCGATCGCCACCAGCACCCACGTAGGCCAGATCCCCCAGCGCATGACTCGGGTCCGATCCACCGACCACACGTGGTTGGGATACCGGGCGACGACTTGCCTTGGCTTAGCGGACGCCTGTGCCTGGGCCGGCGCCGGGGTCGAGGCCTTCGGTCTCGGGCGGAGGAGAATATCCCGGACCGCGGTGGCCGAGATGAACACGCCCAGCGCCCACAGCGTCATCGCCATCCGGTGACGGCCCCACATCGGGTTCTGCCTGAAGATGTCCCAGATTAGCTCTGCGATCTCCCTGGGCGTCTTGTTGACGGGCTCGGCAGCCCTCCGGCGACCTCCCAGCTTGCCCTCCTGGAAGCCTTTCAACCACCGGTGGACGGTTGAGCGTGCCACTCCGAAGGTATCCTGCACTCGCCGCTTCGGGATCTGGTAGTACTCCATCAACCAGAGGATGCGCAGCCGCTCCATGAGCGGATAGAACCCTCGCGGCCGCTCCTCGCCAAGTCGTCTTTCCATCACCTCCAGGCGCGCATCCCGGAACGCCACCGCATCCTCCAGCATCAAGACACGAGCCTCCAACTGTGCCACTCGTCCTGCCTCTGCATGCCCGGACACTCGCTCCATGCCGAGACGCCGACTCCGGGCCGCCCACCGGGCGCTGACGACCAGAGCCCGCACCATCAATGACACCGACGCTTCGTAGATCTCCACTGCAGTGACTCCCAAAGAAGAAACGGCGCCCGAAGGCGCCGCCTACCGGTGCCAGATCATACGCGAGGGGCTCAGCCAGGGCAAGCCCACAACCCGTTCAGGACGGTCCTACGGACGCCCGACATAGGCACACGGTCTCGCGCTTTGTGGGGCTGCTGGACCAGTAGCGGGGGGTGTTTGGCGGCGGCCGTTTGAGGAACGGCACATGGGGGCTGGACCGGGCTCCGTTTCAGTCGCATTTCCCTGACATTCTTGCGTGGAACCAGTGGCGCGCGTCTGCCAGGTCGAACAAATTCCGCTGCCGAGCTTGACTGTTGCGCCGGATGTGCTATAATCACAACAGATGCCAGGCTCGTCCCCCCAAGGGTCTCACTCGTCTGCCGCGAATCTCGGGACCCAGGAATACGGATGTGAACAGGCCTGGCAGAGAACCGAATAGGGCGCTCGGAGCGTGCACGCCGAGTTCCTGTGCTGGCTTTCGGATTGGCTACCCGAAGGCGAGCCCAGGGGCTCGGCTTTTGTGTTGGTAGGCGTCGCACAGAGCAGAACGTCTGCTGAAGGGTGTACACGGCTATCTGCTCGGTTCTACATCTGAGCGCGGAGGTGAGTGGAGTGCACGTGGGCGGTCGGTTGAAGGCGATGCGAGAGGCGAGAGGTCTGACGCAGAGCACGTTGGCGCTGCGGGCGGGCATCAGCGCGGGAAATCTGAGTCGAATAGAGCGGGGACTCTATCCGCTCTGGACCAGCTACCTCCTGCGGATCGCGCAGGTGCTCGGCGAGGAGGTGTTCGGCCTGGCCGAGCCCGGACTGCTGATCGGCAGCCTTCGCGATCTGGCGCAGGCGCAGCGTCGTCCCGACCTGGCGCCCCAGGCGCGCAGTTTGCTGAGCGCGGCGGCTCAGCGGTGGCTGCCGGAAGACCCCGAGGTCTGGTGTTTGCCCGGCGGCGCGCTGTTGGTGGCGGCAGGCGAGGGGCAGTGACAGGGAGAGTGGTGGGGTGGCGCAAGGCAGAGAGACCGCGCAGGTAAGCTTGCCGCCCGAGGTGGAGGATCGCGTCGTGGAGGCCCTCGCGCAGGGCATCGCGGCCGCGATCTGGAAGGAGGGTCTCGGGAGGGGCCCCACTCGGAGAGGCCGGGGCCTTCCTGCGCTCCGGCGCCTTGATGCCGGCAGCGCCAACACCCCCACAGGCGGGCAGGACGATGAAGGGTAAGGGATCAGGAGGCGACGCGCAGCGCGGGGGTGGGCCTTTGCGGGCAGTCATTTACGCGCGCTATTCCAGCGAGAAGCAGCGGCCGGCCTCGATTGAGGACCAAGTGCGCGCGTGCCGCGCGGAGATCGCGCGACGGGGGTGGCGAGAGGTGGGTGTCTACTCAGACCGCGAGATCGCGGGCACGGTGGCGCGGGCACGCCCTGACTACCAGCGGCTCCTCAAAGCGGCCCGATCGGGCGAGTTTGATGTGCTCGTCGTGGATGAACTCTCCCGCCTGACCCGTGACCCGGAAGACCTGGCCGGCCTGAAGAAGCGCTTGGAGTTTTGGCGGATCGGGCTGGTTGCGGTTGCCGACGGCCTCGATACGGTGAGCAACCCGCAGGCTGCCGGCCCGATCATGCTGCTCAAGGGGCTCGTCAACGAGCAGGAGCTCGAAGCAAACGCCCATCGCAGCCGGCGCGGCCTGGAGGGGCGGGCGTTGCGCGGCCTCTGCGCGGGAGGCGGCTGCTACGGCTACCGCACCCGGCCGGTGCAGGAGCGCATCGCCGGCGAGCCGGAGGGCACGGGTCGCGTCGTCGGCCAGGCGTGGGTCGTGCATGATGGCGAAGCCGTGATCGTGCGGCGCATCTTTAAGGATTCCTCCAGCGGCCGGAGCACGCGCGCGCTCGCTGAGGCCCTCAACGCGGAGGGCGTTCCCGGCCCGAGCGCGCGCTGGCCGAAGCGCCAGGGTCTGCGATGCACCTGGTCCCGACACGCGGTGAACTCGATCCTGAAGAACGAACGCTATCTCGGGAAGGTGCGCTGGAATCTGAGTCGCTGGCCTCGGGACCCCGAACAGGACGGGCGCAAGGTCAGGCGGGAGCGGCCCCCGGCCGAATGGATCGTTGTGGAGGTGCCGGATCTGGCGATCGTATCGCAGGAGCTTTGGGAGTCGGCGCAGCGCGAACTGGAGCGGAGGAGCAGCACGGCCGGCAAGGCGACCTCCCACAAGCGGGGCCAGCGATTGCTCAGCGGCAAGCTGATCTGTGGCAAGTGTGGCGCTCGAATGGTGTTGCGCGGCCGGAACACCTACTCCTGCGCCACGCGGCAGAACCGGGGCGATATCGTCTGTGATTCGCTGGTGACGGTCCCGGCGGAGGAGGCCGAGCGCCGGGTGCTGGACTTGGTGCCGCGCATCTACAGCCGCGACTTCGAGGCGCGACTGCAACGGCAAGTAAGCGAGCTCTTGAGCGAGTGGAACCGCGAGGCGGCGGGCGGTGAGGCAATTGGGGAACTGCGGGCGCTCAAGATGGAGTTGACGGTGCAGGCCCGGCGCCTGGTTGAGGCGCTGAAGTTAGACGACTTAACCGACGAGATCAAGGCGGAGCTCGCCCGCGTCAATATGGCGCTGACACAGGTGGCGGCGCAGCTCCGGGTGGCCGAGGCGGAGCTCGCGCAGGTTCCGGTGGCGGTGTTTCCCCCGGTCGTCCGCGCCTACCTGGAGGACCTGCCAAAGCTCGTCGCCAGAGGCGAAGTGGCACCCTTGCGGGAGGCGCTGGATGAGCTCGTGGGGGCCATCCACGTGCACGCGCACAGGGTTCGTGGACGGAAACGACCGGCCGCGCGGCTGGTGGTGCAGGGTCGGCTGTCGGCTGAGTTCGTGCTCGACAAAGTCAAGACAGGTGGTAGCCCCGGCGGGATTTTACCACCCTTGACTTTTCAGCTACCGCCGAGGGTGATTGCACTGCGCCCGCGCCAGGGATCTAGCAGCGCCTCAGATGGGCGGCAGAGGGCAGTAGCCGGCGTCTAGGGCGGGGGGCATTGGAAGACAGAGCAACGACTCCAACCCATATGAGAACATATGTTCGTATGCCATTGGCCCCGGTGCGGATGCCGACCGCCCGTGAGACCGCCTTGAGGGCACTCTGGGGCACGGATGAGTTTCTGGACAGCGCGGGGTCGCGGCGCGTCTGTGATCGCGACGCACCTCAGGAATCTACCCCATGCGTTCTACGCCGGTCTCAGGATCGCTCAACAGCGACCGATGGTCGCACGTGTTTCTTCCCCTCAACAGTCGAGCTCAAGTTTGCGGTAGAAGTAGTCTTCGTAGTTCCCAGGCAGTTCGTCCGGCAGACCGAGTTCCCGCGCCACCTCGTCAAGGACTGTCAGCGCGGCAGTCTGGCCGGACTGATCTGGAATCTCAATCGAGGTAGACACGAACAGGCATCCACTGAGGACGCCGTTCTCTTCTTGCCGATGGAATCGATCCATCTCGAGCTCGACACTCCACTGCGTCCTGCGAGTGGAGGGGCGCCGCCATTTCAGATACGAGCGTTCAACACTGAATCCAAGCCGCTGCGAGAGCAGCTGCTGCCAGTAGCGGATATCATCCTCACCGGGCAGTCTCAGTTCTGTGGCAGGCCGCACGCTACGCTCCTCCTGCATGCCGGGGTAGGAGACCTTGACCTCTCCGCTTACTGCCTGCGACGTTGTCTTACGCCTGACCCTGACATAGTAGTCCCAGCTCCGCAGGACAAACTGGTGCTCGACAAGAAGATCGTAGAAGCGGTCCTCCTGTTCCACATCTTCGCCCTGCTCGAAACCGGCAGTGATGAACCTCTCGGTGTAGGACGTGATCTGCTCGTCAGCGGCGTCCTTTGAGAGGAGATAGAGCTTCTCGACCTCCGTTCCGCCGACGCTGACGCCAGGCCCCTGGAAGCTCGCCCGCACCACTACATCTGCCAACGCGAGTACCACATTCAGACCCGAAGAGCGATCGCCGTGCATCCGCCTACCTCCTCCCCGGCCGGTCAGGAAAGCACTGCCATCGTCGCAGGCGCCGAGCCGTTCCGATCAACTGCCCAGCCGTCAGCGGACTGCCAGTGGGGCCGGTCAGAAGATGAGCTCCGGCCAACGTGGTGTTCTCCACGGTGACGAGCTTCCCCTCGCAGCCGAGGCCCCGCGCTGTCCAGAAACTCATCTGGCTCTCAGGATGCTCGTGGAGCCGAAGTGTACCAGAACTAATCTGAGACATCTAGGAGTCTATGTGTAGGTGTCGAGGACCCGTGAGACCGCCTTGAGGGCACTCTGGGGCACGGATGAGTTTCTGGACAGGACGGGGGTAGGACCGAGCAATCCAGCCGTTTATTGCGACCTCGATACGAACCTGCGACCACAGCAGCGGCCTCCCTCCCTGCTCACATGCTTAGCCCAAACGCCCTCGCCACGTACACCGCCATCTGGTCGCGGGTGACGGGGTCTTCGGGGCGATAGTAGCCGTCGTCGTAGCCTTGGACGACGCCGTTTTCGACGCAGTACTCGATGTGGGTGTAGGCCCAGTAGGGGTCGGTGCCGGTGTCACCATAGCCGGTGGTGGGGACGTCGGGGAAGTTGTGAGGGTCCGCGGGGACGTAGTCGGCGAGGGCGGCTTCGCCGGAGGGGGCGACCATGGCGCGGGCGACATAGACCGCCATCTGGTCGCGGGTGACGATCCAGAGCGGCTCGTAGAGGCAGATGGTCTCGCCGGGGGTCTCGGGGTCGGGGTATTCGTAACCCTGGACGACGTTCTGACCGACCGCGAATTCGACGTACTTGTAGGCCCAGTAGGGGTCGCTGCCGTCGCCATAGCCGGTGTTGGGGACGTCCGAGAAGGTGGGGGTGTCGGGGCCGTCGGGGACGGCGGTATCACCGCCGGCTAGGGCGCGGGCGATGTAGACGGCCATCTGGTCTCTCGCTACGGCTACCTCGGGATGATAGAGACCGTCGTCATACCCTTGGATCACGTCGGCGGCAACGCATGCTTCCACCTCGAGGCGAGCCCAGTGGTAGGTCCCGACGTCGCCGAAGGTACACTGTATCACCAGATGCACAACTTGCCCATTCTTCGTGTCTGCTACCCAGCAAGAGCCATCGACCGGGTGAACGGAGACGGCGGTGGGCTCCCAGAACTGCTCGCCTCGCCAGAGCTCTCTGCCGTCGGCGGCCAGATGTAGTACTCGGTGAGCATCCTTGGCGGCGACCCAGCAAGAGCCATCTCGTTCGTTCACTGCAACGTGCGACGCTCTGTACACCTCGCCTTGCCACAAGAGGTCGCCAGTCTCGGCAAAGTGCAATACCCAGCTGTCTGAGGCCACCCAGCAAGACCCGTCTACGGAGTTCACCGCTACCGCCCCGGGCCAAGCCCCTCCATCCCCATGCCACAGCGTTGTGCCATCCTCGGCGAGATGTACAACTCTTCGCTGCCACGGGTCGGCCACCCAGCAAGACCCATCCTGAGCGTTTGCTGAGACCGACCATGTGTAACGGAACCCGTTTCCTCGCCACAGCTCAGCTCCGGCCTCAGACAGGTGCACTACCTGGCAGTTCATGTCGTCGGCCACCCAGCAGGAGCCGTCGGTGGGGTTGACGGAGACGCACAGGGGTTCACAGAATCCCCCGCCGCGCCATCGTTCGGTGCCATCAGCGGCCAGGTGCACGACCTGCCCGGTGTATCGATCTGCCACCCAGGCTGAGCCGTCACTGGGGTTGGTCGCGATCGACTCAGGCAGGCTGAACTCCCCGCCGCTCCACAGCTCTGTGCCGTTCGCCGCAAGATGAACTACCTCGCTCTCGCGGGGCCAGCCCTGGGCGGTCTCGTGAGTGACCCAGCACGATCCGTCTGTCGAGTTCACAGAGAGGCCCCAGGGCTGATGGAGGCCCCCGTTACGCCAAAGCTCGGTGCCGTCCGCCGCCAAGCGCGCTATCTCCGACGTGTTGAACGCCGCCACCCAACACGACCCATCTTCCGGGTTGACGGCGATTGGCCACGAGCACGAGAACCCATCCCCCCGCCACAGCTCGGCCCCATCCTCGGCCAGATGCACAACTTCAAACGTGTACTCTCCCCCGACCCAGCACGAGCCATCTGCCGGATTGACAGCCACGGCATAGGGGCCGTTGAGAGTTGCCCCGCGCCATAGCTCCGTGCCAGCAGATGACAAGTGCACGACCTGGTCGGAGTCAGCGTCTGCCACCCAGCAGGAGCCGTCGGTGGTGTTGACCGAGACGGATGTCGGCCAGGAGAACCCATCCCCTCTCCAAAGCTCTGTGCCGTCCTCCGCCAGATGTGCCACCTGGGTGTTGTAGGTATCTGCGACCCAACAAGATCCGTCCGCTGGATTGACTGACAGGGAGAGCGGAAAGAAGAACTCCTCGCTCCGCGAGAGTTCGGTCCCGTCCTTCGCGAGGTGTGTCACGCAGTAGTCATCAGCGACCCAGCAAGAACCATCTGCTGGGTAGACGGAGACCGACCACGGGGAGGCGAAGCCTCCGCCCCGCCAAACCTCCGTCCCCTCAGGAGACAGATGGACTACCGCGTCGTTATAGCTGTCAGCCACCCAGCACGAGCCATCTGATGGGTTTGCCGAAACACTCTGCGGGTCGTTCAGGCCTAGCGCCTGACTGAGGACATCGCCATCTGCCGCGATGTGCATGACAGTGCTGCCAGTTGCCGCCCAGCATGATCCGTCAACTGGGTCGACGGACATGGCCCAGGGACATCCCCAGAGACTCCGCCAGACCTCGACCACTTCCTCCCCCCGGGCAGATGCGGCCGACGCGAGCGCGAGCAGCAGAAGGGTGAACCACGCCAGTACACATCGCGAGGTCGCCATATCCTCCTCCTATGAGGTGAGTCGAGGTCCATGCCCTTGTGCATCTCTGAGAGAGATATCTGAGCGAGGAGGCAGCATCTAGCGAGGGAGTTCAACGGCAACGGCGTCGGGTCCTACTGAAGTAGTCATTTCGCCGTGAAACCGCGCTAGCCTTGCTGCGAGGGCACGGCTGCTGTATCGTGGAGCTTCTATCTCGCCGGAGGATGCACCCACGTGGAAGCAGCTGGGACTTCCGTTTGTCTGGTGATGAAGGCGGTGTTCCTCAGTGCCCGGTGGGCGGGGTAGAGGTGGCAGCGCGAGTCATGCGTGCTCAGCAATGCAACAGACCGGCCCTGGCGCGAGTTTGGGGGACGTACGCGTTGCGGTAGAGAAGAGCCTAGGAGTGAGGCTGAATGGTGGCTGCGCTGAGAAGGGTCCTCTTCGGAATGTGTGTCGGGGCTGTCATAGGCTTCATCGTCTATGAGGTGCGTTCCGCCGCCGGCGGCGCGTGTCCCATAACCTGCAATCCCTATGTCAGCGTCGCGACTGGCACCGTCATGGGGCTGTTGATCTCGTTGGCTCGCGCGGGATAGCAGAGCAACTGATCAACGTCCGAGGGCATCCAGCTGGTGCGATTCTGTGGCAAACCCCTTCCCTGACAGATGGCGAAGGGACAACGCCGACAGCCCCGCTCGATTGTTTCTGAGAGCCGGGCATCCTGCGATAGTAGGCGTTGAGACGGCGTGTCCCAGGCCCGTCCCTTCTTGCGGGGGGTACTGCCCTGACCGGGAGCGCACAGCGAACATCCGAGTGGCCCCATAATACCGGTTCTGGGCCTACCCCCTAGAACGCTCTCAAGACGGTCCTACCGGCGCCCGACATGCGCATGAGGACCCATCGTGCCCTGCCTCAAGCGAACTCGGCCAGATAGTCATGAAGCCTCGCCCAACGGCCTTGCACGATCAGCCGGCTGGCCTCAGTAAGGCGAGTCTTGAGCGTCATCCGCTCGGAAGAGTCGCGCGACAGGTATAGCTCATCCCAGCGCTTTCGCCAGGCAAGGAGCAGCTCGTACTCGGCCGTCGAGAGGTATCGTTCGTCGCGCAGGTCGGACATCCAGTTGTCGAAGTCATCGCCCCAGCCCGACTTCTGCGCGTAAGGGAACTCCGGACAGGGATGGATGTCCCGGAGCAGCGAGACACGCTGCTGCACGTTGCCGTTCGCGTCGAGCACATCGTCAACGACATTCGTTGGGAAGATCGAGATGATCTCGTCCCGCTCCTTGAAGAGGTAGCTGTCATCGATGCTGGCGCCGACCACGCGGGTGAAGGCGATGGCGTGGCTGTGGTAGCGCTCGACGTGATCGACCACGCACTCCAGGTTCACCGGGCAGTCGTCGATGCTCGGCACATCGACGTAAAGTGACTTGCACAGCTTCAGCCGGGCAATGGCTGCCTCGCAGATGCCATCCGGAGCGCGCTGGCCGCAGATTGTTGTCGCGCGGAGTTGGTCGCGGGTCGGTTCCGCGAGGACGCACTCGGCTCCGGGCGCGGTGAGATTGCGCACGACGCGCTCGTCATCCAGAGGTATGTTCACCGACTGACTGTAAGGTTTCCACGTGAGGGGGCAGAGCTGGGTGGCGCGGACGCAGATACCATCGCCGGGAGGCGCGTCGCGCGTTACCAACAGGAGTTGGGCCATCGGCGACCGCAGGCTGTAGGCAATCGAATCCATCACGCCCTTGGCGCGTTGAAGTGAGTCAATCTCCGCAAGTGAGAGAAAGTGCTTTCCGGCCATCGGATTACCCTCCTTCGCCTGTCGCTCGGAGGTGAGCGTGAAGATGGTCCCATTGTTCCCACGCCGCAAGCCTTAGCGCGTGGGTGACTCGCTCGCGCAGTTCGGCCCGGATCTCACCTGACGCCGTGGCCAGATCTCGAATCCACGTGTTGAGCCGGGCACCTTCGGCTTCGCTGAGGTAGTCCTCCGCCAAAAGGTCGGCGACCCACTCGGTCATATCTGTGTTGAACCCGGCCTTGGCGCAGGCGGGGAAGTTGGGTGCTGCCAGCAACTCACCGTTCACGCCAAGCCGTTCGATCGAGCCGCCCCAGATGTTGGTCGCGTCATCGACCTCGTAGGTCGGGAACTCACCAATCACACTGAGGCGATCGCGGCCGAGCAGTCCCTCATCGATCGTCGCACCCACCACTCGGAGAAAGAGCGCTTGAGTGCGCCCGTACAACTCCCTGATGAACTCGACCCGGCACTCCAGGTTGACCGGGCACTCGGCGATACCCGGGACGCCAACTACCCGGGAGGGCGGTAGTGGGTCAGTTTGAGGAGGGGAATCTAGGTGGTTGGGGTGGTAATTGGCGGCAATGGCGCGGGCGGGTCCCATTCGGGAGGGCGGTTGAACACGGTTCCGTCTGGCAACGCCAGGGGGTTGAGGTATTGGTGGCGCAGATAACTCCGCCGCCTGATGTTGAATGACCCCGGACAGAGGTGTTCCAGTTCTTCGTTATGCCTCCTGTACGGGAAGGCGAAGTAGACTGGCATGGTAGGGAAGAGGCGACGGCAGGTTCGCACAGCGGGTGCTAGGTCTGTATCGCCGGTGACCATTACGACCGTATCTGCTTCGTCAGAATGGCCGATCTCAAGAAGCTGTGCCCCCATAGCCACATCGGTTTCCTTTTCTTCATGTCTCGTATCGTCCTGATGACACTGGCGGCACTTTACTGTCTTTTCCTTGAAGCGCCCGAGTTGCACGTCTACCCCCGTCGCCTTGAGGCAATCCATGTATAGAGCGTGTCTGTTCTGTGTCCCGACGGGGTAATGAGTGGGAGTGGCCGAAAAGTAGCGAATAGTTTCCATTTCGACCTGATCGTTGACCGCTCGGCGCACCAAGTGAAGAAAGCTCAAACACAGACGACCAAGATCGAGCCACTTGACGCAGTGGCCACCATTGTCGCACTCTGCCTGAACTACTGAGTGGTATAGGTTGAAGCCATCAACGAGAAAAGCGACTCGCTTCATGTGGCATGAAAAACCCCCGGATCGCAATCCGAGGGGGACCGCTGTGTTGCCACAACGGTGGTGAAGTACGTGTACTCTATACCATATTTCGGCAAATGTCAACCCCGATACGCGTCAGTTTCCTATTGAGGAAGGGGGGATTGTGGCCATCGCGCGACAACCCGGTTATCCACGGCAGCACCAGAATCCGCTTCGGCCGATGGCCATCGGCCGAAGGCATTTTAGCAGGAAATGTCAAGATAAACAACCTATTTCCGGCGACTTCTGGACAGGATCGGGAAACCGTGCTATCCTGCAATCATGCCTAAACGCTCAAGCAGGAAACGAGGGAAGCAAGGCCCGGAGGACGTGAATGAGATCGCCTTCCGGGTGACACAGGAGGCGACGGGGGAGGCTCCGTCGGAGCCGAAGAGGGAAAAGAACCAAGCGGCCGTCGCGCTCGGACGCCTTGGTGGGGCCAAGGGGGGGAAGGCGCGGGCGGCCAGCCTATCACCAGAGCGGCGTAAGGAGATCGCCGAGAAGGCCGCTCGGGCGCGATGGTCACATAGAGGTAAAGGGGGAGATTAGCCGTCTCCCTCTTCGTCCTCTTCTTCGGCCTCGGGGACGACGAAACTTGGGTCCTCTTCCCTGAAGCTCTTCTGCAGTGTGGCGACCGGAATTGCCCTCTCAAGTAGGCGCTTGAACCGCGTCCAGCTAGTGGATGCCCTCATCAATGCGGTCGTGGCGATAATGATCCGTTCAAGATGTGGGTTACCGACGTCCCCCGTCAGGAACTGGAAGTTCTTGTAACGTCGGTAGCCTGGCCTGATGGGTGGGTTCTTCCTCTTCAATTCGTCCTTCACGCCGGGCGGCAGCCTATCATACACGATGTAGTCAGTGTCCTTCCCCACACGCTTTGGGCGCTTGCTAGAGCCTGGGTTCCATTGCCAGCCTCGCAGTCGGAACAACTCCTTATAGAACTCAGGAGGAAAGCGCAAAGTCCACCCCAGTAGCTCCTTCGAGATGTAGGCCTCAAGGATGCGGCGCAGTTCGTCCCGCTCTCGGACCTCCTGGTATCCGGTCGCCTCATCAACCAAGGCTATGATACCAACCCGCGCGAGTGCAGTGACGAGCAACTCCGCTGTGCTCGCAAGGTTCTCTTGCCTGTCTGTCAGTTTTCCAGCTCTTCTCGCGTCAAGGAGTACTCGGCACATCTCCGGGAGGAGTACAGCTCGTGTTCCGAGGGCGGTGCTACCACCGTGCTTTGGGCGATAGGGTATCGGTGCAGCGAGGGCCACGCGTAGGCTAGCTGGGATAAACGGGGCGAGGTTACGAGCGGCGAGAACGGGGGGCAAGTACCCTTCTTGTGACTTCGCCTTCCTCATCCACCGCGTACCGCCCGTTCTGGTTCCGAACATCCGGAACACGGCTCTCTCTGAGAACACCCGCTCTCGATTGCTGAGAACAGCGCATTCCAAGCGAGTCGTGCCGATCACCAGGTCGCCCGTGAACTCCTCGCGCGGAATGCTCTCCGTCTTGTCCTCTGGAGGATTCCATCGTGCTTCCGCCGCCTTCTTCGCGATTTCCGAGCGCCGTTCTGGGCTGAGCTTTCGTGCTCTTGCTAGCGCAGCCTTCTGGACGTCAGACAGGTCGTGACCAGCCTCACTGTTGGCTACAGGCGGTTCTATGGCCTTCTCCTCATTCTGTGCTTGCGGCGGGTCCTGCTCATGCTTGTCGCTCACAGTCAGTACGCTCCTTGACAATCGAATGACAAGAGGCTAGCATACCGCAAGCACTCTGTCAAGGTGCTTGCGGATTTTTCGCGGAAAGTGCTTGACAAAGCTTGAGCGCTCAGGTATACTGGTCAGTATGAACAAGCTATCGACGCAGCGCCGAGCGGCCGTTATCAGGTGTTTGGTAGAGGGGAATTCGATTCGCTCAACGGTGCGTATCACGCGGGCGGCGAAGAACACAGTGACGAAGCTCCTGGTGGAGTTAGGGCACGCGTGTTGGGAGTACCAGAACCAGACCCTCCAGGGCCTCACCTCCGAGCATGTCCAGTGCGACGAGATATGGAGCTTCGTGGGCTGCAAGCAGAGGAACCTGCCAGAACGGCGCAAGGGCGAGTTCGGCGTTGGCGACGTGTGGACGTGGACAGCAATGGACGCCGACGCGAAGCTGATGATCTGCTGGCAGGTGGGCGAGAGGACCGCAAGGGAAGCTTACGACCTGATCTGCGACTTGCAGAGTCGCCTCGTCAACCGGGTGCAGTTGACTACGGACGGGTTCAAGGCATACCTGACGGCGGTGGAGGAGGTCTTCAGCTCAGACATAGACTACGCCATGCTGGTGAAGCTCTACGGTCAGGACACAGAGGGCGAGAACAGGTACAGCCCCCCAGTGTGTATCGCCGCCGAGAAGAGCAGAGTCACCGGCAACCCCGACCCGAGGCACGTTTCCACCAGCTACGTAGAGCGCCAGAACCTCACAATGCGAATGAACCTGCGGCGCTTCACCCGCCTGACCAATGCCTTCTCGAAGAAGCTGGAGAACCACTTCTGCGCCGTGTCGCTCCACTTCATGTACTACAACTTCTGCCGGGTTCACCAGACGCTGAAGACTACGCCGGCTGCGGCCGCGGGAGTCGCCGACCACGTTTGGACCGTTGAAGAAATCGTCGGACTGCTCGGTTCAAACTGACCCACTACCCGGGAGGGCAGCGGCGTCAGCTCTGCGACGTCGGCCTCGAAGATGCCGCGGGGAAGAGAGAGCGCGCCGATCCAGGTCTCGCGTACCAGGTCTTTGCCTGGTAGTGCGACGACGCACTCTGCGCCTACTGCGGCGAGATTGCGCGCCGAATGCGGGCTAGAGTGCAGGTGAAGGCAGATGGTGTACGGCCGGTCTGTGAGCGGGCCATAGGTGCCCGAGGCGAAGTTCAGATCGCCGGTCTCGGGGTCGCGGCTGATGAGAAGGTTCGCCGGCCGCGCCGGACGGAAATGATAGTAGACGAGGGTCGGGTCCTTGATGCCCGGGAAGCTCGGCTGTTTCAGTAGCTCGTCAATGCCGTAGAACAACCTGCCCATGGTCGCCTCCTTTCCCAATCCACCCGTGGGGGAGATTCCGACGTGGCGAAAGCGAGCTCCTGCCCCCGCAAGCCCGCACGATAGGCAATCCCATGTGCGGATGTCGAGCGCCCGTGAGACCGTTTTCAGGGCACTTTGGGGCACGGATGAGTTTCCGGACAGGACGGGGTAGCAGGAGGCGGGGGTGGCCGGGGCCGTCAGTCGCACGTGCCCTGAGAATGCGCCAGAGCGTCGCGGACCCCCGAGAGCCGCTACCTCACCTGCGCGCGGAAGGGCCCGGCAGGGCGGTGCGTTCGCCTAGCAGAGGGCGAGTGCCCGCTCGGCGACCGCGTGGCGGCGTCGCGAGATGACCTCGTCGGTGGCAGCGCGCTGGAGGTAGCGCTCCAACACCGGCGCGGCGTGCCGAAGTTCGGCGCGGGCGCCCGGGAGGTCGATCTCGGTGAGCGCGAGCACTCCGTAGAAGAATGGGAAGAAGCGCCACTTGCCGGTGGCGAGACGGCGCGCCTTCATCTCCTTCATCCCTTGAGCGAGTCGCGCCTCGGCGCGGGTCAGGCCGCCGACGGCAAGATTCCGCCAGTAGGCGCAGGAGCAGGTGCCGCAGCAGTACATCCCCCAGGGCCGAGCGGTCGTGTCCGTCACACGCCCCTCCATGCCCTCCTTCGCCCGCGCGAGCGCGGCGCGAACCTCAGGGGCCTTCACGCCCAGTAGCTGCAGGGCACGGATCGCCTCTTCGCCGAGGATGTGCCCAGTGGCGGCGCCCGAGGCGATTCTCTCGCCGGTGAACAGCCGCGCCTCGACGAAGTCCTGCTCGGTGGGGGCGAACATGTCGGCGTAGGAGCCGGGAAGTCCTTGCCTTCTGGCTACCCAGGTGGCGGTCTCTACCCACACCGGCCGGGGGATGAGACGGCCAAGGAACATGCCCTCGTTCACGGCGTCAAGCGTGAGTGCAAGACTGCCTTCGTCGACGAGTCGCATGTCTCGCCTCCAGGTACACGTTGGCTTCGAAGGTCCCGTTCTGATCGCCTGCTATCCTGCGCCAGGGACTGGGTCCAGAACACCGGTTATGGGCTGCTTGCCCATCACTCCGCGATAATGAGCATGCCGTTTGACTGCTGCGTCAGCGTCCCACCTGCAAGCAATGAACGCAGGACCGACTCTATCCGCTCGGATACGTTCTGCCGGGTGGACTTGAATCCAAGAAGTCTTGAGGAGGCAACAACGAGTTCCTCGAACGGGGTCGCGTGCTGCCAGCTCAACACAGTTGTGGCTGCCTCCGCGATCTCTTCATCACATATTAGGTCAACGTCCAACGGAACACGACCATTCCGCTGCCGCACTGTGACCGCGTCACTGGTCGCGTGCCACAGGAAGCTGCCCTTGTTCCTGATCCATCCGCGGGTCAGGGCGAGCGTCGCGCCCTGGCGTATGGCGTCTCGGATTCTCCGACCAGCTCGGTGTAGCCCACAATGGTCTCGGATTCTGCGAACCACCTCATCGAAATGCACGGGGCTCTCAACTTCGACAATACTGCGAACTGCCTCAGCCACTACCGGCGGCGGTAGCCGCTGCAGGTCACCGACACGCCTTAGTGGAAGCGAATTACACACCTGATAGTCGGCTACTGACATCTCCCGGCCGTCTGACAGGTGCTCCTCTCCGGCCAACTCTGGCTGCTCTGTGCTCCCGGCGCTCCGTTCCACGCCGGGATAGGCCGGCCCTACGGGCGGTGGCGGCGGTTCAGCCTTCGCCCGTTCTACCGCCGCCAGGATCTGCCGCTCACACTCTGCGCGGTTGCGGTACCAATCAGTGGACCAGACTCGGTGGATTCGCCAACCCAGTCCCTCCAGGATCTGCTGGCGAAGTCTGTCGCGGTCCCTGGCAACCGGACACGTATGGTACTTGTGACCATCACACTCAATCCCCAGCAAATACGAGCCGGGCGCCTCGGGGTCTACAATCGCAAGGTCCACTCGGAAGCCCGCGCAACCAACTTGCTTCTTCACCTCGTAGCCGTGACTTCGGAGAACGTCGTGGATCGCGTCCTCAAATGGCGAGTCCGTATCGTTCGCGGATACGAGGGCGCTCGTCAGCCGCCCGGACTCGGCGAACTCAAGGTATGTCTTCAGCGCCCTCGGACCGAACGGCGCGTTAGCGTCCAGTACCAGGTCGCTTGCATGGAAGTTGGAGAACACCACACACTTCTCACGAGCCCGTGTGACAAGTACGTTCAGCCGGCGCTCTCCACCCTCGTGGTTGAGAGGCCCGAAATTGCGATTGAGTCGGCGATTGGCACCGGGGGGCTCATCGAATCCGAAGCCGATGCTGAGGAAGATCACATCTCGCTCATCGCCCTGTATCGTCTCAAGGTTCTTCACGAAGAAGTGCTCATCGCGCCCACTTGAGAAGAACTCCTGCATCTCCGGGTGAAGACGGAGCTGTAATTCTACCTCCTCCAGGATCGCCTGCTGCTGCTTAATGTTGAAAGCACCTACCCCCAGACTCTTGTCCGGGTAGCGATGATAGTGCTCTATCGCAGCCTCGGCTACCGCGCGTGCTTCCTTCCGATTCACCGAACTGCGGCCCCTGTCGTAGAGAGCCTCCGGCAGATGCACCAACTTCAGGCCCAGGTGCTCGGCCTTATCGACTGCGGACGGGTAGATGAGGAGCTGGTTGTCATAGAACTCCTGATTCGAAACGGCTATGAGGGACTCGTGGCGGCTCCTATAGTGCCACTTGAGGATCTTGGTTGGGAAGCTCCTTCTGCACAGGTGCAGTATGCTCTCGACGTCACTGACAGGGGCGGCCTGCACATCGTCTGAATCTCCATCGTCGCCTGCCACGATGTGATCGAAGAAGCTGGTGGGAGGCAACTGCCGCGTATCACCCATCACGGTGACGTGGTTTCCGCGCAGGAATGCCCCGAGGGCGTCCTCGGGCCTGACCTGGCTGGCCTCATCGAAGATGATGACGTCAAACCGCACGGTCCTTGGATCCAGGAACTGCGCAATGGACAGCGGGCTCATCATGAAACACGGTTTGATCCTCTGGATGAGACCGCCGGCAGACAACATCAGTTGCCGGATGGGCATATGCCCCCGCTTGCGACTGAACTCGCCGAGCAGAATCCCGGCCTCGGACCCACCTGATGCCCCACCGTGAAGCCTCGGACGACGCTGGTACAGCGTGCTCGCAAGGCGTCGCCTGTTGCCAGCGATGAAGGCGCGATCGAGATCCGCGAATCGCTTGATCTTGCTCTCATGCACTGCTGCGACGAATTCGGCCAGCGCTGGTCTCTCGGAGAAAGCGAGTCGTAGTAGCGAGTCAGTGATACTGGCCCGCAAGGCGTGCACGAGATCCGCAGGCTCAAGCTCGTCACGGTCCACCGCGGCCATAACTGGCGCAGCAACGCTCTGCAGGCATCTGACTCGTCGCACCATGAACTGGCCCCAATCAGCAAGGAGATGAGTCGACGCTCGCCACTCGCGCAGTCTGGCTTGCATCTCTGCAAACGGAAGCTGGCCTTCTTCTTTCCCCAGTGCCTCTGCCGGGACCAGTTTGATGCGGTCGACCAAGGCCCGCAACCGTTCACTGAAGTGCTGCTCGGCTTTGGCCGCCGCCTCGATAGGGCTCACCTTGTCGCCGCCGGGCCGTGAACGCGATGACGCCGCCACTCCCTCGGCCAGTACTCCACCTTCGAGCTGCCGCTGTAGCGCCGAAAGCCCCTCTGCCAGATGCAGGACTCCAAGTGCTCTCACATCGTCACCATGCCAGCATATGCTCGGCAGATGTGTCTGCCGCGGTCCCTGTTCGCGGCATCTCCTCCAAAGACTCAGGAACCGACGCGTGTCCTGTAGGTCCGCCAGCACGTCCGCGTCTCGCCTTCGCCTCGGCAGACGGTAGAAGGATCTGACCCGACGACGGAGTCGCCAATAGCCGGCCTTCAGGAATTTGAGGCTACCTGAGCACCCTTCCCTGTACTGCTCCAGCAGTTCAGCGAGCCGCGCCTCCAGGATGCTGTCGTCAGCCCACACCCTCGAGGTCGAAAGGCGGCTCCGCAGCCAAGTCGCCCCGTCACTGAGCAGTTCCAGAGCCCGCGTCCCTGCTGACTGCAGTTCTGCGGCCGCGCTCAGGCACTCATCTAGCAGCACCTCCATTTCCGCGACGTCGGTAGGCAGAATGGTCCCGGGATAGCACCCCCGCCAGACATGATCAGCCACAGGCCTGACGGGCAGGAGGACACCACCTAGGTCGGCCAATGCCGTTTCTGCCCTGACCCAGTCGGCGGTGCTGATCTTCTCCGCGCCAGGGATGGATAGGTGCGGCAGCGTCCTCCCATGGGTCTCGAAATGCCGGCGGGCCTCCTCCCGGATGTCCAGAAGTGAGAACGGCGAACGGCCCGCGGCGCCAATCGGCTCGCGCAGCGCAAGCGCGTACTCATTCAGGTCACCCGTCAGAGACTCGAGCAGTTCCAGCTCGCTGTCGGCTTGGAGGTCCTTCGGTCCGGTCGAACTCAAGGACCGTTCGAGTTCTCTGAGGACCTCCTTCTTCTTCGCCTTCCTGCTGTGCAGCTCAAGGCAGAAGTCTCCGAGGCCAACGGCATCCAGGCGACTCTTCACGACCTCCAAGGCAGCCATCTTCTCGCTCACGAAGAGCACGCTTCTCCCCGCAGCCAGAAGCTCGGCAGTGAGGTTTGCAATCGTCTGCGACTTGCCGGTACCCGGTGGCCCCTCAACTGCGAGATTGCGCCCCGACTTGACATCCTCGAGCACTGCTATCTGGGATGAGTCGGCATCCATGACGTGGTACACGTCGCGCGCCGTCAGCTTGACATCGACGTCGCCCTCCTCGAATGCCGGCCCCCTTTCTTCCTCCGGACTCGGGTCGAAGAGCGCCCTGATCAACGGATGGTCGGCGGGCGATCCATCCTCAGGCCAGGCTGCCGGGTCCAGGTCCTTGTACATGACGAACTTCGTGAAGCTGAAGAGGTCGAGGTAGATCTCACTGGTCACGCGCCACCCGGACATATCGACGATGGACTCTTGCACAGATCTGAGGTACCGAACAACACTCTCTCTGTCCTCCGGCATAGTCAGATCAGGCAGCGCCACCCCCTGTTCCATGAGCTTGGCTTGCAGAGAGATGTTTGAGAAGATGTCCTCTCCCGTCCATTGCAGCCGGAATGATCTCCGCACGTCGGTTCGCACTAGCTCGGCGGGTACCAGGATCAAAGGAGCTTTCCGTGTCTGAGCAGAGCTCGGGCTTTCGGTCCACTCCAGGAAGCCCAGTGCCAGGTACAGGATCGTGTATCCCTGCTCCTCCACCACGGATTTCGCCTGCTGATACGCCTTAAACAGACGCCGCTGTAGGGCTTCGGACTCGAGATCAGTCTGGAGGAACCTGTCGCTGTGGCGACCGGCTACTTGGGCTTCTGCGGGGGGAAGTCGCCAAAGAACGCCGGACTCCTCCTTGCTCAGCTCGGCACCTTGCTCGCCGGGCTCATCCGCCAGCAGGGCAGGATTGTCGTCCGCGAGCCCTCGGGAAGTCTGAGGCCCGGCCGCTGGCCGAAAAGCCATGGGCCTCTCATCAAGCACCAGGCTCGCGTAGACCTCCCTCGGAAGTTCGTCAACCACCCCGATTGAGCGCGCCCTGCTGGGGCGGTAATTCAGCAGGTGGTTGCGCATGGTCAGGTCGAGGAGTCTGCGCCTGGCCGCCTCGAGTTGTTCCGCGATATCCGGCAAAATACCCCCTTGCACGTCATGCTGGCTGTGAATCGCACTGCTATCTAAGCGAACGCGCGGTCCGGTGTCAAGGGGTGGGGCTGGTGCCAGACAACCACGGAGCGGGCAGAACAAAGCCCTTGGAGGGCACGTCCCCTGTCTGCCGTGTGTCAGCAGCGGCAGTCAGTGTCCATGTTAAATGGCGATGGGACACCGCTGACAGCCTTAGAGACTTGGCTCCGGACCTCAGACATTCTACCATGTGAGGCCGCTGGGCGGCGCCTCTTCTCCGACGCTCGCATCACCGCATTCCGACTCGCGGCCTGAATCTCTCACCGATCAAGACTGATCTCGGTTTCACACCGAGTGCGTGCCGGCGCGCCCTAGCGACCCTTTTCGCCCCACCGCGTCCCTAGCCAACTGACTCGCGTTCCATCGATGGCAACTTCGCGCCGCCGCCCGCGGAGATCACAGCCTATATGAACCGCTCAGACGGTGTCCCAAGCCCACTTAACATCTGCAGGCGTCTCAGATTGGTGCTGGTACACTTCGGGGTACAGCTTGGTAGCCGTGGAGAGGTTCTGGGGCCTGAGTGCATGGCCCCTAGATCTCACGCTTCAATGGGGCCACGGCTTGGTAGCCGTGGAGAGATCCCCAGCGCCTTCGCTGTCTCCGCCCCGAAATGCTGGCTTCAATGGGGCCACGGCTTGGTAGCCGTGGAGAGGGCCTACACGGTGCGGGTATTCGTAACAGGTACCGGGCTTCAATGGGGCCACGGCTTGGTAGCCGTGGAGAGTCGGGCCAACGGGCCTCACGGAGGCGGAGGTCGTGCAGCTTCAATGGGGCCACGGCTTGGTAGCCGTGGAGAGTCCTTGAGCCCGGTCAGCATAGGCCTCCATTTTGACGCTTCAATGGGGCCACGGCTTGGTAGCCGTGGAGAGCCGGCACAGTCTGACGTAAACGACGGAGAGGATGAGGCTTCAATGGGGCCACGGCTTGGTAGCCGTGGAGAGTGAAACTAGACCGGGTACACCACCGCGCACAACCCGCTTCAATGGGGCCACGGCTTGGTAGCCGTGGAGAGGAAGGCGTTGACGGAGACCAGCTCTCCCACGAAGTCGCTTCAATGGGGCCACGGCGTGGTAGCCGTGGAGAGGGAGGGGGTGCAGGGGGAGGGGTCGGGGATCGACCCGGAACTGCTCCCACTGGTGCAGCAACTGCACTCCGTCATGGGCTATCAGGCCGACGTGCCCAAGGACGTGGATATGCTCGTGCGGGCGG
>Ga0307376_10001929_pt1 | contig 21182 bp, 16 predicted proteins | sample TR2MG_FD_202536 | JGI IMG/M metagenome (GOLD analysis project Ga0307376, IMG submission 202536) | Soil microbial communities from Risofladan, Vaasa, Finland - TR-2 | ecosystem: Environmental > Terrestrial > Soil > Coastal area > Acid sulfate soil | place: Finland: Risofladan, Vaasa | collected...
TTTTCAAAAAGCATTCTCCGAAATCATGAAATGTCAGGGACGGTTGGTGGTCACCGGCATGGGCAAGGCCGGTATCATCGGAGAGAAAATATCCGCTACATTCGCTTCTACCGGAACACCCTCTTTGTTCCTACATCCGGCTGATGCCTACCACGGCGACCTGGGCCGGGTAGCCAAGAACGACGTCATCCTGATGCTCTCCAACAGCGGCGAAACCGAGGAAATCGTCAGGCTACTGCCCAAACTCAAAGAAATCGGCATCAAGATAATCTCCATCACCGCCTCCAGAAAATCCACGCTCGGTAAATACAGCGATATTGTGCTTGAGATAGGTAAAATCAAAGAGCCCTGCCCTTTCGGCATCGTGCCCTCGGCCTCAACCACGGCCATGCTGGCTTTGGGCGATTGTCTGGCGTTATCCGTATTCAAGAAACACTCGTTCACTAAAGAACAATTCGCATTCTATCATCCGGGCGGAGACCTGGGCCAGAAACTGCTGAAGATAAAAGAGGTCATGCGCACCGGTTCTGCTAATCCGATTGTAACCGAGAATAAAACGGTTCGGGAAGCATTGATGGTCATTACCAAATGCCGGGCCGGGGCGGTTAATATCGTAGACAAAAAACGGCAGTTGGTCGGTATCTTTACGGACGGCGACCTGAGACGCCATATGCGCGAGGATATCCGCATCCTCTCCGAACCTATCAAAAACTATATGACCAGGAATCCGCTCCATATATCGCCGGATAGCTTGGTGGCCGAGGGTTTACGTATCCTGCGTGACAAAAAGATAGACGAACTGCCAGTTGTGGATAAGAACAAACGCCCGGTCGGAATGCTTGATGTCCAGGATATACTGGATATTGCTTCGGATATTAATTCTGCCGCTGAGCGCCATAAGGGCACCATGGCGCTTCGGCGCCAAAAGGCGTAAATAAATAATTACCTCTCCGTGAACTCTGTGGCTAAATTTATTATGACTGAGCTACAAAGATTAAAGAAAATCAAGATGGTGATAATGGACGTGGACGGCGTTCTGTCAGACGGAGGCATCATTCTGGACAGCCTGGGTACCGAGAATAAGGTTTTTAATGTCTATGACGGCGCGGCCATTGCTTATCTCCATTATGCCGGCATCAAGACGGCCATCATCACGGGCCGGCGTTCCAAACCCGTTTCTTACCGGGCTAAAGAGCTAGGCATCCTGGAAGTTCACCAGGACACCCTGCAGAAGGTTAAAGCCTTGAACAAGATTCTCATTAAGTATAAACTCTCGCCTGACGAGATTTGTTATATAGGCGACGACCTACCTGATATCCCGGTTATGAAGAGAGTCGGCTTCGCCGTAGCCGTGCGTAATGCCCGGCCCGAGGTACGCAAATACGCCCACGATATCACCCGCACCAACGGCGGCAAGGGCGCGGTCCGGGAAGTGACCGAAAAAATTCTTAAAGCCCAGAAAAAGTGGAAACTAATTCTTCAATGTTATGATGCGATTTAATAATATTACCATAATCATATCCATCCTGCTAATATTAAGCAGTTCTGCCTTTGCCGAAGACGAACAGATATTTAATAACTGGTCGTATCCTCATTATCAGGATAACCAATTAATCTGGGAGATGAAGGGTAAAACCGCAATGGTGCGCGAGGATAAAATAATTCTCTCAGGACTGGAATTAATTTATTACCTGCAACCCGTATCCCCAACTGCTCAGGTAGAGGTAACCAAAAAAGGCAGGGTTTTTATCAGTGCTGATACGGGAACACTTAAGAAACAACAGCAAACTGTTTCACTCCACGATAATATTATTGTCAAGAAGATTTCAGAACCCATTAATGAATTCGACGAAATAATGATGACAGACCTGCTTCTTATTAACCTTGCAGATAAAACATTTTCCAATGATGCGCTACTAACTATCACCCGCAGCGATATCATCATTAAAAGCAAAGGCTGCAACGGCGGGCTGGATTTTGGAAACATCTCTTTCCTGAGTAAAGTGGAAACGGTTATCCGCGGCTGCGACTCCAAATCAGTTTCCCTGGGACTGATCTTTTCCCCCAAACCTAATATTGACGACGAAGTACTGAGCAAGAATCCCACGGTTATTACCATTACTTCCGAAGGCCCTATGAGCACAGAAAAGATTAACGGCAACCCGACTCAGAAAGTTACCCAGAGGATTTCATTCCAAAACAAAGTAGCGCTTAATTCTTCCTGCCGGCAAGCTGATCCCCCTTCAAGAATAATGAATCTCCATTCGGACAATCTTGATATTCTACTGGACCGCCGGGAAAATCCGGTTACCAAGCGCAACAATTTCTACCTCAGCAATATCTCGGCTACCGGCAACGTCACAGTAGACGACTCCCTGCACCGGGCCGAATGCTCCAGTTTAGTTCTAGATGACACGGCCGAACTTATTACCCTTAAAAGCAACAATAAATCACTGGCCACTATCACCAGGCCATTGAAGCCCAACAACGATCAATCCCAAACAAAATCAGATTCTTATATTAGTATAGCAGCTCAAACCCTGAATATCCAAACCGAAAAGGACAATCTTCTGCTCTTAGGCAGAAAAGAAATCATCTTTTCTAACGGAAGCATCTATAATCCTGAGCCGATTTCACCCACCGATGTAGTAAGTCCGACCGATACAGCCCCGCCGACGAATCCACCAGCCGACCTTTCCACCCAAATTAAAATTACAGCTGATAGCGACGGGCTGGTCTCCCTACGGGAAAGCCAGATTTACCTAGAAAATAATGTCCAAATCACCCAGTGGGCAACAACAAATACCGACCCACCCAAGCCAGAATTAAAGGCCACAATTAAATGCAATAAATTATTTATAAACTGGAGTCCCGCTAAAAACTTACTGGAAAGATTAAAATCCGAAGGTAATGTATACATTTCGAGTGACGGCAGTGAGGCCTGGGGAGAAATCCTGGAATGGACGCCTCTCTTATCGCAGATAAACATAAAATCACGCCGGAAGGTTAAAATATTGCATAAAAACAGTAGTATCGACGGAGATGAAATCGTAATTACCACCAATCCCCAAGACGCCATCGACAATTGGACTAACATAGAAATCAAGAACAAGACCAATGGCTCTATAAAAATAGCTCCGAAAGAAGACGAGAAACCAAAATAGAAAAGGAACCAGACGATGACCAGAGACGAAGCCTTAAAATTAATGCAGGAAAAAATAACCAATATCAACCTGCGTAAGCATATTTTAGCGGTTGAGACGGTGATGAAACACCTGGCCCAAGAGCTAAAGCAGGATGAGGAAAAATGGGGACTAGTCGGCCTATTACACGACCTGGATTATGAGGAGACCAAGAATGAGCCGGACCGACATACCCTGGTAACCGCAGAGATACTTCAAGACAAGGTTTCGCCTGAGATTATCGACGGCATAAAAGCGCACACGGATAAGAAAGCCCGCGTTTCACCAATGGAGCACGCCATCTATTGCGCTGACCCGGTCACCGGATTCCTGGTGGCCTGCGCCTTAATACATAAAGAAAAGAATTTAGCGCCCATAGACGTGGAGTTTGCCAAGAACAGGATGAAGGAAAAACGTTTTGCCGCCGGAGCCAGCCGCGATGCCATGAATAGTTGCACCAAACTGGGCTTGGATTTGGATAAATTCCTGCAAATCTCGCTCGATGCGATGAAGTCAATCAGCGGTGAATTGGGATTATAACAAATATTTCACCACAATTAAACACAAAATAACCGCTACAAGCGAACTCAAAGAGCAACTATTTATCTTCGTGACATTTGTATCCTTTGTAGTGAAGGCAATTCTTCATGAAATTTACCACAAGTAGGTAATAAAAAATCCCGCACCTGCCCTTTCGGGACAAATGCGGGATGTTATTTTAAGCCCGGCAATAACCTACTTTCCCGCCAAGCAAATCGTCAGCAGTATCATGGGCCTCAAGGGCTTAACGGCCGTATTCGAGATGGGAACGGGTGTTACACCTTGAGCATTAGGTCACCGGGCATTTTTTATAAATTAGTATATCATCCCGCCTGAAGCGGGATTTCAAAAAGAGGCGATAGAATAAAAAGTGGCCAAGCCGCACGACCGATTAGTATCCCTCGGCTGAAACCCTTACGGGTCTTACACCTGGGACCTATCAACCTGGTAGTCTACCAGGGGTCTTCTGATCCCTTACGGGATGGGAGGTCTTATCTTGAGAGGGGTTTCCCACTTAGATGCTTTCAGCGGTTACCCCCCCGGACATAGATACCCAGCAAATACCCCTAGCGGGATAACTGGTACACCAGAGGTCCGTCCATCCTGATCCTCTCGTACTAAGGACAGCGTCTCTCAAACCTCCTACGCCCACACTAGATAGGGACCGACCTGGCTCACGCCGGTCTGAACCCAGCTCACGTACCGCTTTAATCGGCGAACAGCCGAACCCTTGGGACCTTCTCCAGCCCCAGGATGCGATGAGCCGACATCGAGGTGCCAAACGGCGTCGTCGATATGGACTCTTGGACGCCATAAGCCTGTTATCCCTAGAGTACCTTTTATCTGATGAGCGATGGCCCTTCCATTCGGTACCACCGGATCACTAGGTCCTGCTTTCACACCGGCTCGACTTATATGTCTTGCCGTTAAGCACCCTTATACCCTTATGCTCGTTGCGCGATTGCCAACCGCGCTGAGGGTGCCTTTGAACTCCTCCGTTACTCTTTCGGAGGAAACCGCCCCAGTTAAACTGCCCGCCTCACAATGTCTTCCGGCTTGCACAGCCGGAATTAGAATTCTAACCTAATCAGAGTGGTATTTCACCGTTGACTCAGCCTGACCCGGAAGCCAGGCTTCAAAGTCTCCCACCTATCCTACGCAGATTAAACAAAAATCCAATATGAGGTTACAGTAAAGGTTCATAGGGTCTTTCCGTCTTAGTGCGGGCAGGCGGTATCTTCACCGCCGCTGCAATTTCGCCGAGTCCCTCGTTGAGACACCGGCCAAGTGATTACGCTATTCATGCGCGTCGGAACTTACCCGACAAGGAACTTCGCTACCTTAGGACCGTCATAGTTACGGCCGCCTTTTACTGGGGCTTCAGTTAGGAGCTGCACGGCCTTGCGGCCGATGACCCCACCCCTTAACCTTCCAGCACTGGGCAAGCGTCGGTCTGTATACTGCGTCTTACGGCTTAGCACAGACCTGTGTTTTTGCTAAACAGTTCCCCGGCCCGCTTTACTGAGATCCCAAAATGCTTCGCCCGGTAAACGGACTAACAAATCAGGACACACCTTGTCCCGAAGTTACGGTGCCATTTTGCCTAGTTCCTTAACGAGGGGTCTCTCGAGCGCCTTAGGATTCTCTCCTCACCTACCTGTGTTGGTTTTAGTACGGTTACCTTACATACTCCTAAACGAAGATTTTCTCGCGAGCATGGCGTTTGTCACTTCACCCTTGCGGGCTCCCCTTATCTCCTCAGAGTTAACGGAATCGCGGATTTACCTACGACTCCCTCCTAAAGACAGGCCCTATAGTTCTAATCACAGGGATGACATAGCCTCCTCTACCTCTCCTTTTAGTTCTTGATCGCATATAAGGCAGTAGCCGAATATTAACGGCATTCCCATCAGTTACGCCTTTCGGCCTCACCTTAGGGGCCGACTAACCCTGGGCGGAGTTACCTTCCCCAGGAAACCTTAGGTTTTCGGCGAACCGACTTCTCATCGGTTTTAGCGCGCTACTTATGTCCGGATAATCACTTCTAAACAGTCCATCACAACTCACGTCATAACTTCTATCCGTTTAGAACGCTTCCCTACCACTCCTCTTCCGCCGAAGCGGAAAAAGAATCCACGGCGTCGGTAATAGACTTAGGCCCGATCATTTTCGGCGCAAAAATACTCGGCCAGTAAGCTGTTACGCACTTTTTAAATGGTGGCTGCTTCTAAGCCAACATCCTGGCTGTCTCAGTATCCTTACTTCCTTTTACACTTAGTCTATTTTAGGGACCTTAGCCGATGGTCTGGGCTGTTTCCCTCTTGACGACGAAGCTTATCCCCCGCCGTCTGACTCCCGTGCTTTACCACAATGGTATTCGGAGTTTGATTGGATTAGGTAGCCTGGTGGGCCCCTTAAATCCATTCAGTGTCTCTACCCCCACTGTTTACACACGAGGCTAGCCCCAAAGCTATTTCGGGAAGAACCAGCTATTAGCCAGTTTGATTAGCCTTTTACTCCTACCCTCAGATCACGGGATAACTTTTCAACGTTATACCCTAACGGACCTCCATGCCGATATTATCAGCACTTCATCCTGCCCAAGGGTAGATCACTGGCTTTCGGGTCTACTCCAATGAACTTATCGCCCTTTTAAGACTCGGTTTCCCTTCGCCTATTCCCGACACTTTCATGCCGGACTTAAGCTTGCTCATCAGAATAACTCCCGGACTCATTATCCAAAAGGCACGCGGTCACCCAATCCCGATTGCTCGGGACCAGGCTTCCACAGTTTGTAAGTACATAGTTTCAGGTTCTATTTCACTCCCCTTCCGGGGTTCTTTTCAACGTTCGCTCGCGCTACTTGTTCACTATCGGTTATCAGAGAGTATTTAGTCTTAGGCCATGGTCGGCCCGGATTCGCACTCGTTTTCCCGTGGCGGGTGCTACTTGGGAAATACCCAGAAAAGAGTTTACCTTTTCACCTACAGGACTATCACCTTCTATGGTCCGCTGTTCCAAGACGGTTTGGTTAAGATAAACTTTTGTAACTTTTCCCCCTGTCCGTACAACAGAGACGGATATTTCCCGCAACCTCGCATGAGCAACGGCATACGGCCTTGACACTCATACGATTTAGACTGTTTCCCGTTCGCTCGCCGCTACTGAGGAAATCAATGGCTTTTTCTTTTCCAGGAGGTACTGAGATGTTTCACTTCCCTCCGTTCGCTCCCCGGCTTACGCCGGGATATCCTGCCTTACGGCAGGATGGGTTACCCCATTCGGAAATCCCCGGATCGAAACCTGCTTGGCGGCTCCCCGGGGCTTTTCGCAGCCTGCTACGTCCTTCGTCGCCTTCTGATACCAGGTCATTCACTATGTACCCTTAGTAGCTTGACCACATTTTTATCCTAAAGCCTCTTTTGTCTACACTATCTACACTAATCTTATTTGTCAAAGAACATCCAAGAGCTGCTAATCCCAGTGGGACTTGCAGTTTAACAATTTCTAACCCCGTCAGGAGTCAGAAAAAGCGATTTATCAGTATGCCAAAAATAAAATTTGCTGTCAAGAATTTTACTAAAATTATCTATAAATATTTAATTGTGGACTGGAAACAAATATTTCCATTTCTATTGACAGATAAGCGAAATATCTGTATATGAATATTACTTAATTAAATCCTGGGGCGGGAGACACCGCGGGGAGGTTTAGGGCTGTAAAGCCATCGTGGTGGATATCCACCATGTTTCTATTGTGGCCCCTGTAGGCCTCTCGTCCCTTTATATTTAAGTAGAGTACTTCTGAGGACGCAATACCAAATTAGTATTACCTGACCAACTGATATCGTTCAGGCGAGTGTCCCAAGATTATTCGTAAATTAAATAGGAGATGGTAAGATGAGTAATAATAACCAATCAACCCTAGATTTACTTCCTGAGTTAACTGCACAAAATAACAAAAATAGCAATAATACTACAGAGAAACTTATGCGACTGGATTTAGACAATCACTTAAAAGAAAAAATCTTACCTTATTGTCGGCTTAAACATGGTGAGATTTGGGAAGATTCAATAAAAGGACATAGGGTCGGGGTATTAGATGCTACAATTTCGGAAGATGTAAAAAAGATAACGGGAAGAGATAGAATAAAACTAATTATTAACGATCCCCCCTATAATATTGTGGTTGGTAATAAGAACACTATAAATCTATCTAAAAAACATATAGATGAATATATAATTTTCTCTCAAGAATGGATGAAAAACGTTATTACCATCATGGATAGTGATGCGCATCTATATATATGGCTTGGAGCCGACCAGAAAGATGGCTTCCAGCCATTGCCAGATTTCATGTTCATGATGAGAGACTTCAAGGAGTTAAGGACTAGAAATTTTATTACTTTAAGAAAGCAAAGGGGTTATGGGACGCAAAAGAATTGGATGTGGGTAAGGCAAGAATTATTATACTATATAAAAGGCGAACCAAAATTCAAAGTAGTATATACAGATATACCAAAAGTATTAAAAGGATATTACAAAGTAATAAATGGTAAACGAACAAACAATATGGAGCGAAGTAAATCTGATTGTATCAGACCAGGAAATGTTTGGATAGATATCCAGCAAGTATTTTATAGGATGGAGGAAAATGTTCCCGGTTGCTATGCTCAAAAACCCTTAAAAGCAATTGAAAGGATAATGTTAACAAGTTCGAATGAAAAAGATATTGTGGCTGATTTCTTTTCACATTCGGGGACTACTTTGTTAGCAGGTGAAAAACTAAATAGGAAAATCTATACTTTTGACAATGACCCAATCTTTGCAGAGCTAACTATTAGAAGGCTGGAACGCTATAGACAGACTGGTAAATGTGGGTGGCAATGGAATAATCCCTTTCCTGAGATAGATAGGAGAGGACAACGATGGATTTAAAACAGTTAAAAGAATACATAAATAAGTTCGCAGATAATCTACAAAATGGCGATAGAAAACTTCTTGAAACACGATTGGAAAGTCTGATATCCGTTTTCCCTTTCAGCGAATACGAATATATGCTTATGTTCTTAAAGGACAGAGAAATAATAACTTTTAAGGAGTATGAGAAATTAAGAAATAATTATGTTGACGCAAATAAATACCTTGGGCTTTATGGACTTGCCCCCCGTATATTTGGACAAATATGGGGTGAAAAACATATAAGAGATATAGACAGTAGATTCAAAAAGGCAGATAAGTCACTAGACCCAAAATATGAGGGGCAATACGATATTTGGATAGAGGGTATTAGATTGGAAGTGAAAGCGTGTAGGGCGATCAATACAAAGAAAAGAGGAGATATTGTTTCAAAGGCATTGCGATATGAATCAAAGGATCCTTTCTGGATGAATTTTCAACAGTTAAAGCCTGACCATTGTGATGGGTTTGTTTTTATGGGGGTATGGGCTGACCAAATAGTTTACTGGGTTATGTCCAGTCAAGAAGCAAAAGAAAATAAATACATAAGTCATCAACATAGGGGCGGAATAGAATATCAAATAGGAATAACTGAAAAAAATATAACAGAGTTTGACATATATAAAACGGACCCTGTTAAAATCACTAATACTATTATGCAAATTAAAAATAAATAGAGATAATTCGGGGGACGCCATATCGAATAGTTAGATAATGCGTCACCGGAATTTAAGGTGAAATATTATGGAAGCGAAACTAAAACACTTAGAGTTTATTCAGAATGTAATAACAAGGATGAATACCAATTCTTTTCAGATTAAAGGATGGACTATAACAATTATTTCAGCAATCTTGGCGGTATATGCTGCAACAAAGAATAACTGTTTTATACTCCTGGGCTTATTCCCTACACTTATGTTCTGGTTTCTGGATACTTATTATTTGATGATGGAAAGAAAATTTAGAGGTTTATATAATGATGTAGCGGGCATATCAGAAAAGCCAATTGATATAAAACTATTTGTTATGAAACCTGATTTATATGTAAAAGGTAAGTATTGTTATTGTAACGTATTTCGGTCAAAGACTATCTGGCCAGTATATCTGCCAATAATTCTTATGTTAATCGGTATATTTATTTACCTAAAATCTAAATAGTATAAGAAAGGAAAATAATATGGTAACAAAAAGACAAGTTTTTTATAGTTTTCATTACAAACCAGATTGTTGGCGTGCATCAACGGTTCGTAGTATAGGTGCAATTGAAGGGAACAAACCAGCAACCGATAATGACTGGGAGACAGTTACGAGTGGTGGCGATGAGGCAATTAAAAAGTGGATAAAAGAACAGATGGGAAATCGCTCATGCACGATTGTTCTTGTTGGGAAAAATACTGCAAATAGAAAATGGATAAATCATGAAATTGTTGAGTCATGGAAGGCTAAGATGGGCATAGTTGGAATATATATTCATGGTCTGAAAGATGCGGATGAAAATACTACCGAAATGGGGAATAATCCATTCGATTATATAAATTATGGTGATAGCGGTAAAAAGTTATCTTCAATAGTAAAATGCTACAATCCTACTGGAAATAACAGCAAAGAAAGATATGATTGGATTTCACAACATCTATCCAATGCGGTTGAGGAAGCAATAAAGATTAGAAACAATAACTAAGCCATGGAATTCGAGGGACATGATTAAATAAATATTTCCCTTGACAAAGTATCCCCTGAATGATATTATGTCCGCAGATAAATAATAAATAACTCCGACACTCAATTAGTGTCTTGGGGTAAGAAAGGAGCAAATATATGCCAGTAACCACACCAGCCACTGCGAAATTGTTCTTTCCCTCGGTAGTTGACCCAACGGCAGAAACAACAGACCGTCAATCACTTAATGTTCAGGCGGCCGCTGAAACATGGTATAACCATCTCACGCACGTAGCCGGCACATCAGAGAAGTATAATTCAGTGATTGCCACGCCGTCCATCGTGGGCTATGATGCCGTGGTCACCATCGGCACCACCAAAAAGGGTCTGTCCGATGCCGTGGTCAAAGGGGTTCGGGCCGGTAAGGTCATGGCCTCTTTTGATAAGTGGTTTAATAATGTAGCCAAGATGGGCGAGGAAATCGGCGGAGTCCCGGCTAAACGGATGAAGGATATCCTGGAGGCCAAAAAGGATAACTGGAAAAACGCCGTTGCGGTCTACGGATTCAGGGCCACCGGCGAGACAGCCGGTACCAAGGGCGTAGCCGTGGCAATATCGCTGTTATTGTCAGGTGACACCCGTGGCTCTGGGATAACCGGTCCCGGCGATGACCTTGACGGTATGCCCTACAACATTAATAACCCAGGCATGGCCCAGATGTTTAGAGCCGCTCTGATGGGCAGTATTATCCAGTGCTTCGTTCTGGGTTCGCTGGCTGATTGGGATACCGTGGTTATGGACGAACTCAATGCTAAATTGGTGGCCGCGGCAAATGCCTTCCGTGACCCAACCAAAGTTAATTCATTCACTTTAGCCGGAACGACCCCAAACTCACAAATCCTAATCGTTGGCGGAGCGGCTCCATATATAGAAGTTATTTGTCGTCTGGGTTCACCGTAAAGAAAGGATAATCAATGCCAAGACCAAAACGACCGAAACCAAAACCGAAACAGAAACCAAAACCAAAATAGGAATCCGGGGGATGAAGTGGAGTTCTCTACCCCCCTCATATAGAGAGTCCGACCCCTGAATATAGCGAGCCAGACCCCTGAATATAGCGAGCCAGACCCCTGAATATAGCGAGCCGGACCCCTGAATATAGCGAGCCGGACTCCTGAATATAGCGAGCCAGACTCCCGAATATAGCGAGCCGGACTCCTGAATATAGCGAGCCGGACACCTGAATATAGCGAGCCGGACTCCTGAATATAGCGAGCCGGACACCCGAATATAGCGAGCCGGACCTACGCATACAGGGCTACAGGGGGGGGTAATGGGTACCCCTCCCCTTTTTTCGTATAACCGCTTATTTCATAAGGGATTATGAAGAGCAAAATTGTCATAATTATCTTGATAATAATTACACTACTTTCCCTTTTGTATAACGTCTATCTGGTATTAGAGAACAAGCGACTCACTGAGAAAATGGAAGGATACGCTGATGCTTTAGGCGAACTTGAGTCAATTCAATAAGTTATGGAAAGCAAAACTATATTTAATCTAAAGGCGTTTATCCCCTGGTTTAAGCAATTCCCATTTGAAGCCACAGAAGAGTGGGGTGATGCTCTGCGCGATAATATCCCAAAGACCAAAAAAGCGATACGAAAAGCCGTGCCTGACGACGAGACATTCCAAAGAAAGATAGCTGATCCGGTACTTGCCAACCTCGATAAAATACTAAGGCCTGGTTTTGTCAACCAAAGGGGAGTAACCAAAGAGGTGATTCTGGCAATAGCCAGGGCAAAACTCAAAGGTAAAAACGCGGCTAAGAAATACAATCAAAAGGTCAAAAAGGGATTCCTGACCTTTGACCAGGGTGAACTTAATAGTGCCATGGTCGGCTATCATCGCGGCCAGTGTTTCGGCGAATATCGGTTTGCCAAGGCGATTGAACTGGCTATCGGCTGTTTGCTCCCGATTATCCAGCCCGCAAAAGAGGGCCGATTCAAATCAAAACTCGGCAGGCAATTGATGAGTTCAGGCAAACTTATTTCTCACCTGGCCTTTGACCCGGCCTACTTTAAACCGGAAAATGATAAAATCAACTTGTTGCTAAATGAAGATTGCCAGGACGACTTAGTCCCATTTGCCACTGGCGGCCAGAGCCACTGTGATTTCGTGCTTATCAAGAACAACTTCACACCGACTAACTCTAAAGAGGTACAAGAGATTAAGTATGAAATCTATAAGCGCTTTTACGGTGAGGAGCATGCAAATAAACTAAGGGCTGCCTGGACAGTAATGGACGAGTCAACACCGCCTGACCCGAATGACTATCTGGGCAATCATATTGATCCGTCCAAACAGGCATATTTTGATATGAACCTTGATATTCAGGTAAGCCAAAAAGATTAACCATAAAGAACACAAAGGACACAAAGAGGAAAGGAGCAGTATAATGCATGTAGTATTATTTTTACTATCTGGGGTGACTTTTATAGTGGGATTTATAATACTTTCGGGCGCACAAAGTGCTATTCATGAGATAGAAGCAGGCGTAGCATTTCTGATAACAGCTGTGTTACTTAGTGGAGCATCTATAGTCGATGCAATACATTATTTGCGGCGAAATATTGCAGACACAGTTAAAGATACTAAAGAACATCCTGATGCACTAAACAGCCAAACCAGAAAAGAACATGGAGGAGTTGTGCTGAAGGAATGAGAAATTATAATTCGTGGGACAGCCCTTTGTGTACTTTAAACACGAAGAAGAAGCCCGCCAGAGGCGGGTCTAAGAGCCAGTATGGCGCTTCGCTTCTACTGGCTCTAAGAAAAGGAGAAAGGATTATGAAGAAATGGATGATTGTTGGTATCTGTATCTTAGGGATAGGACTATTGGGATTCCTTGAGGGGTGTGCTACTGCACCGACTCCCGAACAGTTAGCAAATGCTGACTATGGGACTTACCCGGCGAATTATGAAGAAATAGTTAAATCTTATTTTTCCCCAAAGCTTTTTGACCCTTATTCTGCACAGTATCGGTTTATTCAAACTCCTTATCAAGGTTGGTTATCTAGTAGTAAATTTAGTCGTGGGACCTTTGGGTATATAGTTAAAGTTGGCGTGAATGCAAAAAACCGATTTGGTGGTTATGTTGGGGAAAAGGTATATACTATACTAATAAAAAATGGTGTAGTCGCTGTGACCGATGAATTCTTTATTAATTTACAAGATTCACTAAATAGATAAATTAATTCGGGCTAATTCCTTGGACAGCCCTTAGTGTCTTCGTGCCTTAGTGGCAGAAAGGATTTGAATTATGAGACCAAAACGACCAACGCCACCACCAGAACCAACACCGACACCGCCAATACCGGGAGTAGTAACACCTGAATCCTTGGATGCCATCAATACACCAGAGATTAACAAACTACCGGCGTATGTTTCACCCGGCAAGTTTCAGTGGACACCACCTTTGCCCGGACCAAAGGGAGATAAGGGCGACCCTGGCGAACCGGGCGTGATAACCCGGCCAATAACTCCGCCGGTGGCAACGGATGAAATCGCGGATGATGCAGTGACTGCGGATAAACTGGCGGTTGATTCCGTGACCCAAACTAAAATCGCTCCCAATTCAGTCGGCTGGTCGGAAATAAGGGAGCAATCTCTTGAGCCGGAGCAGATAAAAACACTGAGCGGATTACCGGCAACGGAAGGCCAAATACCCGTGGCCGACTTATCGCAAGGCAATCAGTGGTGGTTCAGATGGGCGGATGCGGCTACCAGACCCCTGACTCCGCCTGTTGCTACAGCAGAAATCGGAGACGGGCAGGTAACACCGGATAAATTATCATTTACGCCTGTAGCCAGACCATTAACTCCGCCGGTTACTACCGATGAAATCGGAGATGAGCAGGTGACCCAGGCCAAACTGGCACCGGGCGTAGGTGGAGACCGATTCGTTTTCGGCACGCTGGACACAGGATTCAGTTCGGCGGATGTGATGTATCTGACCGATATCACGGCGGATATTCCTTACACGGCCTTTGACTTGAGTCCCTGGGTTCCGGCTAATGCTAAAGGAGTTTTGTTGCAGATTGGGATATTCAATCAGGCATATTCCACCGGTCGGGCATTTTTCAGGGTGCGCACTAATGAGGAACAGCGTGATGCGCTGGGATTGGGAATGATGGTCGGGGCTAATTCCCAGGTGTCCAATGCCGGGATTGTCCCGCTGGTGGTCGGCACCGGGCCGAGGACCATTGAGTATACTCTTGAATCAGTAGGAGGTCCTTGGATTGCTACATTTACGCTGTATATTACGGTCGTTGGCTATATAATGTAAACCATGATAGAGGCGCAGGACAGTGTAGGTAAAACATGCTGTAATATCTTATCGTCCCACGCCTCGCGGCCTTCCCGCACATTTGTGGAGTCGAAGGGATTCGAACCCTCAGCCTTCTGGATGCAAACCAGACGCTCTCCCAACTGAGCTACGACCCCGTAAATGTGCAGGACGAACTCCCAAATAAATTACGAGCCCAGTATATATAAATTATTAGCTGGAATCCCTTTGAGATAAAACTTATTTCTCATCCCGGCGGGATAATAAACCCCAATCCGTTTCACTCCAAAAGTTTCTAATGGGCGTGGACAGACTCGAACTGTCGACCACACGCTTATCAAGCGTGTGCTCTACCAACTGAGCTACACGCCCGGTTAGGAGCAATAAAATACTCTAAAAGAGTATACTGTATAGTTGTTATTGTAAAGTAAAATTAACCTCAAAAATTGATTGTTAGCAGTCTGCACCCGCTTTCCCATTCCCAAACAGAGAAAAAAAAAGACAGCGCCAAGGAAGTGAGGACTTGAAAAAAATCTAGCCATATTGAAAAAGTCTCCTTAGAAAGGAGGTGATCCAGCCGCAGATTCCCCTACGGCTACCTTGTTACGACTTAGCCCTCCTCACGCATTTTACCTTGGGTGTTGCCATCCCTTGCGGGTTAAGCAAACAACTTCAGGTACCCCACGCTTGGCTGGCTTGACGGGCGGTGTGTACAAGGCTCGGGAACATATTCACCGCGGCATAGCTGATCCGCGATTACTAGCGATTCCAACTTCACGAGGGCGAATTGCAGCCCTCGATCCGAACTGGGGCCGGCTTTAAGGGATTAGCTCCGCCTTGCGGCTTGGCAACCCTCTGTACCGGCCATTGTAGCACGTGTGTAGCCCAGGGCATAAAGGCCATGATGACTTGACGTCATCCCCACCTTCCTCCTCGTTACCGAGGCAGTCTCCTTAGAGGGCCCCTTGCGGGGCAACTAAGGACAAGGGTTTCGCTCGTTAAAGGACTTAACCTGACACCTCACGGCACGAGCTGACGACAGCCATGCAACACCTGTGCTGGCTTTCCCTTACGGGACTCGTTGCGCTTTCGCACTTCTACTACCAGCATGTCAAACCCTGGTAAGGTTCTTCGCGTTGCATCGAATTGAACCACATGCTCCACCGCTTGTGCGAGCCCCCGTCAATTCCTTTGAGTTTTAGCCTTGCGACCGTACTCCCCAGGCGGGATACTTAACGCGTTAGCTACATCACGGACTTCTTAACGAAGCCCACGATTAGTATCCATCGTTTACGGCTAGGACTACCAGGGTATCTAATCCTGTTTGATCCCCTAGCTTTCGTTCCTCAGCGTCAGTAATGAACTAGAGAGTCGCCTTCGCCTCCGGTATTCTTGTAGATATCTACGCATTTCACCGCTCCACCTACAATTCTACTCTCCCCTCTCATACTCAAGTCGGGTAATATTAGATGCAATTCTTTGGGTAAGCCAAAGTATTTCACGTCTAATTAATCCCAACCGCCTACGAACTCTTTACGCCCAGTAAATCCGAACAACGTTTGTAGCCTCCGTATTACCGCCGCTGCTGGCACGGAGTTAGCGGCTACTTCCTTTGAGGGTTAAGTCATCCCTGAGTGTTAGTCAGGAAGTTCGTCCCCTCTGACAGGAGTTTACAACCCGAAGGCCTTCATCCTCCACGCGGCGTCGCTGCGTCAGGGTTTCCCCCATTGCGCAATATTCCCTACTGCTGCCTCCCGTAGGAGTCTGGACAGTGTCTCAGTTCCAGTGTGGCCGTACACCCGCTAAGGCCGGCTACCCGTCAAAGCCTTGGTGGGCCATTACCCCGCCAACTAGCTGATAGGACATAGACCTCTCCCCGAGTGTCACCTCTTGCGAAGCAACTTTCATCACAATATCTTATGACACTGCGATAATATCCGGTATTAGCACCGCTTTCGCGGAGTTATCCCAAACTCAGAGGTAAGTTATCTATTCATTACTCACCCTTACGCCACTGTACTGTTTCGTATTGCTACGAAATTTCTCGTTCGACTTGCATGTATTAGGCACGCCGCCAACGTTCGTTCTGAACCAGGATCAAATTCTCCAATCAAAATTCATTAATTGTTAAATCTGACCTGAATGTAAATTGTCTGGCTAAAATCTCAATCTCAGCCTCACTCCTTGGCTGTCTATTTTTCAAAGATCACGCAGAGATCGCGAAGCGACCTCAAGTAACTGTACCCGCTAACGGGGTTTTCTCCCATAGGAGGATAGAACACCATAAACAGGGTTTTTTACTATATTAAAAATATTTTTCCGTGTCAAGGATTTTATAAGAATTATAAATAAATTCATCCCGGAAAAGATATGGCTTCTGATTAGGTTTTATCAGGATGGATTTACTTCCGGCTGATGGCTTTTTTAGCCGCCCGGACTATGTCATCAGCAGTGAGATGATATTCCTTCATCAGTTCCTCCGGATCGCCGGATTGGCCGAACCGGTCGTTAATCGCCACCATCTCTAGCGGTGTCGGGCATTCCCGGGACAAAACATCGGCCACCGCACTGCCCAGGCCGCCCACCGCCAGATGCTCTTCAGCCGTGACTATGGCATTGGTCTTCTTTGCCCAATGCAGAATCTTTTCCGTGTCCAGTGGCTTGATGCTGTAGGCATTGATGACCGTGGCCTTGATATTTTCCTTAGCCAGCATTTCAGCCGCAGCCAGCGCCGAAGCCACCATTACCCCGCAAGCCACGATAGTTACATCGGCTCCTTCCCTGAGCACATTTGACTTGCCGATGATAAATGAATCGGTCAGCTGGGTGATGACCGGTATCTTCAAGCGGGCCAGGCGGACATAGACCGGTCCCTTGTATTCCGATGCCGCAAAAAGCGCCTTGGGAGTTTCCACCGCATCACACGGCACCAGCACCGTCATTCCCGGAATCATCCGCATCAGGGCCATATCCTCTATGCCCTGGTGCGAAGCGCCGTCCGGTCCGACCGAGATTCCGCCGTGCGTGGCGACTATCTTGACATTAAGATTACCGTAGGCAATGGTGTTTCTGATTTGCTCCCAGGCCCGGCCTGAAGCGAAGATGGCGAATGTGGTGGCAAAGGGAATCTTACCCGAGGCGGCCAATCCGGCCGCTGTATTCATCATATTGGCCTCGGCAATACCCATATTAAAGAACCGTTCCGGAAACGCCTTGGCAAAATCATCGGTCTTGGTCGAGCCGGCCAGGTCAGCCGAAAGGACCACGATGTCCTGGTTGGCCTTGCCCAGCTCCACCAGGGCATTACCGCAGGATTCACGAGTGCATCTGAGTTCTGTCATACTAAATATTTTTGCCACAAAGACACTAGGTTACAAAGGTGTCATTCTGAGCCGTAGGCGAAGAATCTAACTATTACGAGACCCTTCGCTTTGCTCAGAGTGACAAGAGTCACTTCGTGTCTTGGTGCCTTCGTGGCACCTAATTTAATTCCTTTAAAGCCACCTCTATCTGATGGGCATCAGGCGCCTTACCGTGCCAACCGTGTTTATTTTCCATAAAGGATACGCCCTTACCTTTAACTGTCCGGCAGATAATCATAGTCGGCTTGCCCTTAACGGTCTCGGCCTTATCCAACGCCGCGATGATTTCTCCTATATTATGTCCATCCACACTAATCACGTTCCAGCCAAAGGCAACCCATTTCTCGGTCAGGGGCAGGGGCGACATTATCTTTTCAATCGGCCCATCAATCTGCAGTCCGTTGTAATCAATCAGCCCAACCAGGTTATCCAGTTTGTAATGTGCCGAGGCCATGGCCGCTTCCCAGATCTGGCCCTCCTGGCATTCACCGTCGCCCAGCAGGGTATAAACCCGATAAGATTTCTTATCCAGTTTTCCGGCGATAGCAATACCATTAGAGATGGACAATCCCTGGCCCAGGGAACCGCTGGACATCTCCACGCCAGGCGTGCGTTTCATGTCCGGATGGCCCTGGAGTATGCTACCCATTTTCCTTAAGGTGTCGAGCTGACTAACCGGGAAGAATCCGGCCTCAGCTAGGGTGGCATACCAGACCGGCGCCGCATGTCCCTTGGATAGCAAAAACCGATCGCGTTCGAGCCACTTGGGATCTTTGGGGTTAACCTTAAGCTTGTGGAAATATAATGAAACAAGGATTTCTACGGCTGAGAGCGAACCGCCCGGATGGCCTGACCCGGCCTTGCCAATCATCCGTATGATGTGCTGGCGGATGATTTTCGCTCTATTCTTGAGAGACTCTATTTTATCAATGGTCAATGTAACCATTATTAACGTCTTTCTCTATAATCTCTGTATCAAGGTGGTGGGCAGGGGCGGGATTGAACCGCCGACACGTGGATTTTCAGTCCACTGCTCTACCGCTGAGCTACCTACCCATAACATCCTTTAGAACCCGCCTTCCGGCCCGAACGACTAACTCGTTCGGTCGGATACCGCTCCGAGCTATTTACCGAACGGACACTTGTCCGGACAGGACTACCCTTTTAGCTTCTTTTAATTACTTAACTTCTTAAGAGCACCCAGAGCGGTTTTGATACACTTCAATTCTGCCTGCTTCTTGAGCGCTTCATTAATTATACTATACTTAACCCGGTTAATAAAAACTGTGCAGATACTGCCGGCCCGATAGTTTTTTAAACTGGCCAAGGTCAGCAGAGTACTGGTCTCCATCTCAAAGTTAAGAATACCAATCTTGCTAAAATATTTAGCAATGTCCGGTGTAAGAACCGGGAACCCGCCCACTGAACGCCCCTGAGCCGCATAAAACCCCGGAGCCGTGGCGGTCAAACCAGTGTGATATTTATGTTTCATCTCATCCGCTGTTTCTTCCAGTGCCCGAATAACCTGATGATGCGCTACCGCCGGATAGCCCTCAGGCACAAAGAAGAGTGAGGTATTCTCCAACCTTAACGCAGCCGAGGAGATAATCAAATCGCCTACAGCCGTATACTTCTGTAGGCCGCCGCAAGAGCCAACCCTGAGAATAGTCAAGTCCTTGGTAATCTGCGAAAGCTCTATCAAGGCGATTTCGGTATTGGCCGGTCCGATACCGGTGGCCATAACCGAAACCGGCATTCCCTTATACAAGCCCGTATAGGTAACGAACTCACGATTCTGCCTTTTTAATTTAATTCGATCAAAGAATTTGGATGTTTTTTCCGCCCTGGAGTAGTCACCGCAGAGCAGAACATTGGGCGCCACCTCGCCTCTGCTTAAGGCGATATGATATTGCCGTGCCATAAAGTATTTACCCCTTCTCAACTATAAAGTAGCTCTTATTGGTTTTTAGCGATACGAACCTGCCTACTGGTAGGCAGGGATTTGGCATTAAATACATTATAAGCGGTTCAGTCAATCAAAAATAAACATTTTATGGGAAATACCTCTCAATGGAATAATTATTTGCCCTACTACAGGTTGTAGTAATCGTTGACGCCGTTAATTTATCTTGACTCTGTGTGATTTTACCTACGAATAGAGGAAGACTCGACCAATCATTTAATGCGGATGAAATCATTTCGAGTCAGGTTGAGCTTATCAAAAAGAGGATTAACAGTCCTGATGAATCTTCTGCTGTCCGTATAATAACCACTGGTGGGCTTAAGCGATGGGATGTGTGACTGAAAAAAGCGGTTTAGTTTGAGCATTGATAGCTCCCGGTAATACTTAGAGAATATGGAGGCCAAGGCGATGACAAACTCAGATGAGTCGCCATCCTTGATAAAACTTATTGTGGCATCAGATGACGGCTTTGCATTGACGATATACGACGAGTCATTAAAACCCTGTTCAACGGAACGGACTGTTTTACCGGCAAATAACCTTTGCATATACGGCAGGTAGTAATTTCTACCGCCCTGTTTACCGGCCCGGACAATAACCGTATTACCTGAACTGTATTTATCAACACAATACTTGATCAGCCCGCCCGAAATCTCCCAGAGGAAATCCGCTTTGTTCCGGAGCCGTCTTATGCCGCCATTAAAATCCGCCGGCTCAACAATACTGGCCTTAATCTCACAGAACCGGATGTGATTTTCATTAAGTTCTGCCCGGAGTATTTTAGCAAACTTATTGATTTCATCATTGTCCGCTGATAACGGAAGAGTTAATCCATTGTGGCGATGATAATCCGACTCAACCTGCCTGCCGGCAGGCACGGTCAAACGCTTGAAGACCAAGGCGGTTTTCTCCAATTCCTTTATGCCCCTGGCGGGCTGGTAGAGCGCCTTACTGTCACAGACAGCCACTTTATCGCACAACCTGTTGCCGGAAATAACATTAGAAAGAGTTTTCCAAAGACAAGCGATCTTCGGTAAGTGGCGTTGATTTGCGAGCATGGTATCCGGAAGTTTAAAGACTACCGCACTGACCACCAACGGTCCTAACTGCGGGCCGTAGCCGGCTTCATCAATTCCGACAAGATGAAAGGGCATAGGTTAGAAATGTTTC